>ERZ773216.3820-NODE-3820-length-11422-cov-5.168118_pt1 | contig 11422 bp, 10 predicted proteins | sample MGYA00511259_ERZ773216 | MGnify/ENA primary metagenome ERZ773216 (study PRJEB29015, sample SAMEA2737764) | human gut metagenome | biome: human gut; feature: human-associated habitat; material: faeces | place: China | collected 2012 ... | reverse complement strand
AACAGACTAACTGCCTGTTAGTCTGTTAGTGTTAGCATTGTTTGTACAGAACGAAGATGGTGCATTTTATATTACTTATGTGATCCTATGCGGTGTCATGGTACATTCCTTTTTTTATTTAAACAAAACAGTGACGCAGCTCGTTACCTTAATGGCAGATTATATGAAAGGAATGATCATGGCATATTCACTGGCTGTTGTCTCAACTTCCGGGATCACGACATCAACGACAGTTTATGAATTTTATCTTCTACTGATCTATGCAATGACAACCCTTACAAATGTTGTATTACTTCCGATGATCAAGATCTTATTTGTCTTAAAGATCATCAATCATATATCAAAAGAAGAACATTTTTCAAGACTATGCAAAACGCTCGAAGGTGTGATCAAGTTTTTGCTCAAAGGATTCTTAAGTGTCCTGTTAGGAGTCCAGCTGATCCAGTCGATGATCCTTCCAGCCGTTGATTCCATGAAAAATACAGTTCTCCAAAAAGGAATGAGTGCCATTCCAGGAATCGGAAGTGGTTTAAATTCAGCCATGACCATGGTCATCGGTTCGGCAGTTGTGATCAAAAACAGTATCGGAGCCGTTGGCATCCTCGTACTGATCGTGATCATCGTCCCACCAGTCATAGAGATCACAGCAGTTGTTCTTACCTATCTGCTGGCAGGAATCATGATCCAGCCAATATCCGACAAAAGGATCACCGGAGCGATGGATGCAGTCATTCAAAGCGGAAAATTAATGCTTTCGATGATCTTTACGATGGCACTGTTATTTATCCTGTCCGTGGCATTGATCGCATTCTCAACCAACGTTAATTATTATGCGGGGTAAGGATTATGGATTATCTGAAAATGATCATATTTTTTCTGATCTTAACAACACTGATCGATCAGCTCTGCGACAAAAGCATCTACCGTCCATACCTTCGGTTAATGACAGGATTTATGCTCATCTCCCTGATGATGCAGCCAATATCCTATTATTTATCCAACGAAGATATCGTGACACAGGCAATCTCAACAGCAGTCAAAGGAGAAAATAACCCTACATTTTTAGATGGTGCAAAAGAAGAAAAACAAAATCAAATCAAAGAACAGATCACAACATTATTTTCACAGTACGATCTCAAAGTATTAGACGTTGACTCAAAGGTAAATGAAAAAGGAACCATCGAGAAGATCGACATCAAAACAGACAAGCTTCGTCATACAAAGAAACTAAAAACCGCAATTTCAAACTTCTATAATATGAAGGAATCTAATATAAATATAAGTGAGTAGAAGAAATATGATAGAGAGGGAAAAACTACAACATCTGATTGAAAATATCGGCATTCCAAAACTTTGCCTGATCTTACTTCTTGGCGTCAGCCTGATCATCGTAAGTATCCCATCCGGGAAGACAAAGAAGAACGCACAAAGCACTGAAACCACAGCAAAAGAAGATTCTACCGATCTCTATGTGAAAAAGCAGGAAAAACGATTGGTCAATGCATTAAAACATGTAGAAGGAGTCGGAAAAGTAAAAGTGATGATCACCGTTAATTCATCCAAAGAAGCTGTCGTAAATAAAGATAGTCCCTACGAACAAAGCAGCAGTGAAAAAGAAAAAACGGTCAAAGAAGATGAACAGACTGTCTTAGTCGAAGAAGATGGAAAGAAAGTCCCATATGTGATCAAAGAAGTAGAACCAGTCGTTGAAGGAGTGGTCGTTGTCGCCCAAGGCGGCGGGAATGATATTATAAAGAATCAGATCGTTGAAGCAGTTTCTGTGTTATTTCATATTTCATCTTATAAAGTGAAAGTCTTAAAAATGGAGGATTCCTAACAATGAAAAAAGTATTTCAGAAAAATCAGATGATCATCATGACCTTAGCGGTTGTGATCGCTGTTGCAGGGTATGTAAATTATAGTCAGAAATACGATCCGGCTGGGACGAAGAATAGTAAGACGAAGACAGTTTCAAAGAACGTGGCAAAAGAAAGTGCGGCAGCAGTAACCGATGACGTGACTGATGTTGGAGAAGCGGTGCTTACAAATGCTCAGGTTAGTAATTATGTGGCGAAAGCGAAATTAGAGAGGGAGCAGACACATAGCAAGGCGAAGGATACACTGGAGGAGATTATTAAGGATCAGACAGTGAAAGATAGTGTGAAACAGGATGCAGTGGATAAGTTGGCAATGTTGTCAGAGCAGATGGAGATGGAGACTGCAGCTGAGAATCTGCTGGGGGCTAAGGGATTTTTGAATAGTATTGTTACGATTACGAATGGGAAGGTGGATGTGCTTGTTAATAAGAAGGATCTGTCTAAGGTTGAGAGGAGTCAGATTGAAGATATTGTTGTTCGGAAAGTGGGGTGTCAGTTGGGGGATGTGGTGATTAGTTCGATTAAGACGGAGGAGTAGAAGTGTATATGGAATAGAGGGTTTGGGTTCTCTCTGGATGATGTTCTTGGGTAATATAGGAATATTGTTCAGAGAGAATTTTATGTTTATATATGGATTTGTATATTAGGATTGCATATTTGATTGATTGGATTCATAATAGGAAATATCAGGAGATTAGATAAAAAGTTTGACTTGATAAGTTTTACGAAAAACTGGATCTAGAAAGGAAAAATTATGTCATTAACAACCTTAATTAATGGAGAGTTCAAGGATTTTTTTAAAGAAGTTATACCATCTAAAAAAGAATTTAAAACGTTTTCTGGGAAAAGTGCTTTTTCAAAGGAATATGTTCAATATGCAGAATATAAATTAAAGAATCCATATAATTCAACAATAGTTGGTACGGCATTTGATTATCTTGCACGTTGGACGATTGCTAAAAATATAAATGGTATAAAAGAAGATTCTTATTCGAAATTGATTGCAGAACATGGATTAAAGTATTGTGAACGAGCAGCCAAGCGTGATAAAAAATATAATATCATACAGAAAAAATATGATGATGGAATCAAGAATGTTGAACGTTTTGTGAATGAATCAAGTAATGGAACAGACATAATAAAAATTGCAATTTTTTTTGCTAAATTAGAGAATATATGGCGAAGTCGTGTTCCTAGATTTTGTATAGATATTGAAAAGTTATTAGAGGTAGAAAAGGAAGTTTTTGACGATTTAGTTGTATTGTTGGAGGTATTTCAGACGAAATTTATTAATTCCGGTATTATTACTCCAGAGAGCATTGTTGTATATAATCCGACTTTTGGAGATGCATCCTATTTTTGTGGAGGAGCTGATGCAGATATATATATCGATGGTACGTTATATGATTTTAAATGTACCAAAAGAGAAGGATATGTTTGGAAAGATGTATCACAAATATTAGGATATTATTTGTTGGATTGCATTTCAAAGGATAGCAAAGATCGAGAAAATGATCTGGACAAATATGAAATTAGACGAATAGCATTTTATAAAGCAAGATTTGGAGAAGTAGAATATTATGATGTTTCTAGAGAAAGTTATTCACAGACAATTAAAGAATTTGAAAAAATATTTTGGAAATATGTAAGAAAAAGAGAAATATTAAAAATGATTTGAATATAAAAAAAATATTTATATTAAATTAATGTTATATATAAATAACTCAACTTTTTCGACTGATATCTCTAAATAAAACCTGAATAAATGCGTATTGAGATGCAATCCATTCCAATCACATCGAGCCTGGCATCTAGAACAGAACGTATCATAGGCTCTGTTGTAAACCAGGTATCCATGAGAAGGTATTCTGTCTTTATACCGGACTGTAAAGCCCTCTGGATAAGAAGAACAGCGGCGTCTGTTTTACTCATCATACTTTCTTTACGAAACTTATAACCGTTTGTACAATGATCAATATTTTCAAATATTTCATTGTAACAATTGTTCTTTTTGGTGGAAGAAAGCAGATTGAACCCAACAGGAATAAAACTGTAACCATCGGACTAGCCCAATGTAAACAAAATCCCTTGTGAAATTTATGTTCTACATAATCGTAAACATGTGCAAGCAGTTTTACAGATTTACTTCGATTCCGCTTAACTACGGAATCATCCAGAATCAGTACCTTTGCCTAGTCTAGCCTGATAAGAGCATCAAATTTGAAAGTAATTTTAGCTGTAAGGAGCAGAAGAAACCTGCTCCAGTTATAGGAAGTTTTATTGAGAAAATGATAGTACCAATTATTTTAAAATTTTAGTTGAAAAATCAACTGTTTATGCCAGTTTTACTGGTGAGAAAGTTGAGTTATTAAGATTGACTTTGAGATTCCCATTGAATCATACGATCTAATTCAATTAATTCATCAGAGGACATTTTAGATATTTGTTGTTTTGTATATCCTTTAGGCAAATTTTGAAGAAATTTAGAGCGCAGTGTTTGAAATGCGTAAATTTCCATTTCATGTTGTTCGTAATATGTTTCTAATTGGGCGAGTGGCAAATACAAATTCTCGTTAAGTGGATTTCCATAGCCATCAGTTTTGAAATATTTATCTATAATAGGAATTATTGCTTCAAAAAAATCATATTGAAATTGATATTGTGTTTCAAATGGAAATTCATTTAACTGTTTATAAGAAATTTTAAAAAAAGATAGTAAAGATGATAAAAAATCAGCAATCGGTTTTTTTATTTGTTCAGTATATATTTTTTTGTAATAAGGATGTTGATCTGGCGAAAGTGTGTTTAAATATAATTGCTTTAATATTGGATCATCAATAGAATCAGCGTGTTTATGCAATTTTCCAGAGAGTAATTCTGGATCTAGATCTAGCTGACGAGCAATTTGATCTAAAAATTTGTGAGTAATAAGTCCTTCATTAAGAGATCGTCGTATAGTTCGTTCAGTGCAAGTAATGGATTCAAGTTTTCCGAGTTGACGAATACTACTCTTTTTATAACGTATAAGTTCCATAAAAATTGTTTTGTTGATAAATTCTTTGTTAGTTTTACCTCTTGGCATTTTAATCTCCTTCTGGTGCGGACAATATAAATATAAAAACATCTATTATGCGGACAATAATTGTGATATGATTATATCATAATACGGAACATATAATCAATTAAAAATTGGAGGTAATTTAACGATGAGAATGTCTGCACGGTTTGTTGGAAATAAAGTTGGAATGGATACAAAATGGGTTTATGATTTGTGGGAAAAAATGGGAGTAGTTATAAAGGATAAATCTGGAGATTGGATATTAACAAAGTATGGAAGAAGTATAGGAGGAAAAATGTCAAAAAGCAATTATTGCCCTGTACCAACATTTAAATTTGAAATTATAGTAAAGGAGATGATTGATTTTTATAATATGTGTCAAAAATAGTTGAGCTGTGAATATACAAAATCTTTCCAAATTCGTTACATATATTAAGTAAGAATTTGGAAAGATTTTTAATTTTAGTATTAATATTATAAATCATTCAATTAATTATAGATGGTTGTAATTAATCTGATTATAGAATATAATATTTTTATTATGAAAATATTATGATATTGGTTGTATGATACCAAATTATAATTACGAATAGATAATTTGAAAGATAAAATGCCAATATATACGGAAAGATGAGATTAATACAATGAATGCGATAAATACCAATGAACAAATGATTCAAAAAATTAATGAGGTTCTTCAAAATAAGAAAGATGCAGTAGTAAATATTGTGAATGATAAACTGACGATTTCGGTATTTTCATTGTTGGAAAAAAATCTGAAGAACGTAAAAAAAATTAATTTTGTAATTCGTGATGTGAGATATTTACCGCAGCAGTCAGAGATAGCACATGAATTTGAAATAAATCCAACAGATGTATTATTTAATGCATATGACATAACAGAAAAAAATAAATTACAACATTTTTCAAGAGCAAGGAGCATGCATGATTTTATAGAAAAATATGTTAATGTTCGAAAAGTAAATTCAGGAATACAAGTAGGTGGGAATGTTTTGATTATAGATGATGACTTTATGATTCAAGGGTCATCATCACTTGAAGTATCGAAAAAAAATAACAGAGAATTGCTTAGTAATATTAATTTTGACAGCATATTAAGTGGAAGTGCAGATAAAGAACAAATACAAGGGGCAACAGAGACTTTTAATCGTATATGGTTTAATAAACGATTTTCTGTAGATTATAAAAAAGAATTACTTACCAGTTTACAATATGTATATAAAGAACATGCTCCAGAGTTTTTATATTATTTTACTTTGAATGAGTTATTTGGTGATCAGTTAGATGCTGGGGTAGAACGTTTTGAGAGAGATAGTGTAAGATTTAAAAAGACACAAATTTGGAATGCGTTATATGATTTTCAGAAAGATTGTGTGGTTTCTGCTATTCGAAAGCTCAATACATATGGAGGTTGTATTATCGCAGATTCGGTAGGTTTAGGAAAAACCTTTGAAGCTTTAGCAATTATAAAATATTTTGAAATTGGGATGAATAGGGTGTTGGTTTTAACACCAGCCAAATTATATGATAACTGGAATTCATTTAGAGGAGATTACAAGGATTCATTTTTAAAGGAAACATTTAATTATAGAATTATGTTTCATACAGATTTATCTAGATACAGTGGAATGTCGCGCTCAGGACAAGATTTAAAAAAATTTGATTGGGGATTATATGATTTGGTTGTTATTGATGAAAGTCATAACTTCCGTAATAGAAATGACAGATATGATGATAATGATCAGCTAATTATGACTCGATATGCAAGACTAATGCAGGATGTTATAAAGCATGGAAATAATAATACAAAAGTACTTATGTTATCGGCAACACCAGTAAATAATAGTTTGGTTGATTTGAAGAATCAGATTAGTATTATTACAAGAGATACAGATTCAGCTTTTGAAGAAAAAGGAATCACAAGTGTAGAGAATCTTTTACGAAGAACATCTGCGAGTATTAATGCATGGGAAAAAAGACCTCATCATAAAAAAGATGAATTATTAGATAGTCTTCCTTCTGATTTTTATAAATTACTTGAAATGATGACTATAGCACGCAGTAGGAAACATATTACGAATTATTACGGAAATAATGGAGTTGGCAAGTTCCCTGAAAAAAATCGTCCAATTACACTTAATAGTGATATTGACACAGAAGGTGAGTTATTAAATTTTAAAGAAACAAATGAACTATTGGAAGCATTAATATTAAGTGTATATACGCCGATGAAGTATATTAAGAAAGAATACACAAAGATATATACAGACAAGTATTCGCTTAAGGGAAAACATGGGGGATATATGGAGTTTGATACTCAGGCGAATGGAATGATTATTTTACATAGATTTAATTTGTTTAAACGATTGGAAAGTTCTGTATATTCATTTGAGGAAACTCTTCGAAGGATGATAGAAAAGATTGAACGTACACAGGAATCGTTATTAAAAGGAATTGGAGATATCTTACAAGAAGATACAGAATTTGATGATAATGAAGAAGTATATATTGAAGGTAAATATGAAATTGATGTAAAGCATTTGAGAATTGATGATTATTTGGAAGATTTAGAGAGCGATAAAAGAATTATATCTAAAATTCATGAAAATGCTAAAAAAGTTCTTACTGAGCAAAGAGATCAAAAGCTGAGAGATCTTATAAAAATATTAGAATATAAGTTAAAAGAAACGCCATATAATAATGGAAACAAAAAAGTTATTGTATTTACTGCATTTGCAGATACGGCAGATTATTTATATGACAAATTATCAAAAAAACTTAATGTATATACAGCATGTGTAACCGGTAAACGAGTAGTAACAAATAATAAGAATGTGGATAGTGAATTTAATTCCGTATTATGTGCATTTTCGCCACTTTCAAAAATGAAAAAAGAAATTTCAGCAGATGAACAGATAGATTTATTAATTGGTACAGATTGTATTTCTGAGGGACAGAATTTACAAGATTGTGATACAGTAATTAATTTTGATATTCAGTGGAATCCCGTTTCATTGATTCAGAGATTTGGACGAATTGATCGTATTGGAAGTAAAAATACAAATATTCAGATGATTAATTTCTTCCCCAATATGGAGTTAAATGATTATCTAGGACTTGAAGCAAGGGTCAAAGGTAAGATGACAACTCTGAATTTGGTATCCACTGGTGATGAGGATGTGCTTACGCCAGAAATGAATGATTTCAATTTTAGAAAAAGGCAGCTAGAACGATTAAAAGATGAGGTTATTGATATAGAGGATGCAAATGAAAATATTTCACTTACGGATTTAAATATGAATGAATATCTAAATGAATTGTCAGAGTATATTCAAAATGTTCCTGAGATTAAAAAAGTTCCAAAGGGAGTATATTCAGTTACAGATGGAGATAATACAGGAGTTCTGTTTTGCTTTAAACATAGAAATAATACCAATAAACCTAAATCAGACAGTTCCCTATATCCGTACTATCTTATTTATATGAAAAATAATGGTGAAGTACTTTATGGAAATGGACAAGCACGAGAAGTAGTCAAACAGTTTCGAAAACTTTGCTACAAGAAAAAACAACCGGTTATGGAATTGTTTCGAGAATTTTTTGTACGAACGAATAATGCAAAAGATATGCAATTTTATTCGGACTTGTTAAATAAAGCGATTAAATCAATTAAAGGGGAAGAAGAATCAAAGGCGACACAATTAATGTTTGATTTTGGTGGATTTAATAATGCATTTGCAGAAGAAACAGCAGATGATTTTGAATTGATTTCGTTTTTAGTTGTGGAATAAATAGAGTTGGAGAAGATATAAAAAAGGGATGATGTTATGTTCAATATACCAGATGCGTATAAGCTAGATTATCAGGTTAACTTGAAAGATTTTATACCAAAAGTTTTAAAATCTAAAGATAAAAATAGAATAAAAAAAGCTATAAAAAATGTAAAGTTGGAATATCAGATTATCGGGGAAGAAATACCATCACTAAACGATGGAATTTACCATTGTGAGGCTATACAATTTTATGATATGGAAGTGGAAAATATTAAAGAAGCAAATTATCTTGCAAATATTTACCAAGATATTATAAAACCTTTATGTATAATACATATATATGATGCAAAAGATGAGATTTATTCATTTGCAATTAAGAGATTAAGTCAGGTAAATCATAATGAAATAGTAATAGAACAAAGTCTTTTGACAGATAAATATATGATAGGGATTCCAGATAGTGCAAGGCAAAGACTGTTGACCTATATGAATTATAATTTACTAAAGAATAAAACAGATAAGGTACAGCTTTATAAAGAATGGTATTATAAGGCATATATGGTGATAAATGAGAAGGAGTATTCACATACGCAAAGGTTGCTGGAAAGTGATTTTTGGTATGATTCAAGTAGGACTTCTAGGATATGTCAGAAGTATCTGCAATTAATTGCAGATAGAAACAGATTGAATAAAGCTGTTACAAATATGGAACGCATGAAAATAAATAAGGAAATAAAAATACAAATTCAAGAATTAGATAACGAAAAAATATAGGAGGATAGAGTAATGGATCATAAGGTATCGCAGCAGATTAATGATATTGTCGGCGATAATGTAAAAAAACTGGCTCAGGTATTTCCGTCAGTAGTAAAAGATGGTGAGGTTGATTTTGAAGCATTGAAAGAAGAATTGGGAGATTTTCAAGATGTTGGTAGTGAAAAATATGAATTTACTTGGTCCGGGAAACAAAATGCAAAAAAATTAGCACAAGAAGATGTTGCTGGAAGAACATTGAAATTTATTGAAGAAAAAAGTATAGATAGTAATAAAACAAATAATTTATATATTGAAGGAGAAAATTTAGAAGTATTAAAATTGCTTAGACAGAATTATTACGCTGCAGCTAAAATGATTTATATTGATCCACCATATAATACAGGAACGGATTTTATATATCGAGATAAGGATGTTATGACAAAAAAAGATTCTGAATTTGCAGAAGGCAATGTAGACGATTTTGGAAACAGATTTACGGTAAATATGAAATCACAAAATAGATTTCATGCAAATTGGTTGGCTAATATGTATACTCGTCTATCCATTGCAAAAGATATATTAAGTTATGACGGAATTATTTTTATTTCAATTGATGATAATGAGGTTTTCAATTTAAAAAAAATATGTGATGAAATATTTGGGGATGATAATTTTATGGCATGTTTTCCGCGAGTAACGAAGAAAGCTGGAAAAACAACAGAGGCTATTGCAAGAAACCATGATTACATTCTGGCATATTCTAATGAAAATCCATTAATCTATTTACCACAGCATACAGACGCTGGATTTAAATATGTAGATGAACATGTGAATGAAAGAGGTAAATATAAACTTAATCAGACATTAGATTATGATAGTTTATCATATAGTTCTAGTTTAGATTATCCTATTGAGATAGAAGGAGAAACTTTATACCCAGGACAATCATATGAAAAATATTTAGAAAGAAAGAACGGAAAGCATGCGAGGGCAGATTGGGCATGGCGATGGAGTAAGGATAAATTTGATTGGGGGTATAAAAATGACTTTGTAGTGTTAAAAAAATATGATGGATATTCTAGAATATATACAAAGACTTATCAGAATTGTAAGATAATAAAAAAAGGAAATGATTTTGAAATTGAGTATATGAAACGAACAAGAGCAATTTCATCACTTGAATTTATTGAGAATGAATTTTCAAATGATAATTCAAAAAAAAATTTATTGCATGTATTTGATACTAATGTATTTGACTATTCAAAACCAGTTTCGCTTATTAAAAAGTTAGTGCAATATACTACTAAGAAAGAAGATTTAATTATTGATTTCTTTTCTGGTTCGGGTACAACTGCTCAAGCAGTAATGGAACAAAATCTTGAAGATGGTGCAAATAGGAAATATATTCTAGTACAGGCAATGGAAGAATGTGCCGAAAATAGTGATGCGAGAAAATCTGGATATAAAACAATTAACGAAATAGGAGAAGACAGAATACAGAGAGTATCTAAAAAAATTAAATTGGAGAATCCAGATGTAGATATTGATACTGGTTTTAAAGTATTTAGAACTGCGGATACTAATATTAAATGGAATTCTCTTATGGATTTAGGACAAGTAAATATTAATCAACTTGAATATACACCTGATCTTGTGGATTTTATGCCAAATACAAAAGATGTGGATATTGTTTATGAATTAATGTTAAGACAAAAAGATGTACCATTATCATCAAAAGTAGAGAAAATTTTCGGGGGGGGGTATTCACGTACCTATCTTTATGCGGATAGTTACTTGGTTTGCCTTGAGACAAAGATTACAGAAGAATTGATTGATATGTTGGCAAAGATTGATCCTTTGCCAATAAAATTCATTTTCAGAGACTCAGCATTCCAAGATAATATAGCATTAAAAGATGAAACATTTAGAAGATTAAA
>ERZ773216.3814-NODE-3814-length-11449-cov-55.459452_pt1 | contig 11449 bp, 20 predicted proteins | sample MGYA00511259_ERZ773216 | MGnify/ENA primary metagenome ERZ773216 (study PRJEB29015, sample SAMEA2737764) | human gut metagenome | biome: human gut; feature: human-associated habitat; material: faeces | place: China | collected 2012 ... | reverse complement strand
TTTCATGATAATAGTCGTAATTCGTATCGGCATCCGGAGAGGTTACAACCATGTTATCTGAATCTGAATCATTCCACTCGAAACACATGCTTCCATCGCTTGTATCCAACCCAAGCTCCTGCAAATGCATCATCTGTTCGACTGATAATACTTGTTTTGGTTTCATAATTCCTCCTCCAATTTTCCCAAAAGTTCCTTGGATAGTATTTCACAGTAATAAATATTGTCTATCATCGCGTCGTTAGAACTCACATCCGCCTTAAACCTCTTAACGAGTACCCATCCATACCACTTTTTCACTTGAACGTCAAAAATGTGGTCAAAAAGTCCGTATCTGTATATTCTGTATTTTCCCATATCAGTCTCCTTTCTCTTTAATCCGTTCCAGTACATCCTTGTTGGCTTCGAGTATCTCATTGAAAGAGGGGATGGGCATCCAGGCCACAGGCTCCCATAATGGAGGTATACTGCCCATTGAAGTATAAATAGGACTGTCTTTGTATATATCATTGATATAACCGTCCATACAGAACCATACTCCATTACAGTATGTGCCATTAAATATTGCGCCATGCTTGCACATGATAATGATATTCTCATTTTCTTCTGGCAACTGTTCCTCAACGCTTATCCACGGAGATTGCTTTGCCTGCCAGTCTGCACCTTTCTTAAAACCTCTTGTTAGTCCATTGTCATAATCAACCAATGTTTTTACCTTAAAAGGCAATTTATCTAAATTATTAGATTCATAATTGGCAAAATTCATTGCCGCTTCTTCTACTGTCTGTTTCATAATCAATGACTTTTAATTTTCTTATATTTACCACACTTCTTGCAGAAATAGTGACGGACGGTGTACCAACTTCTATCGCCCCAATCATCAACAACTTCAACTCTCCTCTCAAATAAGTATTCCCACTCGTGGCAACAGAACCATTTCTTTATAATGGCATCAATTAAATGCTTCATAACCAACTGTTTTCCTTTACAATTCTACCATCGTCTAACAACGTGTATAGTTTACCCTTATATGCCAGAGCGAAACACCATTGGCGGGCATACTTCAAATACTGATGCAATTTGTATCTGTGCGGGTGTTTCTGCATCTTTTTTTCTATTCTTTTCTTCATGTTACGTCATTAATGTGAATTTCTCCTTTCAAAACTCGCTCTACCTGCCTGTCTATTATTCCTTGGAATTCTATTTGGCAAATAAGAGAACAATCAGGCATGATTTCTTCTGGTATTTCTCCACGGTTAGGAGAAAGCTCATCAAGAAATATTTTTCCCGATTTGTCTTTCAGACACGTTGCACCCACTTCTCGTTCAATTACTGCTATTCGGTTGAATACCTCCGGGAAGTCTTTCCGTATCTTATTCCAATAGCCCATACCACCTTTCACACAACCGATGCAGTTGTTGTTATTGTAACCCATCTTGTACATGGCAGGGATTTCAATGCCAGCTTTCCATAGCATACCCATTGCATCCTTTTTGGTTATCTGTCTTTCAATAAGCGGGAATAACGGCTTTGTATCCGGATATTGTTGCTTTAGGCGAATGGCACGGTTAATCTCTTTCGGGTCAAAATCAAATCCCCAAACTTGACCGTCCCAATTTCCCAACTCTTTTTCCAGCTTGTAACGGACTTGTTTCTTTAGTTCAAATGTACAAGCTGCGCCAGTAGGACCATTAATAAATCTTTTCTTAGCCAACACATCCTCTACGTTGAGATACTTATCGCTTCTGATAGTATGTATCGGGCGATTATACCATCTTTCACAATCAGATAGGAACCGGGTGTTATCAGGATGCCCGGAACCTGTTTCGATATAGTAAATCTGCACATTATCATACAGACTTAGTGCTATCTTACAAGCTACTGCGGATGTTACACCGCAAGAAAACCATGCTATTATCATATAGATTATTTTTAATTCGATTTCTTCCTTTCATTCCGTTCCCGATTGTCTTCCGAAACACACATTTTGCACCATGATGTCTTGATGTGGCGATTTTACTCTGTTATCCTGAATCATATTTGCGATTTATGAACAAACAGCCTTTCTACTGCATGTTTTGTTACAGTTTGATTAATAGATGTTTTCAAAGGTCGTTCCCAGATACACATAAAGTCATCGGGGGCATTATATTCTGAAACAAACACCTGGTGTCCGTCTTGTACTTTCTTTCGACACCATTCCCAAAATTCATCATGATTAATGGAATAGGAGTATTTTTTTACTCCCTTATATGGTGGGTCGCAATAGATTATGCTTTTGTCGGGTATATATAATTTTTTATAATCAGACCATACAAAATCAACCTCTTTTAAGTTCTCAACTTGTGACAAAGTATTCCTTATTTGCTCTGATATGTAATCGCGTTGTCCGCATTTACCACCTACGCTATGCCCGGAATATCCCCCGTCAAAGAAACGTCCGTTAAACGACCCCATGAATCCAACCCAACCTATGTAATCTAAAGCAAAAGCATCTGTATGCCTATTGTAGCACTCTCTCACCTCGTTATAAAGATTTCTTTCAATTCTCGCAGGTGGAATCCAGCCGTTAATAAGAGATTTCCACATTGCTATCAGATACGGATTGTTGTCATTCGCGATTCTGAAACCATCTACTTTATCAATCATATTACATCCACCGCAAAATGGTTCAACATAATACTGTGCAGGTTTTCTGTCTTTCAAGATTATAGGCAAAATATACTTTGCTATTCTTGATTTGCTTCCCATATATTTCATAAACACCAATTTTTAACTTAACACCATTTATCCGGCTCGAAATTTCTCGAGTTTCATAAAACACATCCATATTGTCTTGCTCTGTCTTCCGGTAGTATGTCCGAAAAGAAGTTTGAACGGGATAACAGACAAAACTTCCGCAGCTTTTATCTCACTCTCGTTCCATTTGAAAATGAGTGTTCCGTTAGGCTTTAAAACGCGCATACACTCAGTAAATCCGTCAAGTATGAGTGTCTGCCAGTCTTTTGGCAGTTTACCGTACTTCTTAGCCATCCATGAGGTTTCACCAAGTGTTTTCAGGTGCGGTGGGTCAAATACTACCATGTAGAAAGAATTGTCCTCAAATGGAAGGTTGGTGAAATCGGCTATTACATCCGGCTTTATTTCTATGACCCTTGTCTTGCCTCTGTCCTTGGCCGTAAGTGTTTCTGAACGTTTGTCAACAAATAAAGTAAGTGGGTTATGCTTGTCAAACCAAAACATTCTACTGCCGCAGCAGGCGTCTAATATAATTTTGTCCTCATTATTCATTTTCACTAATTTTTTCTATAGATTCTATTGCCAGGAATATCTCATACATTACTTGTGGCGTATTTCCATACATATCCACCAGCTAATTTCCTTTTCCCTTTACATACATCACAAATATGTGCGGCATTTATCCCAGTGATTCGGGAGGCGTCATTTAAAACTTCAAATCTGTTTATCAAACTCCCATCAACCGATAATTGCAATACAGGCTTCCTTGTTTTCTCTATCAATAAAAAATTCCTTTTACCGTAGTTACAATTATACGATTCGCTACACCATTCGAGATTGTCAACATTATTATTGGTTTTTATTTCATCTTTATGGTTTACTTGTGGTAGATTTTTTCTATTTTCTATAAACGCTTTCGCGACAAGCCTATGCACCAAACAAGTCTTCTTTTTCCCTCTTAATATTAAATTAACTTTTAAATATCCATTTGTCGCTATTGTGGGAGATAAAACCTTTCCATGATATATATGATTCCCTAAAAACATGCTGACGCTTCTAATACGTCCATGACTACTGACTTCATATCTTCCATCATAACCTTCAATAGTTTTCCATTCTTCCATTTTCTACAATATTTATTGCTCTAAAAATTTCATATATAACCTGTGGTAAAATCGCATTGCCGTATGCCTTTATCGATTCCTGCCGCCACTTTGAAAAGGCAATACCGTCCAATCCGGTGGAAATCCCATCATCTCGGCTACAAACAGGGGATTGAGTAGGGAAGTTTTCCCAATCAGGCGGGCACACAAATGATTCAGTTCTGATGTCCGGGGACTGCCGTCTTTCCGGTCCTTTGCCGTTCCGGGATTGTGGCAACTTGTCGTTGGTATAGGTAACATTCCGTGAAAATCCATTAGTCCATTCGGACGATTGCTTCCGTTTCTTCGACTCGCCATCGTTTTTGCACCTGCATTTTTCAAGTCCTTCACCCGCTTTGCATGGTGTATGTCGCTCGCCATGGGTGTCGGAAGCAGCCCCATCTTCGCGGAAAGTGCCAATGTTGGCCGTTCCTTTGCGTTCGGCGATAGTGACTTGTTGATTCTTCCCGTCCCTCCATCTATGGCTGTCGGTGTCGGAAGCAGCTCTACCGGATAGAATGTTGTCTTCCCATTTTCGTTGCATACCTTCAACCCCTGCGTCTGCACGGTGGGCAATAAAGAAGACACGGTCTCTTCTGTGCGGCGCTCCGACGGCACAAGCCGGAATAACAACCGGTTGGACGGAATATCCTTCACGTTCAAGGTTGTTACACACTGTTTCGACGACGTATTCCTGCCGATGCAATATTCTTTTTCGGTCAACCTCTCCGAATAGAGATTCTTCACGTCCCAACGCAGTTTCACTACCGGGTTGTACCATCGAGAGGATTCCAGCAACGTTTTCACCAACAACCCAATCGGGCTGAATCTCCCGTATCGCTCGTAGCATTTCCGGCCAGAGGTAGCGGTCATCTTCCGCTCCCTTTCGCTGTCCGGCGCAAGAAAAAGGCTGGCAGGGGAAACCTCCGGTGAGGACATTGATTTTTCCACGCCACTCTGTAAAATCTGTTTTCGTGATGTCTTCATAACTTTTGCTGTTTGGAAACCAATAATCAAGTATTTTTCTCCCGAACGGGTTTATTTCACAATGGAACACGTTTTTCCAGCCCATTATCTCGGCAGCTATTTCCGGGCCACCGATGCCGCTGAACAGAGAGCCGTGTGTCAATTCGCTTTTCTTCATTTCCATAATTCAGAACCACTCTTCATCCGCTCCGACCTCTACCGAAAGCCAGTCCATGAGGAGGGTTATAAGGTTATAAATAGGTTTCATTTCACTAAACTTTTATCGCGTTGGCAATATTATCCGCATCCGACAGCTTTCTTACCAGCACATCAAACGCTGCTGTGCACCGCTCTGTGTTCATATTGACCGTTTTCCCGATTTTCAAACAGTCGGAAGCAAGGTTCATCACCCTTGCCACATTTGAAAGTTTCAGGTATTCCAACGTAAATCCGTTGAACCGTGCATCTTTCTTCCGAAGTTCTTTAATCCTTTCGTCAAACTGGATGCAGGCGTAATCACACAATGTCCTTGCAAGCTCGAACCTTGCAATCTCTGCGGAATGGGATATGCCGTTATCGTCGAGAACCTGCTTGAACTGCCAATACAGCATATCCACGTGCTTGTTCACTTCTTCCGTGTACTTGTCGTTGCAGTTGGCGAAAAACTCGCTCCGGTCTGAACCGATAACGCTGTTTACAGTACGCTCGTATTCCTTTCTTGCCTTATCGGCATCATTCAAATACCGCTTGAATGCCTGTTTGTAATAAGGCGTTCTCTTCATCGCATGCAGACACTCGATAACCTGCCCGCAACAGATGTCGTTCGTGAGCAATATGTTGTAGGTGCACAGAACTACAAGGCTCTCATACTTGTTGATTATCTGATTTGCCGTGTCGGTAGTCATTGCCTTGTCTGTTCTGCCTTGTTCATATTCTTGTTTCTGCTCTCTTTTGCAAGTTCATCAATCATGCGCTGATACTTCCTTGCCACCAACGGGCAGCGTATGCGCATTGCATTGTCACGCTGCCACTCCAATTGTTCGATTTTCTTTTCAATCTCTATGTCCATGATTATTTACCGTTTGTTTCTTATTTGGATAAACCCTCGTTTTTCGCATTCCTTCAACAGTTTCATATCTTCATCCCTTATATCGCATGGCGTCTCATGATTAACACTCATGTAATCCGATATGCCAAACTTTTTGCATATATCATAGTAAAAGCGTCTTTGCCTGCCTCTTGTCGTCCAACATATTGTAAGTCTCATACTTTATTGTCAAATTTATGCTTTCGCCAATACTTATAACTGGCATACTCTCCACGTCTATCAAACATTATACGCTCGAATGTACCAACACGCCGCAATGCTTCGTTTGCGTACAGGTCTCCACCGGCTATCTTAGCTTTCAACATCTCAATGTACTCTTCTCGGCTATACTCTTCTCCAGTAAAAACATTAATTTTTTCTTCCGGCATTGAGTGTATCACTTCATCCCGCTCCTTATCGTAAGTGGCAAACCAGCTCATGATGACAGAACCGTCTATTTTGCCATAAAATCCACCGTATGATGAGTTTTCCCTTGCCCGTTTAAAACAAAGGCAAACGTCCTCAATTCTGAAATAATAATACTTGTCAAGGATAGAGTTTACAATGGATGCTACTTGATAGTCATTCATATCCTCGCGGCTACGGCCGTAAAACAACAGAGTACCTTCTATGAACTTTACAAGAACCGCCTTTATGCAGGTTTCGTTATCTTTCCTCCATTGTGATAATTGTATGGGAGGTGCGTTTATCGCTTGGCTTATGGAAGTTATCTCATTACTGATGTTCTTGCAGATAGCAATCAGCTGCCTGGAAGATAGAACCGCTATTTCCTTGCTTGTTAGTGTGATTTCTGTTCCCATTGTCTTTTAGTGGAAATAACCCTTGGTAATTATTACTCATGCTTTGCTCTATTATTGCAATCATCATCTGCTTGTCACCTCCCGAAAGAGTTAATAGCTTCCGGTAACATGCCTCTGCTCCGGTCTGCTTGTATGGCTGCCCCCTCTCTTTTTTGTAGTTGAGCCAGTATATGAATATATCCTTGTATTCTTCCTCTACGAAATAGAGGTCAAGTACATCTTTCTTCCTTATTGAGTTTCTCCCGTCTATCCATGCTTTCGCTATTTCATTTCGGATTTCGGAAGGATATTTCAACGCATACTCTTCTGATTGCTGCTTTATTGTTTTCATATTAAAAAGTGAAATCCGGTATTTTATCTTCAAAATTATCGCACTCTTCAACCTCATTAGGCATAGGCTTTTGGGATATGCTAAATATCAGCTCTCTTTTCTCTTTTCTGAACGTTCTGACTTTTGGATGATACATTACCTTGTTGTCTATATCGCATATAAATCTGCGGCGAGGTCTTACACTTGGAGAGAACTCATCATAATCACATTTATCAGGTTTATCGTTATATTCTATATCCTCTACTGTGAGGTGCTTGCATCCTATACAATAAGACCTATTAACGGGGTTTCTCTTACATTTATCCTCATGTAACGTCATAGCTCCTTTATTGAGTGATATTTTATTGCAGTGTTCGCAATGGTACACTGTTCTTACGTCTGTTTTCATTTTTAGTATAATTAATTAATGTTAGCATGATATATTAGCCTCACGAACTAAGTTTGACGCAATGTTGAATACTTTGTCAAGGAAATGGTTTCTTTCTGCAATTTCAAGCTTTGATTCGTCACGCCTTACTTTCTTATAGTTGTTTATTGATATGTGATATAGGTAATACAATTGGTTATATATCTTGTGATACACATCCCGAGTAGAAGTATTTGTCGCCTCTGCGTATCTATTTACCAATTGTCGGATATTGTCTCGTATCGACAACTGAGGTATTACCTCCGGTGATAACGATAAAGATAAAAGCAGTTTCCCGTTTTCTTCTCGCTCTTTCTTCATCGCCGCAATCTCGTTCTCTACATTCCCTATCCGTTTCTCGTATTCGAGGTTTATATTCGCCTGCATTGCGAACATCTGTGCGGAAGAAAGATGCCGTTTCAGTGCCTCTTCCATTGTATTAAAAGCTTCGATGTATTCCAATTTGAATTTTAGGGCTTTCTTACCAGTGAACCCCATTGCTAAAAGAGTGAATCCATCTCGGTTCATTATAAATCGCCTTGCGGATTTTACACCTCCATTGGGCTGTGGAACATCTTCTGTATATTCCACGAACATGTCCCGAACTTTTGCGTCACATTCATTATCAGCGTTTTGCAATAAATTATCTATTGCTCTTACTACATCGTTTGGCTCTTTGCAGAACTTTTCAGCAACCAAAATACTATTGGTTAGCACTTGGTCATTTTGACCTTTAAAAACTAATTCACTCATAAATATTATTGTTTATTTTTTTTAGATTTTACTCAATAGAAAAGTTTCTCTCCCTTTTTTCGGAAAGTGAGGTAGCCCGATAAAAGACTACCCAACACGATAAGTATTTCAATCATGGCTTTACGGTTTGATTATACCCGTTCTTCTGTATTCCGCCCACTTATCGTACTGCTTCGTCTTTACTAAGAAAGAGAAGCACGAGCATTTGAGCTCAATCTCCCTGCGTTCACTCCACCTTGTCCATTCGAGAAGTTTTTTCGTAAACTCCAATTCCTTTTCAAGCGTTGCGATTTTCCGTTTGTCGGCTGCGCTTGATTTGGCAACCTTTGGTGCAATCTCGTTCACCTTGTGAAAGACTTCACGGTACACGTCAAATACGGGGCGAACTTTGCGGGCGATGAAGTATTCAAGGCATGAAACGGAGAGGTAGTATTCTATTGATGGTCTGCCGCATTTTGAGTTTTCGCCATTTTGGGCTAAAAATTGATAATCAACACTTTCTATAAAATTTTCCTTTAAAGCTCGCACTGCTTTTTCTTTTGCAGAATAGCACAGCATCCAGCAACTATCAAGGTTAACGGGATAGGGAATATCCAGTTTTGAAAGTTCCAAAATGGCTTTAAAATAACGTTTGATTTCTTCGGTTGAAGAAGATAAGGATAGAGTTGTTGCTTTCTCGTTAGCAACTAACGTAGATTGTGGGGTACATATTATTCGCCCATTCTCTAATTCTAAGTTTCTTGGCATTGTAGTTAGAATTTGAGTTATAGATATAAAGAAAGCTGTTCGCCCTCTGTTTTCCGCCAAGAAACACTACATCAGTGAATGAAGTAGCCTACAAGAGTAGCGAACAGCCTTTTATCTTTGCAGATATAAGCAGTCAAATGGATATAAAAAATCCACCTCAATCACTAATATGTAAATGTTTTCTTGGCGGGAAAACGTTGCAAAGATACACACTCAAATCAAAATGCCAAAGGAAAACGCCAAATAATTATAGTTCCCGTGAACAAACCCAATCATTCACGGGATTTCTTAACTTTGTGTCGTCAATTCAAAAATTAAGAATAATGAAAACTAAAGAATTTTACATCGAAAAAGCAAAAGAGCTTATTGAAAAGGCAAAATTAGTCAAAGGAGAATATGATGAAAACGATATTTTTAGCTATCCTGAAATGAAAGACCTTTCAAGAGAACTTATCCACCTTATATACTCTTATGACAAGACGCTTCCGCTATTGGATGAAGCAAAAGAACTTATGGAACTTTCTTTTTCGGGAATTTCATTTGATAATCATAAGTGTAAAGTTGACTTCCAAAAGTATCACACTATTTGTAAATATTTCATTCATTACATTGAGGAGCTTGCACCGGAGCGAGCGGTGCATTCTTAATTCCGTCTATGCAATTAATAAATCTGTCAGAAACAGAATTGTTTGTCAATAATTCTACGCTGTCAATAAACGATTGCCTTATTTTATCGGGGAGTGTTTTCAATGCTTCCCGATTTTTAATAGGCATTCCCACTATAGAGAGTGAAAAGGTTGATTTATCAATAATATTATTCCCTTCTTCTGGGATGTTGATTTTTATTTCTATTTCCATAACACTTGTATTTTTATTTTTCATTAAACATTACATTTCTTTCAAATAGTCTGTTACCACTTCTATAAACTCATCAAGTGACCGAACAACGACATATTTGGCGCCGATACTCTCAAACTCCTTCTGATAGGCTTTCTGATTCTCCGACTGCCTGCCTGTTTTAGTCTTTAATTCTACCCCACAGAAAGGATAAAACTTATTCGGTATAAGAAGTATCAAATCGGGGAATCCTGCACGAACGCCCATCTGCTTGAACTTTGCAGCTTCAATGGAATTACGTTTTCCGCCATTTGGAGAGTGATGGAGAGTTAGTCTATATTTGGGATATGTGTAATCAAACCACTTCACGCAAGCTTTTTGGAGTTTGTCTTCTAAATGTCTCATGCAAATTATGGTAGTTTTAATTTTATTTCATTGATAAGTTCTTCATTGGATATGCAATAGCCTACATTAACTATGTCGCATAAATGCCTTTTCAAATCGGTCGGATTGTTAAATTCAATTTGAAGTAAGGATGCTGTTTCGTAAACAACAAACTCTCTGTCCTCAAGCTCTTTAATTAACTCTTCGTCTGACAATTTTTCAAGAATATCATCTATATAATCTTCCATGTCAAATTCCACCTCTGCCGTAACTGTAACATAATTGCTCATATATGTTTGATTTTAAGTTCCACATCCACCGGCTTATCTTTCATCATGGAGAAAGCATCAAGTATCCTCTCCTTAGTCAACTGGATGGGTCGGGTTATTATTTCACTCTCTATGTTTTCCAACGGTATCTTCTTTCCGTCATAGGTAATAAGAACCGCAGAAGTTATTACGTAAGGACTCATGTCTTGTATTGTTTCTTTATCTGCCTTGCAATCTTCTTGTTCAGTTTACTTAGACGCTCTGCCTGCTTGCTGTCACCTCCAATATTATGAATGTCTGACTTTCGGTCTTCGATAAGCTTCTGAATGATTGCGCCTTCGGATTTGGTTATTGTAAGTTTCATAATGAGTTGTAGTTAGTGGGGAAGTTCCGAATCGAACAGAACACGTTATTTTGCTGGATGGTAAAGGATAATAAACTAATGAATAACTAATACTAATTTTAAAACAAAATAATTAGCAATCAAAAAGAATAACCGCCCAATACGTTCAACGTTACCATATTCCCCGTTTGCCCGCCATATCTTCACAGACCGAGCAGGCAGGTTAACAAATAGTTCCCGGATAGGCGGTCAAGCCACACCGGGATAGTTAACTGTTAGCTGAAATTAAATCACTTAACCCGAACCTTTCACGGGACTTCTGCGTGAGCAGAGGGCTTTTAGTTAATAAGTATGGTTATTTATTAGGGATATACCAATCCGGGATATAATCATTCATTTTTAGCCTCACTTTCTATACTGTCGTTCGGAATGACTTTTGGTTTATTTCCGGTCTTATCTATAATAACCGATTGCCGCCAATTGTGACCTCTGTACACTGTCCCTCCGGGAATCTATTGATAAATCGGGATACTTCTGTATTACTATCATCCTCAGTCTCGTTTGGCTCATACGGATATACATCCATGATGGCGGTTTCCGCTACCGATGCAATTTGGTAGTCGG
>ERZ773216.3813-NODE-3813-length-11452-cov-3.971133_pt1 | contig 11452 bp, 8 predicted proteins | sample MGYA00511259_ERZ773216 | MGnify/ENA primary metagenome ERZ773216 (study PRJEB29015, sample SAMEA2737764) | human gut metagenome | biome: human gut; feature: human-associated habitat; material: faeces | place: China | collected 2012 ... | reverse complement strand
GTTTCTGCAGGTGACCGGTGCCGCGGCCGCTGCGCTGCTGCTGGCCGGCCTGCCGGTGGAGGCCTCTGCCGCATCGGGCCATCTGACCGTTACGCCGGATACCCTCGTCTCTGACCTGCGTGCCGATCCGACATTCGCCGCCAGCGGCGTGTGGACCTGGCAGAGTGCTGTGGACAGCCCGGACACCCCGGAAGCAGGCACCACGCTGTCGGACTATGTGGGCGCCAACATGGCACAGGACAGCGCCGACGCTCTGAACTATCTGGCCGATACCTATGAAGCCGGCACTCAGGTGACTTATAAAGTGTACTCCCCGGAGGAGATCGCCGCAGACGCCACCCGTGATGGCGTGGAACTGTATTACTGGCCGTCGGAAGTGCCCGGCAGCAAGTTTGTGGTGGTCATGTCCGGCAATGTGCTCAACAAGACTTCCAATATGTCCGAGGGCTATGCCACGGCATGGCGGCTGCACCAGATGGGCTACGCAGCCTTCGTGCTGCGCTACCGCGTGTTCCTCAAGGCAAAGGACAACGCCCCGGTGGCTGACCTTGGCAACGCTGTCCGGTTCATCACCACTCATGCAGGCCAGTTCAATGTGCAGCCGGAAAACTACGCCCTGCTGGGCTATTCCTCCGGCGGCCATCTGGCCGGTGTGTTCTCCGGCGATGAACTGGGCTACAAGCACTATGGGGTACCCAAGCCCGGTGCTTTGCTGCTGGGCTATCCCATCAACAATTTCTTTGAGTATAAGCCGGTCTATCATGCTGCCATCGACCCCTTTGTGCTGGAGGGCCGGTACTATGAACTGAACATCTCTGACTGTGTCACCGACGATTACCCGCCGGTGTATCACTGGTACGGCGAGAACGATTATGTGTTCCCGCTGCTGTGCTACCCGGCTCAGCGCCCGGCGCTGAGCCGCGCACTGGAAAAGCACCATGTGCCCTGCAAAGAGGTGCTGTTCCCCAATGCGACCCACGGCGTGGGTACCGGCGCAGGCACCGATGCCGACGGCTGGATGCTGGACGCTGCGAACTTCTGGGAGACCCAGATCAACGGCTGAATCTGAACAAAAGAGGAGCGGAATGCAATGAAGAACCTGAATGCCTGTCTGGCAAGCCTGAACCTCGGCCTGCCGGACGATGTGCGCCGCCTGAAAGAGGCGGGCTATTATACCGAGGCCATTGCCTGCATTGACACCTACCTGGCGGAGGACTGGACAAAGACCCAGAACCAGCCGGTGCAGCCTGCCGGCCCTCTGCCGGAAAACCCCACGCCCCGCGGTGTGGATGCCATGCGGGATGCACTGCTGGCCCAGCGGGAGATTCTGCGCCGTCTGCCGCTGGACTATACGGTGCCCGAAGCACAGGCGCTGGAACTGCTGCAGGACCTTGTGCGGGGCTTTACCCCGGAGGAATTCCGGGCACTGGACCACGCCGGGGCTATGGACTGGCGGTTCGTGGAAGGGGAAAAGCGGTACATCCGCTCCTTTGCCGAGACCCTGCTGGCCACCCACCCGGAGCTGGCAGCCCGTCAGATCGACCCGCCCCAGCAGCACCCCAGCTGGGAGCGGTATGAGCCGGAGCACGAGCAGATGGTGCGCACCGGCGCAGTCAGCGCGGACATCACGCTGGAAACCAGCATCGGCATGAGCGACGAGGCCTTTGCCGCTGCCCTTGCGGCTGCAAAGCAGCAGGGCCGCAGCACCGTGCACGTCCGGGTGTGGCTGCCGCTCCCGGCGGCCTGCCCGGCACAGAGCGGCATCACGCTGGATTCCTTCACCGAGCCGCCCACCTGCATTGCCCCGGAAGATGCCGCCCAGCGCACTGCGTACTGGGAGGCCGACCTTGCCGAGAACCGGCCCTTTGGCGCGGTGTACAGTTACCGTACCACGGCCCGCTATGCCGACCCGCTGCACATGCAGGCGGACCCCGTGCAGCCGGATTTTGACACGCAGGAGGAGCTGCCGCATCTGGAGTTCACGCCCTATCTGCGGGCACTGGCGGCCCAGCTCACCCAGGGGCTCACCGACCCGGTGCAGAAGGCAAAGCGCATCTACGACTATGTGACCCTCAACACCCACTACCACTACCAGCCGCCCTACTTCGTGCAGGAAAACATCACCGACGGCTGTGCCCACAACCGCCGGGGCGACTGCGGCATCATGGCCTCCACATTCATCGTGCTGTGCCGCCTGGCCGGCATCCCGGCCCAGTGGCAGAGCGGTCTGGTGGTGCGGCGGGAGATGGTGGGCTGCCACGACTGGGCCGCGTTCTACATCGCGCCCCACGGCTGGATGTACGCCGACTGCTCGGCCGGTGCCTCCATGGCCCGCGCCGGGAACGAGAAGATGCGCCTGCACTACTTCGGCAATCTGGACACCGGGCGCATGGTGGCCAACCGTGCCCTCTGCGCACCCTTTGACCCGCCCATGTGCTCCTTCCGCGCCGACCCCTGTGACAATCAGGTGGGCGAGGTGGAAGCCGACGGTGTGGGTCTGTACGGCGAGCAGCTGCAGTGGAGCCAGACGCTGCGCCGCTACGAGACACTGTAAAAAGCAAAAGGTCCGGGCTTTGCATCTGCACGGCCCGGATCTTGGATTTTATAAGGAGATACCCTATGGAATTTCTTGCATTACTCTACACCGTTCTGCTGGTGGCCATCTGCCTGCTGCAGGCACTGCTGCTGTACCGCTCCGGCAAACAGGCACCCCGGCAGGACGACGAAGCCCTCAAGGAGTGGGTGCGTCAGCAGTTGGACGCCCAGTCGAAGCTCTTTGTCCAGAAGCAGGCCGAGCTGGCCCGGCAGAACTACGACGCCATGCGCGGCATCAGCGAAACGCTGCAGACCGCTGTGCAGGGTATGAGCAGCACCCTGAATGCCGGGCAGGCCGCGCAGCAGCAGACCATGGAACAGCGCCTGCAGGGGCTGGAAGCTTCCAACGCCCGCAAGCTGGAGGAAATGCGCAAAACGCTGGCCGAAAGCATGGCCGCCCTGCAGGCACAGAATGCCCAGAAGCTGGACGAGATCCGCTGCACGGTGGACGAGCAGCTGCAGGATGCCCTGCAGAAGCGGGTGACCGAGAGCTTCAAGGCGGTCAATGCCCAGCTGGAACAGGTGTACAAGGGCCTGGGTGAGATGCAGAGCCTTGCCGCCGATGTGGGCGGCCTGAAACAGGTGCTGTCGGGCGTCAAGACCCGCGGCATCCTGGGCGAGATCCAGCTGGGAGCTATTCTGGAAGAAATTCTGGCCCCAGAGCAGTACGACACCAATGTGGCCACCATCCCCGGCAGCACCCAGCGGGTGGAGTACGCTATCAAAATGCCGGGTGCCGACGGCGGCAGTGTCTGGCTGCCGATCGACTCCAAGTTCCCCGGTGATACTTACGCCCACCTGCAGGATGCGCAGGCATCCGGCGATGCGCAGGCTGTGGAAAACGCCCGCCATGCACTGGAACTGGTGCTGCGCAGCGAGGCCAAGGACATCCGCGAAAAGTATGTGGAGCCACCGTATACCACAGCCTTCGGCATCCTGTTTCTGCCCTTCGAGGGCCTGTACGCCGAAGTGGTGAATGCGGGCCTGCTGGAGGTGCTGCAGCGGGACTATCAGGTGAACGTGGCCGGCCCCAGCACCATGGCGGCCCTGCTCAACAGCCTGCAGATGGGCTTCAAGACCCTTGCCATCCAGAAGCGTTCGGGCGAGGTGTGGCAGCTGCTGGGTGCCGTCAAGACTGAGTTCGACAAGTTCGGGCAGGGGCTTTCCAAGCTGCAGCAGCGTTTGCGCCAGACCGACGAAGAGCTGGATAATCTCATCGGCGTGCGCAGCCGTGCCATCAGCCGCAAATTGCGGGCCGTACAGACGATGGATGACGCCAGCGCTGCGGCCCTGCTGGAGCTGGACACCGAGCCGGGCCGCCCCGTGTCTGCCCGCCTGCCGGAAAGCAGGGGCGATGAATAACGGTTGTGGTCAGGGGTCCGGGAGGGAAAAGCCGCAGATTCCTCTTGCTAAATTTCTGACGATGTGCTATACTAGGAATTGTTCTTAAGAAGAATCGGCCGCTTTCTGCGGCACAGCATAAAAATAAAGGAGCATGGGATTTATGAGCGTACAGAAGATCAGCAATACCATTCTGGGCGTGGGGGTGGACGATACCACCATCGACCTGTTTGAAAGTCAGTACCCGGTGCCCACCGGCGTCAGCTACAACTCCTATGTCATTCTGGATGAAAAGGTCGCCATTCTGGACACGGTGGACAACCGTGCCACGGATGCCTGGCTGGCAAACCTCACCGAAGCGCTGGGCGACCGCATGCCGGAATATCTGGTGGTCTCCCACATGGAGCCGGACCATGGTGCCAACATTGCCCGCCTGGCCGCTAAGTACCCGGACATGAAGGTGGTGGGCAACGCCAAGACCTTTGTGTATATGGAGCAGTTCTTCGGCCCGGATGCCGTGGCCAAGGAGCGCCGTGTGGTGGTGAAGGACGGCGAGAGCTTGTCTCTGGGAAGCCACACCCTCACCTTTGTGTTTGCACCCATGGTGCACTGGCCGGAGGTCATGGTCAGCTATGAGAGCAGCGAAAAGGTGCTGTTCTCCGCCGACGGTTTCGGCCGCTTCGGGGCGGTGGCAAAGTTTGACGAAAAGGCCGACTGGGCCAGCGAAGCCCGCCGGTATTACCTGAACATCGTGGGCAAGTACGGCCCGCAGGTGCAGGCACTGCTCAAAAAGGCAGCCGCACTGGATATTGCCACCATCTGCCCGCTGCACGGCCCGGTGCTCACCGGGGACCTGGGCAAGTATCTGGCCTATTATGATACCTGGTCCAGCTACAAGCCGGAAGAACCGGAAAAGATCCTTGTGGCCAGTGCTTCCATCCATGGCCATACCCGCGCCGCGGCCCACACCATGGCCGAAAAGCTGCGTGCCAAGGGCGCAAAGGTGGTGGAGATGGACCTGACCCGCACCGATGTGTCCTACGCCGTCACCGAGGCATTCCGCTGCGGAAAGATCGTTCTGGCCTGCGCCACCTATGACGGCTTCCTCTTCCCGCCGATGGAGTCCCTGCTGACCCACCTCAAGACCAAGGCGTTCCAGAACCGTACCGTCGGCCTGATGGAGAACGGCACTTGGGCCCCCATGGCTGCCAAACTCATGCGCGCCGAGCTGGAAGGCATGAAGAACATCACGGTCTGCGAGAACGTGGTCACCATCCGCTCTGCTGCCAATGCTGCTGCGGAAGCCCAGATGGACGCTCTGGCCGACGAGATCGTGGCAAAATAAGCCCCAAAAGCGCGTAAAATCAGAAAAGACAAGCTGCCCGCATACCGGATGTGACAAGATCACACGGTATGCGGGCAGCTTTTTATCGGGGTGTAGGACTGCAGCGAGAGGACGGGAATGCTCTGTCATTCTTGCGTAGAAACCTGAACTACGACGGAAATTTCGGTCGGATGGTACGGCCCGGCATATTACGGGAGATCTGCTGAAATACATTTTAGCTGTCGGAAACGATAAATCCGTGTTCGCGGATCATCTGTGCCAGCACCGCAGCAATGTCACCGTCAAAAAGCAGTGACTGCTTGGCGATCTCATTCGGGCAGACGGCCTCGCCCTTGTTGATGCAGACGTGGGTGGCATTGAGGTTCCTGGCTGTCATCCGCCAGAAAGGATACTTGATGATGACCGGGGTGTTGCCGCCGACGCCAAGTTCTAAGAACAAGATCTTCTGCCCCTCGTGGCGGCGGAGAAATTCGCTGTACCGCTCGGCGGCGGCGTGCCAGCCGGCATCCTCTACAAAGCTGTCATCACAGCGCAGGTTCATCGTGAGCAGCTTGCCGCAGTGCGGGCAGTGGGGGGCAAGCTCGGCGCGCAGGTATTCGTCCTGCACCTGCAAAAACTCCGGGCTGGCATCCCGGGGCGGGCGCACATTGAGCAGTGCGCGCAGCAGCTGCTTCTGCCCGGCGGCATCGTCCGGGACGGCCAGCTGCCGGTATTCGGGGGCTTCTGCCAGCAGGCGGCTGAGCAAAAAACGGCGGCGTTCGGTCTGGGTCATAGAAAGACCTCCTTTGCGGTACCAAACGGCAAAACGCCCTGAAAACAGCGTTTCCAAGGCGATCTGCACGAAACGGGAATCAGAACTCGTAGGGAGGGTTGCCGGAGAAGTCGGCAATGGCGCCGTGAGCATCCTCCAGGATTATTGCATTGGGTGTGCGGGGCATCTCGGCGTGCCCCGGCTGACGAGGCCATGATACACCCCTTTTTGCCCGGCGTAAAGTACGCACAATGCGGTAACCTGGTTGCCGGCGGGTGACTTTTGACCGGTTACGATTCGGAAACTTTTGCGGTGAACCGCCGATTTCTCGCAATTTGGACTGCAAAAAAATTTTTTGAGTCGGATGTGCGGGGTGCCCGGCCCCTGCTTGACAAGCACCGCGTCTGTGCCGTAAAATAGAAAAAACGGCCCGCGAGGGGCCGGAGCCTGCAGCCCATCATGGATGCTATGTGGGTGTGGGGCGAACAGTACAAACAACAGAATGCGTGACTGCGCGCCGGGCAGCTGCCGTACCTGCGGCAGCACCCGGCATTTTTTGCAAAAAGGAGAAATTGCACCATGGAGCGGATCTTACTGCTGGAGGATGACAAAAGTCTGGTCACCGGGCTGACCCTTGCACTGGGCCGGGCGGGTTATGCGCTGGACACGGCCCGTACCCTGGCCGAGGCCGGGCATCTGTGGCAGGCGGGCCGCTACGACCTGCTGATGCTGGACGTGACCCTGCCGGACGGCACCGGCTTCGACTTCTGCCGGGAGGTGCGCCGCACTTCCGGGGTGCCCATCCTGTTTCTGACCGCGTCGGATGAGGAAATGGACATCATCACCGGGCTGGACCTGGGTGGTGACGATTACATCACCAAGCCCTTCAAGCTGGGGGTGCTGCTGAGTCGGGTGCACGCACTGCTGCGCCGGGCCGGAGGGTTCGGGGCACAGCAGGCCACCGAGCTGTGCTCCGGCGGCATCCGGGTAGATCTGCTGGCCGACCGGGCCGAAAAGAACGGCGTTCCGCTGGAACTCACGGCAGCGGAGTACAAGCTGCTGTGCCTGTTTCTGCGCAGCCCGGGGCAGGTGCTGACCAAAGAGACCATTCTGAACGCCCTGTGGGATTGCGAGGGCAATTATGTAGATACCAACACCCTCACGGTGTACATCCGGCGGCTGCGGCTCAAGGTGGAGGATGACCCCGGCAGCCCGCAGCGGCTGGTCACGGTGCGGGGCATGGGCTACCGCTGGAACGGGGATGTGTGAGATGAAATTTCTGGTGGAGGACGATGTCCGGCAGCTGTTTGCCCGGTTGTGCACCGGGCTGGCTGCGGCCCTGCTGGCGGCAGAATGCGCGTCGTGGGCACTGTGCCCGGCACTGTGCCTGCCGCTGCTGGGGCTGTTTGTCCTTCTGGCGGCCGGGGTGCTGGGCAGTGCCGCTGCTTATTTTGCCCGACGGCAGAAACGGCTGGAGGAAGCGGCTGCGCAGGTGCGTGCCCTGCTGGACGGGGACGCCACTGCCCGGCTGGACAGCGGCCGTGAAGGGCAGTTGTACCGGCTGTTCCATGAAGTGAATGAGATGGCGGCAGTGCTCAACGCCCATGCCGACCGGGAACAGCGGGAAAAGCAGTTTTTGAAGAACACCATGGCCGATATCTCTCACCAGCTCAAGACGCCGCTGGCCGCTCTGAATATCTACAACGGTCTTCTGCAGGCCGGAACGGATGACGCAGAAAATGTGCGGGAGCTGGCCGAACTTTCCGAACAGGAGCTGGACCGGATGGAACAGCTGGTGCAAAGTCTGCTCAAGCTCACCCGGCTGGATGCGGGGACTGTACAGCTGGAAAAAACGGAACAAGATCTGCAAGGTCTGCTGGAGCAGACTGCCCGGCCCTTTGCCTGCCGCGCCCGGCAGGAGCAAAAGCAGCTGGCCGTCGCGGCAGAGCAGGGGGTGTGCCTGTGCTGTGACCGGGTGTGGATGCGCGAGACCGGGGGCAACCTGATCAAGAATGCGCTGGACCACACCCGCGCCGGGGACACCGTGACGGTAGAGGGCAGCCGCTTTGCCGACTTTGTGCGCATCCGGGTGGTGGACACCGGCACCGGCATCCACCCGGAGGACCTGCCCCATCTGTTCAAGCGATTCTACCGCAGCCGCTTTGCGCAGGATACGCCGGGCATCGGGCTGGGGCTGCCGCTGGCGAAATCCATTGTGGAGGTCCACGGCGGCACACTGGAAGTGGAAAGTGAGCTGGGCCGGGGCACCGCCTTCACCATCCTGCTGCGGAACAGGCCCGCTCCGGCGATCCCTACAAAATTGTAGTCTTGCAGTCACCAGGCTGTAGCAAACGGGTGGTATGCTGTGGACAGATCAAAACGAAAGAAGGTTTTTGTATGAATCTGTTGCAGGCACAGGCCCTTTGCAAGACCTACGGCACCGGCGAGACTGCCGTGCAGGCGCTGAAGGACGTGAGCTTCTCGGTGCCCAAGGGCGAATTTGTGGCCGTGGTGGGCGAGAGCGGTTCCGGCAAGAGCACTCTGCTCAATCTGCTGGGCGGGCTGGACACCCCTACCTCCGGCAAGGTGCTGCTGGACGGGCGAGATCTGTTTGCCATGAAAGAGCGGGAGCGCACCATCTTCCGCCGCCGGAACATCGGCTTTGTGTTTCAGGCGTTCAACCTGATCCCGGAGCTGACCGTGGAGCAGAATATCCTGTTCCCGGTATTGCTGGACTACCAGAAGCCGGACACGGCGTATCTGGAAGAACTGCTGGATGTGCTGGACCTCCGCAAGCGGCGCAGTCACCTGCCCGGCCAGCTTTCCGGCGGGCAGCAGCAGCGCGTGGCCATCGGGCGGGCGCTCATCACCCGTCCGGCGCTGATTTTAGCCGATGAGCCGACCGGCAATCTGGACACCCGCAACAGCGGCGAGGTGATCGCCCTGCTGAAGGAGGCTTCCCGCAAATACGCCCAGACCATCGTCATGATCACCCACAGCCGCAGCATCGCCCAGACGGCAGACCGGGTGCTGCAGGTGTCGGACGGCGTGCTGACCGACTTCGGGAGGTGCGCGGAATGAAAAGCTATCTAAGCCTGATTCCCATTTCTGCCAGGGTGCGCAGGCGGCAGAACCGGCTGACAATCCTGTGCATCGTCACGGCAGTGTTCCTGGTCACGGCCATCTTCAGTGTGGCGGACATGATGCTGCGCACCCAGACGGGCCGTGCAGCCGGAAAAAGCGGCAGCTGGCATCTGGAGGTCACCGGCATCATGCCGGAGCAGGCTGCGCAGCTGGTCGGCCAGCCGGACGTGGTGCGGGTGGGTGCCGGAGCAGTATTCAATGAGAACGGCGAAAGCGCATACCGCCTGAACGGCAAGCGGGTGGTGCTGTATGGTGCCGATGCAGATTATGTGAGCCTGAACCGTGCCGCAGCCTTTGCGGGCACCTACCCGCAGGCGGAAAACGAAGTGCTGCTGGGCAAGACCGCTGCACGGGTGCTGCATGTGGGCAGCGGAGACACTGTAACGCTGACACTGCCGGACGGAACGGAAAAGCCCCTCACGGTCACCGGCGTCGGCGGCATCGACGAGGATTTTTACGGCGAGCAGTACAGCATCGTGGATGCCTACCTGCCGCAGGAAGCCTTTGCGGCCCTGCTGACTGCAAACGGCGAGGCACTGCCCCAGACACATTATGAGCTGGAATACACCAGCGCGGCCAGAGCAGCAAAGGCCCTGCCGAAGCTGCGCAGCCGGTACGGGGAGACGGCTGTGCAGGAAAACCTGCAGGTGATGGGTTCGGCAGGGCAGAGCAGCAGTACGGCTTTTCAGACCGTGTACGGGATGGCAGCGGTGCTGTTCGTGCTGGTGCTGCTGGCCGGAGTGCTGATGATCTCCGGCAGCATGAACAGCAATCTGGCCCAGCGCACCCAGTTCTTTGGCATGATGCGCTGCATCGGCATGAGCAAACGGCAGGTCATCCGGTTCGTCCGGCTGGAAGCCCTCAACTGGTGCAGGACGGCGGTGCCCATCGGCCTTGTGCTGGGCACTTTGGCCAGCTGGACGATCTGCGCCGCGCTGCGGTACGGCATCGGCGGCGAGTTTGCGGCAACGCCAGTCTGGCAGCTGAGCCCTGCGGGCCTGTGCGCCGGTGCCGTGGTGGGTGTGGTGACGGTGCTGCTGGCTGCGCAGGCCCCGGCAAAGCGGGCGGCAAAGGTCTCGCCGATGGCGGCGGTCTCCGGCAGCACCCAGAATGTGCCGGTGGGCCGTGCGGCCCATGCCGGAAAGGGCCGGGTGGAACTGGCACTGGGCGTCCGCCATGCCACCGCCAGCAAAAAGAACTGGGCCCTGATGACCGCCAGCTTTGCGTTGAGCATTGTGCTGGCGCTGGGCTTTACCGTGCTCTTGCAGTTCGCCTCTCTGCTGTTGCCCAGTCTGGTGCCGTGGCAGGCCGATGTGCTTTACAACGGCTACAGCAATGCGCAGGTGCTGCCCGGCAGCATGACCCGGACACTGCTGAAAGTGCCGGGCGTCGCCCATGCGTGGGGCTGCACTGGTCTGGTGGATACCCCGGCCAGCAGCGACAAGGGCAATGTGGACCACGTTGTCTTCTGCTCCTACGATGATTATATGCTGGAATCCAGCCGTTCCGTGGTGGTACGGGGTCGGATGCCCGGCGCAGGCAATGAAGTGATGACCATCTACAATAAGAACAACCCCATGCAGATCAGGGACGTCATCACAGTGAACGGGGTGCCGCTTACCATCGTGGGTGCCTTCTCGGAGGGTGCCTTCCCGGATGATGTGACCCTTATTGCACCGGAAGCGCTGTTCCGACAGGTGGCAGGCGACCAGAACTATAATATGGTAGGTGTGCAGTTGGACCGCACCGCCGACGAGGACACCCTCTTCACGCTGGCGGACCTTGCCACGGATGACGTCATCATGCAGGACCTGCGGGAGAGCAACCGGCAGGACCGCGGCACCTATTACGCGGTACGCATCGTGCTGTACGGTTTTCTGGCCATCATCGGCGGCATCTCGCTGCTGAACATCGTCAACAGCATCTCCATGAGCGTTTCCGCCCGTGCCCGGCAGTACGGTGCCATGCGCGCCGTGGGCATGGAGGATGTCCAACTGTGCCGGATGATCGCGGCGGAGGCCGGGACCTATGCGGCGTCCGGCCTGCTGGTGGGCGTTGCTGCCGGCCTTGTGCTGCACCGTGCACTGTATACCCGGCTGATCACCCACTATTTCGGCGTCGTGTGGCGGGTGCCCTTCGGGCTGCTGGCAGTGCTCTGTCTGTTCGTGGCAGGTGCAGCGGCGCTTGCGGTGCACGGCCCGGTGAAGCGATTGCAGGCAATGCCCGTCACAGCAGCCATCAACGAACTCTGACAAACAAAAAACAAGCGCCGGAGC
>ERZ773216.3806-NODE-3806-length-11463-cov-2.261308_pt1 | contig 11463 bp, 7 predicted proteins | sample MGYA00511259_ERZ773216 | MGnify/ENA primary metagenome ERZ773216 (study PRJEB29015, sample SAMEA2737764) | human gut metagenome | biome: human gut; feature: human-associated habitat; material: faeces | place: China | collected 2012 ... | reverse complement strand
AAACCACGCTACATTGCCCATTCCGATATCCAGATGTTATCCTGCCGTATAGGCAGCTTAGAAATACAACGTTAACCGGACAGGGATACCCCCTGCGTTATCTGCCGTATAGGCAGCTTAGAAATGTCGTCCAGATTAAACGATTGTACATTGAGAGTTATCTGCCGTATAGGCAGCTTAGAAAATCGCCATAATGCCGCCAGTAGATAAGATATAGTTATCTGCCGTATAGGCAGCTTAGAAAAAAAACAAAAAGAAGGAAGAGAATTAGGACAAGTTATCTGCCGTATAGGCAGCTTAGAAATTGTATTCCTGTATTTCCTTTTTCTCCTTTTTGTTATCTGCCGTATAGGCAGCTTAGAAAATCTCGGTACGTGCGATACGCCGTGCAAAGTAGTTATCTGCCGTATAGGCAGCTTAGAAATTCAGCGAAGACGTCCTGCCGCCATTTCTCCCGTTATCTGCCGTATAGGCAGCTTAGAAATGTCCGACACGCAATCATGCGACAGCATGAACGTTATCTGCCGTATAGGCAGCTTAGAAATCTCTCCGTAAATCCGCTCTTCCTCGCTGCGCGTTATCTGCCGTATAGGCAGCTTAGAAAGAAACGGAGTTGACGCAGTTAGAACAGAACTTGTTATCTGCCGTATAGGCAGCTTAGAAAAAGATCGGCAAGGCTATTGCCGACGCTTACGGGTTATCTGCCGTATAGGCAGCTTAGAAAATACTGTTTGTAGCCGCTTCTTCTATGTTTGAGTTATCTGCCGTATAGGCAGCTTAGAAATTCTTCTGAAATTGAAAAATCTTTTATGATTAGTTATCTGCCGTATAGGTAGTTTAGAAATCAGTATCCGGGTATGCCGGAGTCGTGACAATGTTATCTGCCGTATAGGCAGCTTAGAAATATTAACTCAACCGACTTTATGGAGTTGTTTCGTTATCTGCCGTATAGGTAGGTTATATATTTCATAGTTCTTTTTTTATGGCTGACGTCTGATGGGGGTCGGCTTTTTATGTTGCGCGGCTGATGTTGCAGGGCGTATGTGGCGAAGTGGAGGGGGCTTTTTTGTCAGGGGCCGTTTTTCCTGTGCTATAATTTAGGCATACTTATGTAAAAGAGGTTTATCATATGGATATATATGGACAGTACAAGGATTCTTTAGAGGCGGTCATGCGGATGATGGCAGCTTCCATGGAGCGGTATGCGAAGGCACATAAGGATGATTCGGGGGAGTTGATTTATGAGCATCTGCGTTACCGGCTGAAATCGGAGAAGAGCATGCAGGCGAAGCTGGAGGCGCGGGGATTGCCGCTTACCCCTTGTTCGGCGCTCTGCGAGGTGCGGGATGCCATCGGGTTCCGTGGTGTTTGCCGCTTTATCGACGATATTTACAAAAATATTTCACGAATTAAAGACTTGCCGGGAATCACCGTGGTGAAAGAAAAGGATTATATATTGGATGTGAAATCAAATGGGTACCGCAGCTACCATATGATCCTGTCGGTTGAGGCGCCGTATGAGGACGTTCGCGGAGATAATCCGGGTCATTTTTTTGTGGAAATACAGCTCCGCACCATCGCTATGGATTCGTGGGCGAGTCTGGAGCATGAAATGAAATATAAGCACCATATCAGGAATGCGCCGCTCATTGAGCAGGAGCTGAAACGCTGTGCCGATGAACTGGCATCCTGCGATATTTCCATGCAGACGATTCGTAAACTTATCCGTGAAGAAGGTGGAACAGAATGAAAATATTGATAGCAGAAGACGAAAAGGCTATGTCAGATGCCCTTGCGGCGGTGCTGAAACATTTCGGCTACGAGGTGGACGCCGTCTATGACGGGCTCGCCGCTACGGAAAAGGCGAGGGAGAACTCCTACAGTTGTATGATTTTCGATATCATGATGCCGAAAATAGACGGTATTGAAGCGCTGAAACGTATCCGTGACAGCGGTGATATGACGCCGGTCATCATGCTGACCGCCAAATCGGAGGTAGAAGACCGCATCATGGGCCTTGACGCAGGCGCGGATGACTACCTCGCTAAACCGTTCGCCATGGGGGAACTGCTCGCCCGCATCCGTTCCATGACAAGGCGCATGGGCGAATTCACGCCGACTAAGCTGAAAAAAGGCGATGTCGAGCTGGATGTGGCGGAGCAAGAACTTTCCTGCACCAGTTCCGTCCGCCTGTCGAGCAAGGAAACGAAGCTCCTTTCTTACCTTATGATGAACGAAGGGAAAACTATTTCTACCGACGAGCTTTTCCGCTATGTCTGGAGTGATGAAGCGGACATGGATATCGGCATCGTCTGGATGTATATTTCCTACCTCAGAGAAAAAATCGAGGCCGTTCATGGAAATATACGGATAGCAGGAGAGAAAAACGGCGATTTCCACCTCCAGATCGTCTCCCGCTGATTGACATACAGAAACAGAAGGTACTCCTATGGATATGATACGCAGGCTCCACCGCAAATTTATATGGATGGCCACCGCATCCGTCGTGGCTATCATCGTCCTTGCCGTCGGACTGATCAATGGCTCCCTTTACGTCAGGGTACACCATGAAATATCGTCCATCACCGACATCATTTCTCAGAACGGCGGCACTATCCCATCCGACCTCGCACCGCAGGAGAAAGGACTCTTCGAATTCGGGAACTGGGCGGAAGAAACACCTGAATTCTCCTATCAGGCGAGATATTTCTCCATTCTCTTTGACACGAACAAAAAGGAAGCGAAGGTCATTAACGTCAACCACATCGCCGCATTCAACGCCAAAGAAGCCTTCAACCTCGCCGTACGGGTTCTCCAGACAGGGAAATCGGAAGATTTCTTCCTTAAAGACAGGGCCTATTACAACTATAAAATCACACAGACCGCCAGCGGTGACACCCTCGTCGTCTTTTTCGACTGTACCCGGGACATCCTCGCCCTCTCTTCCATATTCAGCTACTCCGTGGCGCTCGGTCTCTTCTGCATCATCCTCTTCTTCCTCATCATCACCTTCCTCTCCAGCAAGGCCATCAAGCCCTTCGTGAGAAATATGGAAAACCAGAAACGGTTCATCACAAACGCCAGCCACGAGCTGAAAACACCGGTGGCGATCATTTCGGCGAATACGGAAGCGCTCGAACTCGTCAGCGGAAAGAGCGAATGGACAGGGAATATTATCAAACAGACGAAACGCCTGACGAACCTTATCAACGACCTTGTTGCCCTCGCCCGGGTCGGGGAAATAGAAAAAGAAAACCTGAAACTGGAAGATGTGGATATTTCCCAAGTCACGGAAACCATCGCAGGTGACTTCCGACAGGTGGCGGCTGAACGGGGGAAGACGCTCGAAACCCATATACCGCCCGGCGTCCACGTCCGGTCAGAAGAAAAACTCTTCGGACAGATCCTCGGCATCCTTCTGGATAACGCCGTGAAATACTGCGACGAAAAAGGACGCGTGCAAGTGGAAGTCACGACAGAGAAAAAAGAAAAAGGTTTTGCGATAATAATCTCCAACGATTTTGCAGAAGGAGAAGATATAGACTACACGAAATTCTTTGAACGCTTCTACCGCCACGACATCTCCCACAGCAGCCAGATCAAAGGATACGGCGTAGGCCTCTCTATGGCTGCCGACATCGTGAAGCTCCTCGACGGAACCATAGACGTATCATGGAAAGAAGGGCGCATTTCCTTCCGCCTTGACTTTTGAAACAGAAAACGGCACTGAAAGAAAAACAGTGCCGTTTTTGAGTAAAGGATTGTGGAGTGTTTTTGGAAATGCAATGAAAATGAGGCGCAGCTTGATAATGACAGACTCAACGATCTTAATAGAAAATGGCAGATCGGATAAGCTATGAGTGGATTTGCCCCGATAATCCGATAATGGGTATTCAGGGCTTTGGAATCCAAATAGAGAAATCCTAAAGATTAACTATAAAATTTACACAGATGCTGTCAACGGATATCTTTGGTCTGATTTAACAAGTGAACAATTGTCCTGCAAATATGTAAGTGAAGCGGATGTGCTAAATGTTGTGTTGTTTAATAAACGTGCAAAATAGTGGCGTGAGGAAAATCCGGATCTGAAAGAAAAATGAGGGCTTGTGCAAATTTGTATGAACCATTGACCCTTGCGAATATGGAAAGCTGTAATACGGTTTTAATTGGTAAAAAATTAATCAGAAAGAGCGAATGGTCGTGCTTAGAAAATTGACAAGAACCTAATTATTTTCTTTGGAGAAATTGAATACTGAAAGAATGAAAAAACTGAAGGTTTTGGATAATGAAAAGTAAGGATGATCAAAATATTCATGAAGCTGAGCTATAGAAAAATCAGTACGGCAAATGTATCCATACTAAGAACATTTTGTGGTTGCTGTTTATTTTTATCATGGTGTACAATATAGACAACTGCTGGATCAGCAGCTTAGAAAATATATAGAATGATTATTATCTGCCGCATAGGCAGCCTATTTTGGAAAGGTGGTTCGACTATTTTTATAAATCCATATATAGAATTATTTAAGAATTTGTGATATCATGCATTTAAAGAGGAAAAGAAAATAATGACGATTGAAAAAGTTCATGAACAGCGAATTAAGGAGAGGAGAAAAATGGAACATAACATAAATGATACAGATGACATTGTGGAAAAAATGAGATTACTGGTGGCTGATGGTACGATATGGCTGACACAAAAGGAAATAGCGGAGCTTTTTCAAACGACGAAACAAAGTATAGGCATGCATATCAGGTTCATCCTGAAGCATGGTGAATTGGATGAAAGCGTGGTGGTCAGCTATCGGCTGGCTGACCGAAAACAGGGGACGATGCAAGGGAAATTGCAGGTACGAAAGACAGCCCATTATAACTCAGACATGGTATTGGCGGTTGCGCGCCGTGTGTGCTCACCAAGGGGGAGGCAGTTCAGGAGGTATGACACAGCGGTATTAAAAGAGTATCTTGGCAGGAGATTCTGCCAAGGATAAATAACATTTGAGAGGTTGGGGCGGAACAATCCTTTGTAAGGAGTTATCCTGCTGTATCAGGGGAAGTGCCGGAGTGATCTGCAGCCGGTATGGATTATGGTTCTGAAAAGGAGGATAATGAGTTTCAAAATGGCATAAGCTTCATGAGAAAATCATAGGTCTGTTGATTGGCAGACGGTCATTGCAGGATGTATTTGACGGAGGTTTCTGATGATAGAGGATATTGTCAAGTCGGACTTAAAAACGATTCTTCATTCTAAACGGGCGAATTTATATTATCTTGAAAAGTGCAGGATCATGCAGAAGGATGGACGTATTGTTTATTTGACGGAGACGAAAAAAGAGAACTTGTTTTGGAATATTCCGATTGCCAACACAACAGTGATTCTTTTGGGCAGCGGTACTTCTGTGACACAGGCGGCAATGCGGCTGCTCAGCAGCGCCGGTGTACTTGTTGGTTTCTGCGGTGGTGGGGCTACACCGTTATTTGCCGGTACGGAGGTGGAGTGGCTGAATCCACAAAGTGAGTACAGGCCGACAGAATATGTGCAGGGGTGGCTGTCTTTTTGGTTTGATGAAAAGAAACGTCTTGCTGTGGCAAAGGAGTTCCAGAAAAAGCGTATCCGTTTTCTGCAGACAGTCTGGGATAAAGACAATGAATTGGCCGATGAAGGTTTTTTTACCGATGATGCTTTGACAGAAGAAGCGATTTCTGTTTTTAAGAGCCGCATGGAAATAGCGGGGGATGTGACCCATGTATTGGCGGCGGAGGCGGAATTCACAAAAAAGCTCTACGGGTACGCGGCACAGAATACGGAAACAGTCGATTTCACGAGGGAGCGTAATTCTGACCAGCCTGCGAACAGGCTGCTTGACCATGGGAATTATCTGGCGTACGGACTGGCGGCAACGACTCTCTGGGTACTTGGTATTCCTCACGGCTTCGCGGTGATGCATGGTAAGACAAGACGAGGCGCTCTTGTTTTTGATGTAGCGGATTTGATCAAGGATGCCATCGTCCTGCCATGGAGCTTTATCTGTGCCATGAGAGGGCAGAGAGACAGAGAATTCAGACAGATCTGCTTACAGAAGTTTACCGAACATAAGGCGCTGGATTTTATGTTTGATGAAGTGAAACGGTGCAGCAGACTATATGCGGGCGGTGAACGGTCATGATGGTCATATTTACGAGCAGGAGCGAGAAGAAGGCTATTTATACGGTGCGGAGGATTCTGGATAGTTTTGCAGACAGAATTGGGAATGATACGTGGAAAACGGTCATTACGCAAGAGGGATTGCTGACGGTGCAGGCGCTTTTGCGACGGACTGCTACCAAAAGTACAGCAGTGGCGTGTCATTGGATCCGGTCACGGAGCCATAGCGAGCTGGTCTGGATTGTAGGGAAGCGGGACATGTTTAATGAGGAAGGCATCGTGCTTGTCCACTCCACACAAAAGGAAATCCTTCACCATGAGTGGGAAAACGATTGGCAGTATCTGCCGTTGATAAAAGCGCTGGTAGCGGTGGCGGCACTCTTTCATGACTGGGGAAAGGCATCAGCGTTATTTCAGGAAAAACTGGATAAAGGGACATTGAAAATGGATCCCTTCCGTCATGAATGGGTATCTTGCAAGCTTCTTGAAGCGCTTATTTTTGCCGCAGGTGCGGAGAAAGATGACAGAAAATGGCTGAAAGTACTGGCCGAAAGAACGATAAAGACAGAAGATATAGAAAAGAATCTGCAAATTGACGAGAAAGGAAACGGGCAGGCAGATATGAAAAAGCTGGATGCAGCACATTTGCCGCCGATTGCAAAATTTCTGATGTGGTTGATCCTGTCTCATCACAGGCTGCCGTCTATGGATAAGGATGGCTGGGTGAATGTGGAGAAAAAAAGTTTCCACAGTATATTCTCCAGTCTGAATGCGTCCTGGGGATATGAGAGTGAAGCGGAGGAGACTATTATGTGCCGCAGGAGCTGCTTTGTATTTCCGGAGGGACTCCTTGTGGAGAATGCGGCAGCTTGGCGGAAGGCCATAAAAAAATGGTGCGGCCGGTTATTAAATGATTACGACAGACTGATGGATATTATGGGAGGGGAGACATACAAATCATCATTCAGGGCTATCGCCCACTATACGAGATTGTCTCTTATGCTGGCGGATCATTATGTTTCTTCCCTGCCTGAGGAAACAGATAAGGGCCGATGGGCAAAAAATGATTTATGGGCGAATACAGACGGTAAAACCGGAAAGAAAAAGCAGTTTCTGGAGGAACATTTGGTCAGGGTCTGTGAACAGGCAACCCATATTGCCCACAGACTTCCTTATTTCAGTGATCAAATGGAGAGCGTTTATGATGTAAAGGCGTTGACAAAGAAAAGCCCGGCAGTTTTCAGATGGCAGGATACAGTTGTCGAGAAAATCAGAGCATTCCGGGAGAAGAATGGGGATGGTGCCAGGTATTTTATAGTCAATATGGCAAGCACCGGCTGCGGCAAAACGTTTGCCAATGCAAAGATCATGCAGGCTGTATCGACGGACGGAAAATCGCTCCGGTATATCCTTGCCCTCGGTCTTCGCACGTTGACGCTGCAGACCGGTGATGAATACAGGGAACGGATACATTTGGACAGAAATGATCTGGCCGTCCTTATCGGTTCCAGTGCCGTAACCAAATTGCATGAGGAAAATAAGGAAGCAGATAAAGAGAAAGAGGAAGAGAAAAAGGGGAATAGAAAGGGGTATTTATCGGAAGAGCCGCTGCTGCCGGAAGAATTGGAGTATGTGGATACGGAAAGCGAGGAGCAGTCCCGGTTTCTGGATATCTTTTTCAATAAGACAGATAAAAAAGGAATGACGGTAAATGAAAAGACATCAAAAAAGAATAAAGCCTTTCTATATAAGCCTGTTCTTGCGGCGACTATCGATCATATGATGGGGGCTGTGGAGACGACACGGGGAGGAAGGTATATTTTGCCTTCATTGCGGCTGATGTCATCGGATCTGGTGATTGATGAAATTGATGATTTCAATTCTAAGGATCTCATCGCCATAGCAAGGCTTGTTCATCTGGCGGGATTGTGCGGAAGAAATGTGGCGATCTCTTCAGCGACGATACCGCCTGATCTGGCGGAAGGGCTGTACAGATCATATCAGGCAGGACTGAAAAGTTACAATTCCTTCTTTACGGGGAAAAAACAGTGTGCTCTTGTGCTTTGTGATGAGTTCAGGACAGATGTGGAACCGATGGACAGCGGGGATGATTCGGCTTATCGAAAGATTCACGATCGATTTATCCGTAAACGAGTGGAAAATCTGGGGAAAGAGCCGGTAAAGCGTAGGGGATATATACAGTTCTGCGGAGCGGAAGATAATGACACTGACGCTGCGAAAGAGACTTCCTATTTTGAAAATATAAGAGAAGCCATAGAAAAGCTGCATGAAAATCACCATGTCATTGATAAAAGAACAAAGAAGCGGATTTCTTTCGGTGTGGTTCGTGTGGCAAATATCACTCCCTGTGTGAAAGTCAGCCTGTACCTCATGAAATGCGGATGGAGCGAGGGGACAGCTGTCCGAGTGATGACTTACCACAGCAGGCAGATCCTTCTTCTCCGTCATGAGCAGGAGCGGTATCTGGACAAGGTGTTCACAAGAAAGACGCAGTCTGCCACAGTGGATTTTCAGGATGAAACTGTGCGGAAGCATCTGGACAGCACACCGGAGGAGAATATCATATTTATTCTTGTAGCAACACCGGTGGAGGAAGTCGGCCGTGATCATGACTTCGATTGGGCAGTGGTGGAGCCGTCGTCGTACCGATCCATCATACAGCTTGCCGGCCGTGTCCTTCGTCATCGCCAGCCGGTTTCAGGAACGCTTGAAAAAAAGAATATGGCAATCATGGCATATAATCTGAAAGCCTGGCAGGGAAAAGAGCCGGCTTACAGCAAACCTGGGTATGAAACCGAAAAGCGGAAATTGAACAGTTATGACATGCATGATCTTGTGGATGAAGAAGAGCTGGGCAGAAGGATTGATGCGGTACCGAGAATTTTAAAACCGGAAATGCTGGATAAGGAGCAATTCTGTCCGGATGATAAAAGATATTTCTCAAAACTCTCTGATCTGGAACATGCGAGCATGATGGATTTTAACTGCAAGGGAGATTGCGGGCCGCAGTGTATGCACGGATGGATGGAAGAATACTGGTGGATGACGGCACTTCCGCAAGGCTGCAGCCGCTTTCGTGAAAGCTATGGGGAAGAAATCAAGGCCTGCGCGGTGTATGAGGAGGGGGTACGAAACTTTCTTGTGTATGAGGGAAAGGAGAAGACTTTGCTTTCAGATAGTGTAGGAATTACCGACTACAGTGGTATGACAGAGGAAATGGAGGGACGGTTATGGATTATTCGTGATTATGAAGCTGCCTTGAGGCGGTACGTATCAGATACAAGTGATGTGCCGCAGGATGTGCAGATGAATGAGGTTTCCTGCAGATATGGAGAAATCACTATACCCTACGGGAGATCCAGTACAGTGGATGAATGGAAATATTCAGATCAGTTAGGTATGTTCAAGTTAACGGAAGAAAATAGACAGGAGGGATGATTTTGAGCGGGTTGACAGCGTACATATCGGAAGCGGCGGCAGGGAAAAAGAAAACGCCACAGAAGTGGCTGGCGGATACGGTTTCTTTGCTTTCCAAATGCGATATGGCGACACATGTCGGGAAATTTACCCATCCCGATGTGAAAGTGTATTTGCAGAGAAAAAATAAAGCAGGACAAAATGCATATGTAGTGACGGAAAATGTGGACTGTGAAACGGATATCGTATATTCTTCCGCTGCTTACATGGGCGCGGCAAAATTACTGCTTTATGCATTGGATGACGGAAGACCATTATGGAAGCATATCTATGAAAATGATGAAAACGTCAGGAGAGAAGTAGAATCTTTGGGCGTATCCTTTGATACAATGAGACAGGAAGTGGAACGCATGATGGCGACTGCCGATCCGGCAGCAACGGACGGAAGGCTGCGGCAAATTTACTTTCCTGTCGGAGAAGGAGTGTATCATCTGTTGACTGTATTGCCGTCCTCAAGCCTCCTGCAAGTGCTGAACGGCAGAAGCAGGAATATGAGGCAGCACAGGTTTGACTGCCGTAATGAGAAAAGCGAGTTTTATGGGAATGCATGTGATGAAATCATGGAGCGGACAGTCATTGGCTTTGGGGGAACGAAAGCGCAGAATATCAGCGCTTTTAATGCACGGGTAGCGGGAAAAGCGGATCTGCTCATGTCTATGCCGGCTCTGTTGGAAGAGAAAAAAATACGTCGCCCCCACCGTAATTTCCTTGAGGAAACAGTGCCATACCGAGACTATTTCTTCCTGTTCCGAAATCTGCATGAGTTGTTTTTCATGGAACGGAATAATGTGGAAATTCGGAATAAGAGGGAAGCACTGTTCTGTAATCTGATTGATGTCATACTGCAGTCCTGTTACCGCTTACGGGAAGAGCCTGCCGGCTGGAGCAGCGGTGAGGAGTTCCTTAATCTGCCGCGGATTCAGAAAATATGGCTTGATGAACAATATAGAGAGGAGCGGACAGATGAATGGGCAAATGAGATAGGAAAGTATTTTGCAAAATGGTTTATTTACAAATATAGAAGGATCAAAAAAGAACAGCGTGTATCATTGGGCGAGGAGGAAATGAAATATATCCGGCACGCAATGACAGAGGTGCTTATGGAGGAGGTGAGAAGTTTGTCATGAAAGCATATTTGCTTATATCCCGTCTGCGTATTCATAATGCCAATGCCATGAGCAGCACCTTAACCATAGGAGTACCTGCTATGACGGCATGGCTCGGTGCAGTCCATGCACTGGAACGAAAGTTGGGAGAAAGGAGAGAGCCGGCTCTGGAGGGAATACGACTTGTAAAAACAGCAGTATCGTATCACAAAACGAATCTGCAGATTTATAAGGGACTCGGAGACTATGTGAATTCCCTTGTAGGAACGGCAAATCCACTTAATGAAAAAGGAGAAAGACCGTCATTTATTGAAGATGCGAGAATCCATCTTTCCATATCCCTTCTGATAGAAGTCGAAAGGGTAGATGGGAATAACATGGAATTATTGGAACAGGCCGTAAAGGAAATATTGCCCCAGATGAAAATGGCGGGGGGAGACATATTGGATATTAGAAAAATCCAAGTCATGCGTATAGATGAAGACAATCCTATGTCAGTTAGGAAAGTAATTTTCACCCTTATGCCCGGTTATATACCTATTGAGCGCAGGGATCTCATGGAAGCGAAAGAGTTGGAAGGGAAAGACAGTCTGGATAGGCTGCTTCACTATCTGAAAGTACATCAGACAGCAGAAAAAGATGAATCCGGGAAGGTAACAGACTGGAAATATGAAAAGGCGGCGGCCGGATGGATTGCGCCGCTTGCTGTAGGAT
>ERZ773216.3803-NODE-3803-length-11481-cov-3.926658_pt1 | contig 11481 bp, 7 predicted proteins | sample MGYA00511259_ERZ773216 | MGnify/ENA primary metagenome ERZ773216 (study PRJEB29015, sample SAMEA2737764) | human gut metagenome | biome: human gut; feature: human-associated habitat; material: faeces | place: China | collected 2012 ... | reverse complement strand
AACTTTTGTATCTGCTCCGAATTTTAAATAAATATCATCGGATTCTTTTAATAATTCCACGGTTTTATCATAGCCTAAAATTTCCGGCAGATTTCCTCCGACATCCGGGGAAAGTGACAGTTTACCATCAGAAAAAGCTCCCGCTCCGGCAAATCCGGTCGTGATGGAACAAGGTTTACATCCAACGCAGACTTTTGTCTTACGTTTCGGACATTCTCTCTTTTCGATTCGTCTGCCCTTCTCGATCATTAAAATTTTCAGATTCTTCTTTGCATGGATCAGTTCATATGCACAAAAGATACCAGATGGACCGGCTCCAATAATAATCACATCATATTGTTTCATTCTTTTTTCCTCTTACCTGTCTATTTGTCCTGTTTACCGATTTCTCACACGCATCTGTATTTTGGCATAGCGTATTCCATAAAAACGTCATTCCTACGCTTCCACGATCAGATATCTGCCGTCCGGGATTGCAAAAACTTCCTCTGCCTCTGCTAAATCCGCATTGCTCATTCCGGCAATATCTGCGCCCTCATCTTCAAAATAAGCACGGACTTCTTTGATATTTTTGCAGACAACTGCCATGCAGTCCTCTAAAAATTCTTCGGCCTCCTCCGGCGATTCTGCAATATTTTCTTTAAAAAGCTGCATCTGATGTTCTAAAAAATACTGTACTACCGCTTCATCGTACATAATAATCCTCCATTCTGTGCAGTGTAAAAATCTCATTTTTCACACTGTATTTTCCCGCTTATCTACCATGTATATGGGTCAATTCCAAGCCGGTCAAGCTCTCTGTAAATCGCTGCAACCGGAAGTCCTACCACATTATTATAGTCACCGTCGATTTTGTCAATATAAATTGCAAATTTTCCCTGGATTCCGTATGCACCGGCTTTGTCCGACGGTTCTCCTGTCGCAATATAACGCAAAATTTCACTTTTCTTTAACTGTCTGACAAAAACGTCAGTCTTTTCATAAAAGATATGTTCCCCTGCCCTGCCGGTCCGGTCGATAAACACAAAAGCAACCCCCGTGTACACCGAATGGCTTTTCCCTGACAATAAAGAGAGCATGCGGAAGGCATCTTCCTCATCCTTTGGTTTTCCTAAGATTTCGCTGCCTGCGGCAACAATGGTGTCTGCACCGATGACTAAAGTATCCTGCGGTGTCATCAGCGTCCGATGCTCATCTCCATATGTTTTTAACATGGATGCGACTTCTCTCGCCTTCTGTGCTGCAAGTTCCATGACAACCTCTTTTGGCTCTTTTTTTATGATGATCTCCTCCCCCTTTGCCGGACAGACCTCAAAGTTAAGACCGATCTGCTCTAAAAGTTCACGGCGTCTTGGGGACGCGGATGCTAAAATAATCTGTGACATGGTCAAATTTCCTTTCTGCTGCATGCTTATCTGCTTCTTAACTTTGCACAAAACTCCAATCAGACTGGCTTTTGTACAATGTTTTTAAATTTTCTATACCGGGATCACTTTCCCAAGCCGGAAGGAATACAACAGTTTTTCCTTTACTTTCAGCGGATTTCCGGCTGCATCTTTCTCATTTTCATAGACTCGGTTTAGCGCTTCCTCGTAAAGTTTTAACTGTGCCGCATAACGCTCGGACAATTCCTTTTCCGTATCCACACGGTCTGTTTTATAATCAAGAAGGACAATACCGTCCTTTTCAATCCAGAATACATCGATGATTCCCTGGATCAGTGTCAGCTCTTTCCCTGTATATTCCGTTTCTCCTATATTTCCTACACGCCCCATGCTTTTTACCTTTTCCGCCTGTTCCGTGTTTTCAGCAAAACCAAACTCGTCTAACTGTTCATCCGTAAATCCCATAACAAATGGTTTCTCACGGTACAATTTTCCGTCTTTTTCAGCTGCTCCCATCCGTTTTCCAATATCTGCATTTACAAAATATTCAACCTGCGGTATGCGAATCAGTCCATGCATCTCCGGTGTGATCTGTTCTTTCTCCAGCATCCCGGCGACCTGCTCTTTTGCGGACACACCGGAAGAAAACTGGTAGCACTCCATGATGCGGTGCATTGCCGTTCCACGAAGTGCTCCAGGGCTGGCATCCTCACTTTGCTGCTCTATTTCTCTTGCAAATGCAGGCACATACGGCACAACCTCCTCGTATTGAAAAACAGGAACTGCCTCCTCCTCTTTTTCAAACGCCTCCCGCATGGCACGATGTTTTAACTCCGACACGGAATACTTATTTTTTCTCTGCACATCATTTTCATATGCATACCGTCTGTGAAAACGCTCCGAGAACTGCTGCACTTTTTTTTCATCTGCCTGCGCAGCTTTTTCCATGCAGGCTGAACGGTTCCAGTCATCTTTGATCTGTGTTTCCAGTTCTTCCTGCACCAGTTCTGCCGCCCGCATCAGACGTATCTGATATTTATCCTGATAGGATGCAGCCGCAGGCAGAATCCAGTCCAAATAACCGGCTGCACTCTCGCGTCCCAGATAAGATAACAGTTCCTCTGGAAATGCTTTTATATAGGAAAGTGTCTCCTCTGCCTTTTTCAGACTTCCGGTTAAGATCAGCTTTTCTTTCGCTCTCGTTAATGCCACATAAAGGACACGCAGTTCCTCGCCAAGATTTTCCATATCGATCTGCTTTGCGATAGCACGTTTTGCGATCGTCACGGATTTTACACGCTGTTTTCCGTCCATATAGTCAAGACCGATGCCAAGTTCCGGGTGCAATACCAGACGGCTTCTTGTATCCTGGCGGTTAAAGTTTTTTCCCATCCCGGCGGCAAATACGACCGGAAATTCCAGTCCTTTACTCTTATGGATACTCATAATGCGCACGACATTTTCGTTTTCCCCGATCAGATCTGCCTCGCCGAAATCCACATCGTATTTCTGCAGTTCATCAATATAGCGCACAAAATGAAACAGTCCCTTGTAACTGGTATTTTCATAGGCGATCGCCTTCTCCACCAGCATTAAAAGGTTTGCATGACGCCTGTCTCCGGCTGGCATTGCTGCGGCATAATCGCCGTAACCGGTCTCCTTTAACAGCAGTTCGATCAGCTCATGGATCGGTGTATCCGGCACAAGCTGCCGCAGTTTTTCGTAGGTAACATAAAACCGGTATAACTTTTCTTCGGAATCATCCCTGCCCTGTCCCGGATTTTCCTCCGCTTCCTGTTTCAGACGCTCACATTCCTCCAAAACACACTCGTAAAATCTGACATCCTTGTCTTTTAAACGCAATTTTGCAAGTTCCTCATCCGAAAGTCCTGCGATTGGTGAACGAAGCACCGCTGTCAGCGGGATATCCTGTCTCGGATTATCCAAAATACGAAGCATGGAGAGCACGGTCTGCACCTCCACCGTACTGAAATATCCTGTCGCCGAAACAGTATGTGCCGGGATTCCTGCATCATTTAACACAACAGCAAAACGGTCTGCATATCCGCTCAGGCTTCGCAGCAGAATGACCATATCCGAATACTGCACCGGGCGCAGTTCCCCGGTTGCCTTGTCGGTCACCTTCTGCGTTCCCATAAGCTCTTTGATCCTTTTTGCAATCATCCGTGCTTCTAACAGTTTCTTATCATCCGCTGCAGCATCATCCAACAGTTCATCATCCCCGTCCACCAGTAAAATTTCCGGTGTGAACATGTCCGTTTCTTCCTGATAAGAAGCTCCCGGATAAAGTGCTGCGTCCGCATCATATTCCACATTTCCAAGATCGCGCTTCATGATGCGGTAAAAAATATCGTTGGAAAAATCGAGTACTTCATTTCTGCTTCGGAAATTTTTATGCAGGTCAATGCGCTGCATTTTTGCATCCGTCAGGCTGTAAGTATCGTATTTTTCCATGAAAAGTTCCGGTCTTGCCAGACGGAAACGGTAGATACTCTGTTTGACATCCCCGACCATAAAAAGGTTGTATTCACCGCGCTCCTCCCGTGAAATTGCACGTAAGATTGTCTCCTGCACCTCATTGCTGTCCTGGTACTCGTCGATCATGATCTCTTTGAAATTATCCCGGAACTCCTCGGCAGTCTTTTTGACTTTGCCGGTCTCCTCATCGACAAAGATATTTAACGCAAAGTGCTCAAGGTCATGGAAATCCACCAGATTTTTCCGCCGTTTTTCCGCCGTAAACGTCTCGTCAAATTCCAATGTCAGACGCACTAACTCTGCCGCCATCGGCGCCGTCTTTTTCATCTGCTCCGCCATGATCTCCGGTGATGTGAAAAAATACTGGCGGTTTATTTTTTTGACCGCATCCTTTCCCATCTCTCGCAGTTTTTTGACCAGCTCTAATTTTTCTTCGTTTCCGTCAAATCCACGGGAGGAAGCAAGCCTGTCATAGGATAAATTGCGGTAATTCTGATAAAAATCCGCAAAACTTTCACTCGCAGCGATCTCCTTATATTTTTTCAGGTCGCCCTCTAATGCTTTCGCATACATATCCGGCCCGTCATCGTCCTGCGTCAGTTTGTATGCCCGCCCGGAAAGTGCCACAAGATCCTCTGACACCCGTTTTAAGTTCTGAAGAAGCGACTGCATGAAAGCTGCGCTTTCCAAAGATGCCTCATCCTCTATGCCATAGCTTTCTGCCGCCGCAGGCAGCCATTTCTTTGGCCATGGATAACTCCTTGAAAACTCATAGAGCTGTAAGATCATGCCGGAGAGCGCCGCATCATTTCTGCCGGATGCATATCCGTCCACAAATGCTAAAAATTCCGGCGCACTCTCCTCATAATTTTTCAACAGCACCTTTGCGAGCACGTCCTCTTTTAACAGTTTCAACTCGCCCTCATCCCCGATTCTGAAATTCGGTTCGAGATCGATCTCATGAAAATGATTGCGGATCACATACAGACAGAAGCTGTCGATCGTCGTGATCTGGGCATTGTGTAAAAGAGAAAGCTGACGCTGTAAATGTTCGTCGTCCGGCTGTTCTTTTAAGGCATTCTCCAGTGCATTTCCGATTCGTTCGCGCATCTCTGCCGCAGCCGCATTGGTAAATGTCACGATCAAAAGACGGTCAATATCGACCGGATGCTCTTTATCCGTAATAATCTTTATGATACGTTCCACGAGCACCGCCGTCTTACCGGAACCTGCTGCCGCGGAAACTAATATATTTCTGTCTCTGAGTTCGATGACCTTTCGCTGGTCATCTGTCCATGTCATTCCCATGTTTTGCTCCGTTTCTGACTTTTTATTTTTGCACCTGTCATATCACATTTATTCACCGTCCGGATTTTTTCCCGGCTCTCCAATCTCTTCCCGGATATGTGCAAGGATCTCCTCACTGCTGTCAAATTTTTCAAACTGCTGATAGGAAAATCCCGGCATGCGTACATCAAATCCGCAGATCGTGTGATATGGACAGTAATCGCAGCCGCTCCTGTCTCCTAACAGGTAAGGTTTTACCGCCACATTTCCGGCAAAGATCTCTTTTCCCACATGCTCAATCTTCTTTCGCACATAATCGGACATCAGTCCAAACTCATAGGTGCTCGCCGTCTTAGAGGTCGCCTTTAAGGAGCCGTCCGCTTTTAAGGCTACCGGGATCACTGTCGATGTGCCTGAAAAATCAGTATCCATCGCACCATAGATTTCCGGATCTTCATTGACCAGACCTGCCACTTTAAGCTGTTCTAGAATACTCCGTCTGATCTCCTCCTCGGACTCTTGACCATCCGCATCCACCATCGGATCTGTGATGTGATAATAAAAAATACCTGCAGGTTCCGTATCTTTTCCCTTATATTTTTTCTTTGTGAGTTCCAGTGCCGCATTCATGTAGACGACAAGCTGGAGCTGCAGTCCATAATAAAAATTTAAAAGTGAAAAAGTGGTGTTGCCCGATTTATAATCAATGATTTTTACATAGACCTTATCGTCTGTCTCGTAAGTATCAACGCGGTCGATCCTGCCGCGCAGACGCATTTTTTCATCTTCACCCAGTTGAAACTGCACCGCATCCAGCCGCTCGGCGCGCGAAAATGACACCTCAAAACCGCTCGGCACAAACTTTCCTTTCCGCACCTGTAACATCAGTGCCCAGATCGTCCGTTTTGCCGTTGCCTCCATCCGCTTTAACAGGTAACTGTTTCTTGCGTCCTCGAATACGTCCCCGATCCCGCTGCCTGCGATCGCATCTTCCATGCTCTGGGAAAGCAGGGCTTCCTGCGCTTTCTCCGGGATATCAAACCAGGTATAATCCGACAGCTCTATGCCCTTTGCAAAACGCTCTAACACATCATGATAAATATTTCCCATATCCACACTCGCAAACTGCTGCAGTTCCCGTTCTTTAAGCCGCAGTCCATAACTTAAATAATGAGCAAACGCACAGGCAGCAAACTGTTCGAGCCTTGTCACGCTGTTTTCTAAGGTATTCCCATATAAAGCTTTCGTGACTGCCTTGCTGATCGCATCATCTTTATGGGCGCCAAACGCCGCATCAAAAAGCTGCATTACTTTTTCCCGTTCACCCTCATCCGACAGGTACCATGCCAAAAGTGCAGTCCATGCCTCTTCATCCTCCACCGGTTTTGTCAGCCCTTCCATCAGAAACGGCAGGGCACTTTCCGCAGTCAGTGCACCTTCTAATGTCTCCTCCTCGGACGGTTCTTCCACCGCAAGCTGTGGGAACAGTTTTAAGAGTGTCCCGATCAGATACGAACGCCGCAGTGCTTTTCCATCGGAGTTGACGCGGCAGAATGTCACATACAGCCGCTCGGACGGTTTTGTCATATTTAAATACAGGTAAAACTTCTGGATAAATACTTTTTCCCTTGCGCCCGGCGCCAGTTCCAGGTGATATTCTGCCATCTTTTCACGCTCAAACTGGGAAATAATGCCACCCTGATTCCCTGCTTTCGGCACAACTCCGTCGTTGACACCGACAAAAAATAAGATTTTTACATGGTTCAGACGGGTTCTCTCGATATCCCCGACTGTCACCGTGTCGTTACCCGGCGGGATAATACCGACTTTTGCCGCCTCAAATCCGGCATCTAAGATATCACTGTATTCCCGGATCGTCATCGTCTCATCGCCCAGCAGAGACGTCACTTTGTCGAGCAGATCCATCACGATTTTATAGATCTGGTCATATTCCTTTGCCCGCGCCTGATTGCCATGCGCCTCGAAAAAGTTTCCACGCTCCTTTAATAACTGCTCCATGTCAAGCCGTCTGATCAGACTGTATAACTCATAGGTCTGTGTGCTGACCGTATTGTCTTTTCCACGGAATGCCTCAAGCAGCGGCTTAAAATTCTCATAAACCGCCTCACGGATCTCATTTAACCGTGCCATATCCTCCAATGTCCCATCCGGCATTACAAACGTCCACGGTCTGCTCCAGCGGGATGCACCGCGGATGCCCCGTGCGAGGACATAATTTTCCAGGCGGTCGATCTCCTGTTCTGTAAGTCCATGGTATCCTGTTTCCGGCTGCTGCGTCAAATCTTCCGTTGCAGCCGGATCTGGCTCCTTGTCGGAATTTTTTGCCTCGGTCACGACACTCGCTGCAAGCCCGCACCGCAAAAACCGGAACACACTTTCATAAGAAAAATCATATTCGATCATCTCTAAGATCGCCCGGATACACTCGATAAACGGGTGGAACAAAATATTTTTCGTCTGATCAATAAAGTACGGGATATGGTACTGCTCAAAGATCTCCGGCACATAATTGCCATACTGCTGCACATCCCCTGTCACGACTGCGATATCCCGGTAACGGTAACCATTCTCCCTCGTCAGGCGCACGATCTCGCGGGCAGCAAATTTTAATTCTTCCCTCGGATTTTTCAGGGACGTGATGCGGATATGCTGCATAGATTGTTCCGGTGCTTTGTATCTGTAGCTTCCCGCTCCCGGACGAAAGAGATTCTGCTCCATAAAATAAAGGTCGGCAGCATTGGCATAGCGCCTCTGTTTTCCGGTCGGCAGTACCAACGGCTCCTCCACCGGAACTTTGCACAGTTCTGCCACTTTCAGTAGCGACGCCACCGTTTTTTTACTCATGGCAAAAAGTTCATGTACACCCCTGCACTGGTAAAAATCTTCCCTGACATCCATCGTGACAGACACGCTGACCTTCTTTGCCAGCACGAGCAGTTTTTCCATCAGACGGTTCTGGATCGGTGTAAATCCGGTAAACTCGTCCAACACGATCACACTATTACGAAGCAGTTTGGACTCTTCTGCCACATCATAAAGAAGCTCTAACACTTCCTCTGCCGTGATATATCTGCCCTTTAAATACTCCGTAAATCCCTGATACATCGTGAGGACATCCTTCATTTTTAAGCGCAGTCCCTCCCCAAGCGGTTCTTTCTCCAAAAACTCTGCCAGCGCATCCGGACGGACATTATACTGCATCAGCTCTGAGATCAGGGATTTTACCTCGCCGACATATCCCATCTTATTCATATTCGCACCAAGCACTTTCAGTTCTGCTTTTTTCTGTTCTGCCACCTTGCGCAGTACAAGATTTTTTCCGGTCTCTTCCAGCACAACCACATTTTGTTTTCCAAGATCATCAAAGACGCGGTATGCGAGTCTTGCAAAACTGAGCACATCCACGTTCATGATTGCATGCTGTTTTTGCCTCTCGACCAGTTCCCGCTGTGTCTGCATGGTAAACTGCTCCGGCACAATGATTAAAAACTGCTGCTCTTTATTTTCTTTCGCCTGTTTCAGCACGGAATCATACAGAAAATCCGATTTTCCGCTGCCCGAATTGCCAAATATAAATTGTAGGGACATCTGTTTTCTCCTGAAAATTCAATCTAAAAATATTGTATCACACATTATTTCTTTTGAAAAATGTTATCCTGCGGGTTGGAGTCAAATAGTGCATTTAAACTTCTTGATTGACAAATTTTTCACACCCGAATCCTGTAATAAAAGAAATGCCGTCAAAAACATCAGCAATTACCACAGGCATTCCGATATCTGCGACCAGATAATATACCATAAACGGCACCAGTATGTCATTGAGACCATTCCCGCAATCATTGCCCTCTTTTTCTTCTCTCTTTCCATTTCCTGCCCCTTTCTGCTCTGTCATTCTATTTTGCATGTTAGTCTATTCTAACTTTTTTGTCAATTCAGGAAATTTCCACTGTCATATCATGTATCAGAGAGAATTTGCACCTGCCAGGTTAATTGCCCTTTGCCGGACGCACAACTGAAAGTTATGAAGCAGTCCAATGATATGCAATTCTTGGTGTTCCATTTTTAACATATATAATACCGCATTTCATAAAACCATTCTTTTCCATCAGCTTTTGCATGATTTGATTATCCGCATGGGTATCTGCCCTGATATTTTGAGAAATATTTTTACAATAATTTAAAACACACTGAAACAAACCATGCACCTGACCATCCCCAGCAAGTCTGTGAATAGTAAGATAAGGCTCTTCATTCAGCCAATTCCCATTCTCAATATGCTTATAAGCAGGTTCTGCACCTTTAAACAATGCAAATACCCCATGTCTCCCATCTTTGTCATATATTACCCTGCATACATTCTGACAAATATCAGATTTTATTAGCTCTGCATCCGGATAAAAATGCCCCCATTGTGCAGGATTTCCGAACTTTATCATATAATCCTGTGCATATTTATAAATTTTCATAATCTGTTCAAAATCTGCCATATCAGCATTTTTCACATTCAGCATATATTTTATTCACCTCCGCAACTGCCGATTTACGAGTTTCATGATTCTTTGTCTGTTATATCGCTGAATCATTACAAACAACATATCAAACAATGCTGTCAAAATGCAAACGGAAAATTGACCTCCTCTCCTGCAGAAAAAACAGCCTCTCCTGATGTCTCTGTAACCTTGAAACTTGCGCCATCCCATCCGTTGATTTTGATGGTTCCTTTTACACTTCCGTCATCTGATGTGAAAGCCAGCTCCCCGTTTCCATTGTCAACAAATGTTCCTTTTGTTTCTCCCTCTCTGTAAATGGAGATAAGCGCTTCATCCTCTCCTTCCAGCCCCTGTCTGGTGATCAGGGAACTGTATACGCTGCCAGTCCCCTGATTGTCCACAAACAGACCGTACTTTGCTGATTTTTCCGGCATAACAAAGGATTCCCCCTTTATCTTTGCCAGCTCATTTGCAATAACATAAGCCCTGTTCTTCGTGATCTCCTCCAGATAAGAATTCTGAAGAAGCGGATACATACTGCCGTTTTCTTCGTAAGATCCAATGTCAAGCAAGGTCACTTCTTCCTTCATGTCGATCCAGTTTCTCTGTTCTGTAAGGATCTTCTCCTTTGTCTGCGGATCTGCCAGATCACTGAATCTGCTCCAAAGGTTATTTAATTCCGTATCCCATATGTCGAAAAACCATCTGGATGACAGATTCATTTCTGTCTGTGTCTGGGCTGCCTGCGCCAGCGGCGTATATTTCTTTACGATGTTCTCAATATTCTCCAATTCGTCCTGCAGTGATGCGGAACCTGATACCACATTGTCAACATCCGCTTTGATGTCCTCCGAATAGTCATAAGTAAAATCCGTTTCTTCATTTAATACGACGTCATTGTATTCTGTACTTTCTGTATTTTCTGTGCTTTCTGTGTCTTCTGTGCTTTCTGTGTCTTCTGTGTCTTCTGTGTTTTCAAAACTGACCGAATCTTCCACCTGGGAAGATTCGCTTTCTATTCCTGTATTATTATTTTTTACTCCTTCTTTGCCACATCCGGCACAAAGTCCGGTCATTAATATTAATATCATGCTGTAAATTCTTTTTTTCATGTGTTTATACTCTCTACTGTCTGATTCATTGGGTGTTCTTTCCAGTTTTCTCTATCAGCAATTATAAATGAACATGAGAAAAAATACCAGCGGCCCCGTGAAACTTTGCATAAATAAAAAAGCAATACCTGAATTTAAAATAAACTCAAATACTGCTCATGAAACATCTAATATTGTATCTTTTTAGCCGAGGTATAACATTTCTCTCTATATTTAACCAAACTTGAAGTTACACTGCCATTTCCCATAATAATGATGAAACAAAAGGTTGAAACAAAAACATACTAACTACGACAGAACTGCATATTACATAAAAGTCACTCTTTTTTGAATTTAGCAATACTCTTTTTTTTAAACTACCTGTTATCCAGCGTGCAATAAAATATCTGTTTATAGTCCCAACCGTATTTGTAATAATATCGTTTATATCTGTGGTTTTAAAGGTAATAATGTGATGTATTAAGAACAGATGAAGATTTGTTTAAATCTTACCGAACGGACAGCGTCAAATAACTTCCCATCTGACTGATCACTTTCAAATATCAGAATAATTTATCTCATTTTCCATATTAAAATTCCAAACTATCCACATTTAACAGAAAATACTTCATACCCATAATTACAAAGTGCTTAACTTTACATTCCCATTTCTTCTATCTCTTTTAACATAAATTCTTCGAGTTTCTT
>ERZ773216.3791-NODE-3791-length-11524-cov-5.018397_pt1 | contig 11524 bp, 12 predicted proteins | sample MGYA00511259_ERZ773216 | MGnify/ENA primary metagenome ERZ773216 (study PRJEB29015, sample SAMEA2737764) | human gut metagenome | biome: human gut; feature: human-associated habitat; material: faeces | place: China | collected 2012 ... | reverse complement strand
AGCTGATGGAAGTATGCCGTATGCGTAATACTCCGGTAATCATATTTGTCAACAAGATGGACCGTGAGGCGAAAGACCCGTTCGACCTGCTGGACGAACTGGAGGAAGAACTCGTCATCCATGTACGTCCGCTGACATGGCCTATTGAAAGCGGACCCCGTTTCAAGGGCGTGTATAATCTTTACGAACATAAACTGAATCTTTTCCAGCCTTCCAAACAAGTGGTGACTGAAAAGGTGGAAGTGGATATAAATACGGAAGAGCTGGACAATCAGATCGGTGCTCCTCTGGCTGAGAAACTGCGTGGGGAGCTGGAGCTGATTGACGGTGTCTATCCTGAATTCAATGTGGATGAGTACCTGAAAGGTGAGATGGCTCCTGTCTTTTTCGGTTCGGCATTGAATAACTTCGGAGTGCAGGAACTGCTGGATACGTTTGTAGAAATTGCTCCAAGTCCCCGTCCTACCAAGACCGAAGAGCGCGAAGTGGAACCTGATGAATCTAAATTCACCGGATTCGTCTTCAAGATTACCGCCAACATTGACCCCAACCATCGCTCCTGTATCGCGTTCTGTAAAATCTGTTCGGGCAAGTTCTCCCGTAACACTCCCTATTACCATGTGCGTCATGAAAAGACGATGCGTTTCTCTTCCCCCACCCAGTTCATGGCACAGCGCAAGACCACGGTGGATGAGGCTTGGGCGGGAGATATCATCGGTTTGCCGGACAACGGAACCTTCAAGATCGGTGATACGTTGACTGAAGGTGAGAAACTTCATTTCCGTGGAATTCCCAGTTTCTCGCCCGAGATGTTCAAATACATTGAGAATGCGGATCCCATGAAGCAGAAACAATTGGCGAAAGGCATTGACCAGTTGATGGATGAGGGTGTGGCGCAGTTGTTTGTCAACCAGTTCAATGGCCGTAAGATTATCGGTACGGTAGGACAGTTGCAGTTTGAAGTGATCCAGTACCGTCTGGAGAATGAATATAATGCAAAGTGCCGTTGGGAACCTATCAGCTTATATAAAGCCTGTTGGGTGGAAAGTGACGACCCCGAAGAACTGGAAGCATTCAAGAAACGCAAATATCAGTACATGGCCAAGGACCGTGAAGGACGGGATGTATTCCTGGCCGATAGCAATTATGTACTTCAAATGGCACAAATGGACTTCAAGCATATTCGGTTCCATTTCACCAGCGAGTTTTAAAAAGAACCAATAAAAAGAAAAGCCGCTGTTACAAAATTCAAAGACAGGGGATAAGGGTGTAACGGATGGTTGCACCCTGTTTTTCCACAGCTGATTTTATAAAAGCGTTTATAGAAATTCCTGCTTGTTGGGCGAGTATGGCAATCTTGCCATGAATTTCGGGTGAAAGACGGAATCCTTTCTTACTTTATTCCTCTGGCTTTATAAATCCGTTCTTTAGCGTTATTGATTTGCTGGAACTTCTCCTCAGCCGCTTTTTTCACATCCTCACCCAATGTGGCGACACGGTCGGGGTGATGTTTTAAAGCCAGGCGGCGATAGGCGGCGCGTACCTCCTCATTGGTGGCTGTCGGGGTGATTTCAAGCACTTTGTAAGCCTCCTCCAGCGAGTTTCCGCTCAGGTTCAGCATGGACTCCACTTCTTGGGGCGACAGTCCCATGCATTGTGCCACCTCTTTTAAGGCTGTTATCTCTTCAGCGCATACGGTGCCGTCACTTTTGGCTATGTTTACCAGAAAGTCCAGCAATTGCAGCCGTTGTCCGTAAGACAGATTTGCGGCTATTTGTGCGCCGCATTCATGAATGGTATTTTTAAACGCCATCGGGTTCTGACGCTCCATCTGTTTGCGCTGCTCAAAAAGATTCAGCAAGATCTGTTCTCCCTGGATGACCGCCCCTTCACCGAAGTTCATTCTTAAGAACCGGCGTACATATTCCATTTCGCTGTGCATGATGCGTCCGTCCGCACGGATAATGTAGGATGCCATCACCAGCATGGAGAATAAAAAACTGTTCCGCTGTCCTTCATCCTTGTTTCCGGCTTCCGCCTGTCCTTTTTCGTATGTATTGCCGAAAAGTCCGTTGTTCCCATCCAGCAATGAGCCTAGGGCAAATCCTGCCAAGGCTCCCAGCGGTCCCATGGTCATGAATCCCAGGATACCACCAATCCATTTTCCTGCTCCCATTATTCTTCTTGTTTTTCGTTCAGCAGGCAAAAATACGAAAACTTCTCGTAAAATGCTGTGCGGCATTCCCTTTATTTTCCGTTTTCCGGTCCGGCGAATCGTCAGGAATCCTATCTTTTCATCTATGATCCTGTTTTTCTGTTTAAAAGGTGGAAAAGTGCCGGAACTTCGATGAAATGGGGGAAAATGGAGATCAAATAAAGGAAAAGAGAGATTTGTAATGAACCTAAAATGAAGAATTAAGATAAAACGAAGGTTCTTTTTTCTTGTTTCTGTGAATAGTTTGTTTACTTTGTACCCAATAGTTAAATATAGAACTCGAATGAGAAACAAACAATTACTATGCATTTTATTTCCTTTGTTGGTGGCATGTACCGGTCAGCGCCAGCAGCCAGTGTCCGGTGAGTTGATTATGGAAGAAGCGGTGCGGAAGGGGGAGGTTCTGCAAGGGGAGACAATTCCCGTTGATACTGCCCTGCTGCGGTATGCCTACCGTATGCGTGTGCAGGGTGACAAGGCGGTGATATTGGATTTGCACAATGCCGATTATTATTATCATGTATTTACGTATCCCGATTTTCAGTATCAGTCTTCTTTCGGGAAGCGTGGGGAAGGTCCGGGTGAGTCCGTTTATGCGTCGAATGTCCGTTTTGCTGGACAGGACACGGTGTGGGTGCTCGATGACGGTAAGGGCAGGATGTATCAATATAGCGGTATAGCCGGAGGTGAGTCCCCCAGACTGGAAAAAGACCTTTTGTTGGACAAGCGTTTGTTCCGTTCCCTTGATTTTGATATGAAAGATGCCTCTACTGTTGTTATTCCCGATTATTCCGGTGAGAATCGTTTCAGCTGGGCTTCACTCACTTCCGGTGAATTGCTCCGTAAGTTCGGACAGATACCTGTGTCCGATCCGGAGCTGTTGAAGAAGAGCGCGCCCGCCGTGGCACAGGGATGGAACAGCTTTATCTCGTTCAGTCCGGATAAAAAGATATTGGTTGCCGTCACTCAGTTTGGAGAAAGACTTGATATTTACGACATGGTGTCACAAAAGCATATCGGGAAAACGGGTGCGGATGGCGACCCCCAATTTAAGGTGAGCCCTGAAGGACATGGTTTTCCGGCAGGCAGAATCTGCTACTATGATGTGCAGGTGACTGACAAATACATTTATACCATTTACGATGGCCGTCAGTTCAAGGACATTATAAAACTGGCCGACGCCTATAAGCAAGGAGGCAGGATATTCCGTATATTCACCCATGAAGGTGACGTGGTGAAAACCAGTGTGCTGGACCGCCCCATAACCGGTATTTATGTGGATGAGGCTGCCGGTTTGCTGTTCGGCACAGATGTTAATGCAGATGAGCAGATAGTGAAGTTCTCTCTTGAACAGGAATAGAGGAGGTGAAAAAGAACAGAAAAAAGCAGAAGACTCTGTCATCGGAGATAGAAAAAGATTTCGCGTCTCTTTGCGGTGTCGGTTAAGCATTTTATTTCAGAACATTATCTGATCAAGCTCAGTAGGTTTGTCAATTCCATGCTTTGGTTCAGGAATCTTGATGTCCGTGAATTTATTGGGCTTGAAACAAATATAACAATGTTGGATGAGTTTATCATCACAAACAATCTACTTGATGATTTCTCTGATTTTTTACAAAAAGTAAGTGGTCAGACTTTCCAGTTTATTACACATAATATTACGGATAAGCAGATTCTTTGCCAAATAGATAAAAATGAAGTCCCCTTTAGAGTAATAGCATCAACAGGTACACAGTCGTTGCAATTATTGTATTTTTGGCTGAAACGCATGAACGAAGCCTCGTTTGTGTTTATAGATGAGTTTGATGCTTTCTATCATTTTCGCTTAGCTTTTGAGGTGTGCAAGCGGTTGTTTGCTTTGGATTGTCAGATTTTTACATTATCACATAACACCTATCTGATGACGAATGTTAAAAAATGTGCCTTCATGTTTAAAAAAAACATCTTCAGTTTTTAAAAACATACCAGTACGTTTTAAAAATACGCCAGCATGTTCAGTGCACGAGCCTAGCTTGTTCCGTGTACAAGGCTAGTTTGTTCCGTGTACAAGGCTAGTTTGTTCCGTGTACGAGCCTAGCTTGTTCCGTGTACAAGCCAAGCTTGCTCATTGCATGACTCTCTCACTAAGTCGGTATTTCTCCTTCTTCCTTCATCCTGTCATATTATGTAATATACACAGACTATCAACTGTTTAGATCTGAAACGACTTCCCCTCACTCCCGTTTCAGCCGTATGTTTATCTCCTTTCATAACCTAAGGACAAGGCTTGAACTGTGTTGTTGGAAATGAACTCATTCATTTGTTTGAGAAAGAATCAACCGGTATCCTTTTCCAGGTTCTGTTATTATCTGGTATTTGGGAAAGTTTTTTATTGAGGATTTAAGGGTAGAAATATGACAATGTATTTTATTGTCTGGCTTGTCCTCTTTTGGCCAAAGTACATTCTTTATGTCTTCTTTGGTTAGAAAATGTTCCGGCGCATTGATGAATAGTGCCAGCAGTTTGAAATCCGTAGGTGCTATGGGACACGGTTGGTCGTTGATATACAATTTCTTACTTTCCAACTTTAAAGTCATCTTTCCAAATTGTTTGGGAAGATGGCTTTCAGGGATATCTTTTTTCAGTGGCTTTTTCAGGAATGACAGAGACACCCACAACAAGACAATGAAATAAGCAATGATGCTCCATAATACTTTAGGAACGGTATGTTTTACTATTTCTGTCCAATGAATCATAGCCCATGCCTGTACACTGGCGGTTTGTCTAGCGTCTATCATTTGTACAGGGGTGACAAGAGCCGACTGGAAGGAGATGGAATCATTGTCACTGAATACTTTTTTCTTGTTGTGGCAGTAAATGATTCCCGTCTTTGCAGCGAAAATCCCATTCTTTTCCCATTCTTTTCGAAAGATCTTATTAAAATGGTCAGGTTTGACAGAATTGGTTTGGGCCATTACATACTGATTGGCCAGCTGGGTGGCCAGTGACTCATGGGTGCTGTCTTCAAAATAAATGGTTTCTATACTATCTGCACATTTTATTTGGATACCTTTTATTTTTCTGCCTAAAGGACGATAACTAATCAGTATTTTGTTTAATCGTTCTTGATAATCAATATTGGTTGTTTCTTGCAGGCTGTCCTTCATTTTTTTCAGGACATTTGCTTTTTCATCTTTAAAAGTCGTATAACATAACAGGATGAATACAATCCACCCCACTGTAATAAAGCCGAAATTGAATAGGTTTGTCGGTTTTTTCATGTCTTTAGCTCGTGTTAGTAGTTGCAAAGATACATCATTTATATCATTTTCAAAAAGAAAATTTATAAATCAGAGAAAAAATGTAGTTTGATGACATGAATCATGTTATTGGGGGTACTGATAATGCTTTCGATGAAATGGGCGTTTTTGGGACCTTAAGAAAACTTTAAGGTCGTCTTAAGATGAATTTAAGGTGAAAAATTTGTGTGCCCGATGTATGTTGTCTACCTTCACACAAAAATTGATAAACAAATGAAAAAAGTATTTGCGTTTTTTACTATTGTAATAGTAATGTCAGTAATGGTCTTGGAAAAGAAATCCGGAAAGACGGAAGAGAGTAAGCTCTTTTTAGATAATGTGGAAGCATTGGCCGCAGGAGAATTTGGACATGATATATGTCTGGGTAGTGGAAATGTAACTTGTAGTACCGGAGAGAAAGTGGAATATGTTCTCACGCCTTTTACTCTGGACTAATCTATGAAGTACCTTTATTTACTATGTGTGCTTGCTCTTTTCTCTTCCTGCAAGGAATCTGAGAAAGAAAAAATCGCTCGTTTGGTTGAGGAATGGGAGGGGAAGGAAATTCTCTTTCCTTTCCGTTCCGTTTTTACCATTCAAGGGAAGGATACGGTGGCTTTTTCTTTATCGGATGCGGATTATAAGGTGGTGACTTATATTGATTCTGTGGGCTGTACCAGTTGCAAGTTACAACTACCTCGCTGGAAACAGTTTATGCAGGAAGTGGATTCAACGCTGAACCGTCCGGTTTCCTTTGCCTTTTATTTCCATCCGAAAGACATGAAAGAACTTCGTTATATCACCCGTCGCGATGTATTTACCTATCCGGTTTGTTTCGATGAAAAGGACGATTTTAACCGATTGAACCACTTTCCGGATGAAATGACTTTCCAGACATTTTTATTAGATAAAGACAACAAGGTGGTGGCTATAGGCAATCCTGTTCATAATCCGAAGGTGAAGGAACTTTATCTGAACGTATTGACAGGTAGTGAAGTTGTAAAAGCGAAAACTCCGGTGACGAAAGTCATCCAGGATGTGGAAAGTGTGGACTTCGGTTCATTCCCTCAGTCGGAGAAGCAGGAATGCAAGTTCACACTGACCAATACGGGGCAGCGTATGCTGGTGATATACGATGTCATCACTTCCTGTGGGTGTACCAAGGTGAACTATAGTAAGGAAGGCATTCGTCCGGGAGAAAAAGCGGAGCTGACAGTGATTTATGAAGCGGAAAAGGCTGAACATTTCAGCAAGACGGTTACCATTTATTGCAATGCAGATAATTCCCCACTTCGTTTGAAGGTGACGGGGAAAGCTGAATAAAGGATGAAGTATGAACCAATGGGAGTAAAAAAAGCGGATGGAAAGAAACTCATTTTCTTTGCCGGAATATGTTCTTTCCACCCTGCGGCTCTCTCCTAACAGAAAAGGAGGTTAAGTCCGATGCAAAAGTAGTGTGAATAATCAGAATAAGCAAGTGGTATTTTTGTTTTTTCTGCGGTGGAGTTCTTTCCGAGAATAAGATGAAAACACAAGTAAATAATCATCTTTAAAACTAAAAACAAGATGGAAAAGAGTATTTTGAAAGCATCTATAGTTGCTGTATTTGCTCTAATAGCAGGATTTAATGTGTATAACGCTCAGAAATCGGATGTAATGTCTGATTTGGCTCTGGCTAATGTGGAAGCATTGGCAAGTGATGAATCTTCGACAACAAATAGATACCAAACTATGGGGTATTGTACACCATTAGATATGAATTATATGTGTACTTCAAGAAGAACTGCGGAAAGTTGTCGAAGACCGTGCAGATAAAGTGATGTTATGATATAAATTTGAAATAGCTCCAATTCATACACGTCATTGGATTGGAGCTTATTTAAACTTTTAAGCTTTATATAATGAAAAAGTTTGTGTTGATATCTTTTTTATTTCTTTTCGCTTCATGTAGTGTAAAACCAAAGAAAATATTTGACTATGTATTTAATGCAACAGAAGCGATCACACTTGAGCAGAGTAAACTGACTTTGAGTAAGCATATAACGGTTCTTAGTTTTTCAGATTCTAGTATGGTCGATCGTAATTCATCTATAATTAGAGTTGATAATGGCTGGATTATATATTCAAAAAATTCAGAATCATCTATACTCAGCTTTACTAGTGAAGGACAATTTTCCGGTTATATCGGACATATAGGGAATGGTCCTGGTGAATATACTAGTGTTTATGATGTCGTTGTTAATCAGAAAAGTAAAGTTTTAGAAGTATTATCAGATGGAGGAATTTTTTGTTATACTTTTGAGGGAGAGTTTTTGTACAAGAAAGAGGTTTTTTATCCTGCGTTTTCTTTTACCATAGATGATAGGCAGAATTATTGGTTTTATGTAGGTAACAATACTACCTATGGCGATGCTAAAATGATTCGTACAGATGAAAAAATCGCCAATGTGGCATATTATCTTCATCAAAAGTCTAATATGCTTCCGATGGTAGAGAATAATTTTGGAAGAAATGGAGAATGGTTGACATTTCATGAGTCGCTAAATCATGATTTGTATACGATAGAAAATGGAGAACTGAATTTATCGTATGCTATGGATTTTCCTAATTATAAGTTGCCTGAGAAATTACATGAATTATCGGGCATGGAAGTTATAGCAGAATTACAGCGTTCTAACTATGCATCTATTATAAATTATTTGGAAAATTATGATTATATATTTTTAAATGTTTTATTGAACAATGAAGGTGAACGGATTCCAGAGGTTTATTATTGGATTATCAGTAAGAAATTGCAAGAGGAAGTTGTTATCAAAATTGATGCTGAAATATCTGCAGAATCCTATTTGTTTAATACTCAGTATTTATCTAATGATGATAAGTTATATTGTTTGGGGTATATATGGGAAAATAAGGATGTGGAATCTTATGAGGAAAATCTAAATCCTTCTGTTGTAGCACTTGAATTAAATGGGCTGTTTAGGTAACATGGAATGACTAATATAGTCTTTTTATTTTAAATGTGAAATCTTATTCTTTGCTTTTCGAGAATAAGATGAAAATGCAAGTAAATAATCATCTTTAAACCTAAAAACAAGATGAAAAAGAATATTTTGAAAGCAACTATAGTTGCTGCATTTGCTTTGATAGCAGGATTTAATGTGTATAACGCTCAGAAATCGGATGTAATGTCTGATTTGGCATTGGCTAATGTGGAAGCGTTGGCTCAGTCTGAAGGATCTGGAAATGGCGGTTGTCGTTATCGAATAACATATCGTTGTGGGATAGTTGACTATAGCAATCCTTGGAGACCAGTGATGACCACTTATGAAGATCATTATTTTTAGTATGAAAAATATCAGTTACGAAGGTAATTCGTAACTGATAAATCAAAAAGGAATAAGAAAGAATGAGAAATTATATATATTATCTGTTATTGCTTGTATTAAGCCTATCTTGTACGTCCAATAAAAGAAAGATAGATAAAAATACACAATTAGGCAAATTGGCATATACTAATGTAAATGGAACAAATCTGAAAAACGACTCTACAATATGGGGGATGAAAGTTGATTTGGTAACAGACAACCGTTTGATCATTCAAGAGTTATCTAATGAATTATTGTACGGGGTTTACCGTGTAGAAGGTGAAAAGCTAATAAAAGAAGGCGGCTTTTTAACTAAAGGAGTAGGACCTTTTGAAATGATTCATCCTGATTTGTGGGGAAATGAAGGCGATTCAGTATTTTATATTTCAAACTACTCAGGAATGGTAAAAGAAATATATACAGTGAAAAAAACTGATATTTATAATAAAGAGAAATGGAAGATTATTAAGTTCCCTGATCCGCAAGAATGTCTGTTTTATCCCTCTATTGCAATATTGGATGACAGTATTTATATTGTGTCGGGTTCAAAACTGAATAGCATTAATATCTTGTCTCGTGTTAATTTACAAACAGGAAGTATCTCTGATCTTGATTTTCCTTTTCCCGGATTTAATCTTCCTTCAGGTTTTAAAATTGTGGAACACATGATTTATTGTGATGCGCAACTTTTAAAACACCCCAGACAAAACAAGTTGTTATACGTCTGCCGATTGGGAAAATATGCGAAAATTCTGGAAATGGAAAATGGACAGATAGGCAAGCAAATTCCTTTATATTCTATTCTCCCTCAATATGAAGCAGTAAATAATGAGCGAAAAATAAAAGATGATTGTTTAGGTGGCATCATTGCAAAAGTTACCGCTGATAAAATCTATTGCCTCGTCTTGCCATATACAAGGAAAGAAGAAAATGAAAATCCTTTTTATAAAGGTATGCCAAATTATTTTGCTGATGAGATGGTAATTTTTGATTGGGACGGTAATCTGATCAATGCTTACAGGCTGGACCAACCTATCTGTAATTTTGGCGTAGATGGAACAAAAAACATTTTATATGGTACCACATTAGATGGAGAAGAATTTGTCGTAAGACGATTTGTTTTGAAATGAGTAATCGAAATATTCGCTTTTTGGAGTTTTGGCTTTGCCTTATGGCTGTTCCGGTACAAAGTGGGAAGTGTGATATAAAAAAATAAAGAGGGAAAAATGAAAAGACACATTATTTATTTGTTTGGGGTTGTTCTGTTACTCCTTCCGGCTTGTACAACCCATGTGGACTCTTTGGAATGGGCCTTGCGCCAGGCGGGAAAGAATAGGGCGGAGTTGGAGAAAGTATTGCAACATTATGAATCCGATTCCTTAAAGCTGGCGGCTGCAACCTTTCTGATACGGAAAATGCCCTATCACATAGGTTTTTGTGATACTTTATTTACTCCGGATGGGAAAACATTGCATTTCCTCACAGATACTTTTTATGTGGATAAATCCGGTGTCATGAAAGGACCGGATATTAAGGGATGTGCCACCAGAACGGTTGGTAAAAAGAACGAATGATGAAGGAGAAGACCAAGAAATACTTGTCGGTGGCGATTGACTGGCTTTTGTACCTGTCGGTGGCTTTTCTGTGTGTTTCGGCTGTATGGCTGCTGTCGCAGGTGTTCCTGTTCTCTTCGTTCTCCGTTCCTACGGATTCCATGACGCCTGCCATTGTCCCCGGTGACTGTGTGCTGGTGAATAAAGTGTTGAGAGGGGGGCGGATTTTCAACTTGAATGACGCTTTCGACCACAAGCCGCTGGAGATTACCCGGCTGAGGGGGACAGGAAAATTCCGCCGTAACGAGGTGCTGGTTTTTAATTTTCCTTATCCGGAGCGTTGGGACAGCATCGGGTTTGATGTGATGCGCTATTATGTGAAGCGTTGCATCGCCCTGCCGGGCGATACGGTGGAAATCCGCAATGCGCATTACCGTGTCCGTGGATACAGGGGAGAACTGGGAAATATAGATTCTCAGAACAGCCTGGCCCGTTATATGCATAGTGAAAGAAACAGAGAGGAGATGATAAAGGGCGGTTCTTTCAAGGCTTATCCTCTGGACAGTGTGACGGGCTGGACGGTGCAGGAATTTGGTCCGCTTTATTTGCCAGCCCGGGGAGATACCGTAAGGTTGGACAGACACCGTTATGCGGTTTACCGTAACCTTATAGAGTGGGAGCAGCGCAAGAAACTGACCGCATGCGACGGACGTTTCTATCTGGGCGGTAGTGAGATAAACCATTATGTATTTACGCACGACTATTACTTTATGGGGGGTGACAATTGTTACAACTCGCAGGATTCCCGTTATTGGGGGCTTTTGCCGGAGGAATATATTGTGGGCAAGGCTACACGCATCTGGACATCGAAGAACCGGGTGACGGACGAGATCCGTTGGGATAGGGTGTTCAAAAAGATAGAATAAACATGAATGAAGATGAAACAGATGGTGAACAGATATTTGAAATATGGAATAAATTCGATGGTGGGCATACCGGTTGCGTTGTGCCTCAGCGTGGTATGTTGTGGTACGTCTTCCCTTCCTGCCGATATATTGGCGGATGACTGGCGGTGGATGTATGCCTGTGGAGTTCTTTCATCGGCAGCTT
>ERZ773216.3787-NODE-3787-length-11541-cov-2.956904_pt1 | contig 11541 bp, 8 predicted proteins | sample MGYA00511259_ERZ773216 | MGnify/ENA primary metagenome ERZ773216 (study PRJEB29015, sample SAMEA2737764) | human gut metagenome | biome: human gut; feature: human-associated habitat; material: faeces | place: China | collected 2012 ... | reverse complement strand
AAACGCGCGCCAGGCTGATTCGTGATGGCGGCATGTCTCCCGATGAGCTCTACAACGACAGGGGCGAGTGGCTGACGCTTGACCAATTGCGCAACCTTGACGCGCAGGCGTTTAAGGATGCCAGAGTGTGATAGAGTAAATTCGTGGTGAATGCAGGATGCTGACCTGCGCGCCAAAGCGTCCCGTGAGAAACGGGCAAGCCGGAAACCAGACTCACTTCGGTGAGTCCCCGCCGTTCTGAAGTATCAGAATGCCGTGGCAGCACCGGCCACCACACCTAATTGTATTGTCAGTGGCTAGGGTCGCTCCCGAAAAGCGGAATCGTCACCACCTACAACCAATAACCCGACAAGCAACGAGACGAGGTTGTTATGGATTCACAAAAACAAAGAGACCTTATTGCAAGCCTGTATGAAGAGCTGGTAATCGCAAGAGGGCTCATTAAAGAGATTTGCACAGTGCGAAGCATTGCAGAGCCAAAGTCTTCTTTGCAGAGAATGGATAAAGCCATTAAAGATGCAAAAGAATACATGCTAGAAAATAGCTAAATGAAGAGGTCGCCTTAGCGCGGCTTTTTTATTATCTGAAATTTGCCCATTTTTGGTTACCTCTGTTTTTTCTTCTCCTTACATAACATCTTTGCATTAATCTTTACTTGCGCAAATGGATTGGAATTGATAAAAGCAACAATCTCACATGCGAGACGCTTTCCATTTATGTGATTTTTCCTCATCGTCCAGGACTTCTCCTCAGAAAACGCTCTATAAAATTTATGAATTTATCGCAAATTTATATATTTTTTTGTGTGTTTTTCTTATATTTGTGTTATAATAGATTTTAATTTGGTTTATCTTTCACTTAATTATGGAGGCATAAATTTATGACAAAAACTCATACTGAACAAACTGGATCGAATCTTCTGGCTCACCCCGGTAGGACTTCCGACTCTTCCCCCAAAAATACTGTTTCTAAACAGATGTCTCTATCTGATTCTATTTTATCAGGAGCAGTTGTGTCGTATCGAAAGGCAGGTTATACATTCGGTCGACACTTACATACTAATATTGAGATTTATCGAATTCTTTCCGGAGAATGTTATATGGATATTCAATCAGAAAACCTGCATTGTACAAAAGGTGACTTTATTATGATCCTTCCTGATGTGGTGCATTCTTTTTATCTGAATGATACTTCAGATTGCGAGTTTCAGCATATACATTTCACCCCTGATATGTTTTCAACTATCATTCTTGATAATGATGGAATATTCCCGATTACGCTTCTTCATGCTGTATTATTTTCTTCACATTTTTATTATCGACTCATCTCTGATGAAACGATTGATAAGCATCTTCAGAAATTGATTGATTTGCATACTTCCTCTGACAGTCTGTTTACAGCCGCTAATCTTAATGTTGCTCTTATGAACCTGATGCTCTATATTCTTGATCACACAGAGCTTGTACATGAACGTGAACATGCAGAGCCTCAACTTCAAAACAGTTATGTAGCTTATACATTGAATTATATTCAAACACATTACGCTACAAAAATTTTACAAGAAGACATTGCACAACAATTGCATATTTCCGTCCGTTATCTAAGTAAACTTTTCAAGAGTTATATGGGGGTCACATTATCAAACTATATTAATATTTATCGTATTAATCGCTCCATCGATCTAATGCAAGACACCACTTTAACCTTAACGGAAATCGCACTGCAGGTTGGATTCAAAGACTCTCAGCACTATTCTAAAGTCTTTGGAAGCATTATTAATGCAAAACCTTCTCAATACAGGAAGACGTTTTTAATTAAATAACTAATCAAAAACCCAGGATTTTACTCCTGGGTTTTTCTGATTAGTTGTTCTTCTATACCAATTTTCTTTTTACAATACTATGCTTTCTTCTAAATCATAACCACAACCATTTTATCTTATTCTCTTTCTTTTAATCAGTACAACAACAATTCCTGTTGCCAGACAGAGGATTGTAACTCCTGCTACACCTGCTACATTTGCTGAATCACCTGTTTTTACTGCATTTGATGTCTTATTGACAATGCTTGTAGTATTCTTGTTGGATGATCCGTTATTGTTTGATCCGCCATTAGATGAACCATTGTTGGATGTTCCGCTGTTGCCATCATCCTTCTTATTGTCATCCTTCTTGTCGTCGCCCTTATTGCTGTCGTCTTTCTTGTCTTCTTTTACTTTCAGGGCTTCTTTTGCTTCTTTTACAGCTTTCACTGCTGCGTCGATCTCAGCCTGTGTTGCTTCTGGATTATCCAGTACTGCATTCGCTTCATCGATTGCTGCCTGAAGTGCTGCAAGGGACTCTTCTGTATACTGCTCTGTATCTCCTACAACCTTTGTTGCATCTTCTACTGCAGCTTTCAGTTCATCCTTCTTAACAGGTGCCTCTGGCTTCGGTGTCTCTTTCTCAACAAGAGATTTCTGTGCTGCCTGAACTGCTTTCTCTGCTGCGTCTACTTCTTCCTGTGATGCATTCTCATCAGCTAATACTTCTTTTGCTTCTTTGATTGCTTTCTGAAGTTTCTCGATAGACTCTTCTGTGTATTTGTCAACTAATGCGGCATCGCCTTCTGCTGCTGTAATTGCAAGATTCAGAGCATCTTTCTTTGCTTTCGCTTTCAGAGCTTTCATCTTATCTTCTACATTTGTCTTTGCTTCATTTACTTTATTCTGATCAGCATTTGGATCGTCGTAAATAGCCTGCGCAGCTTTGACTGCATCTTCAAGATCTTTCAAAGATGACGGTGTGTATTGCTCTGTCTCTGCAAGTTTTTTGTTTGCTGTATTAATTGTTGCTAACAGATTTTCTTTCGCAATTGTAAGCTCATCTTTTGCAAATGTTACTTCAATTGTATGATTTGCAACAATATCTTCGAAAGCATACTCTGTTGCAATAGTTTCTACATTTTCTCCGTCCACTGTAATACTTTCAATATGGTATCCCTTGTCAGGAGTGATTGTGAACACTTTGGATGTTCCCTTATAAACTGTTGTTGTGGCTTCCGGTGCAATCTTTCCGCCTTCACCTGCTGTTGCTGTGATTGTAAACTGTGTCTGGATGTCAGCAATCTTTGCTTTGATTTCTGCTTTCTTCGCATCTACATCTGCCTGAGATGTGTTTTCTGTGAATGCCTTTCCATCGTTTACCATCTTCTGAAGTTCTACAAGAGCTGTTGCTGAATATTTATCTTTATCTTCTGCATTAAGAATTTCTTCTGCCTCAGCAATCGTTGCTGTAAGTTCTGTAAGGTCTGCTCCCTTCAGTGTTGTAAATGTCGCTGCTTCTGATTTTTCAGACTCATTTCCTGCAGCATCCACTGCTGTTACTGTTACGTTGTACTCAGTATTTGCTGTAAGGTCTGCCAGATCATACTCTGTTCCTGTGATAAGTTCATCATTTACTTTCTCATTGTTCAGGTATACATTGTATCCGGCTACTTCTACGTTATCTTTAGACGCTGTCCAAGTGAGCTTTGCTCCTGTATGAGCAATCTCGGATGCTTTCACATCTGCCGGAACTGTTGGAGCTTCTTTATCTGCAGCAGCTTTATCTACGTAAGTAATAATCGGTGTAATATGAGCAGATGGTTTGCTTGGATTTCCGTTACATTTTGCTACTACACGGATCATGTCGCCTCGAGTCACTTCGATTTCTTCTGCCTTTTCCCAGTTTCCTTCTTTCTTTTTACTGGTTTCAAGTGTCAAGTTCTTCTTCTCTGTTCCATTTACATAGAGGCTTAAGGTAACTGTTCCGCCTTCGTTCGGAGACTGACGAAGATATGGCTCTCCATCTCTAACTTTGAATGATACTGTTCCGCTCTTTGGTACTCTGTATGCCATTGCTGTTGAGATATTTGTGCTTGGCGGTGCAGAAAGTAAACCGTGTTTGTCTGGACTGCTTGCTGTAGTTACATGCTGATCATCATCAATACCAGGTCCATAATATGTATGAGTAGCCCAGTTTGGCCAGCCATCTTTATCAACAGATGTCATATTCGCCCAGTCACCGGATCCGTCCTTCATCTGTCCGAACCAGACATTTCCCTGCTGTCCGTTTATAAAATCCTTCGTCCAGTTGTATTCATTTTTCTGCTTGATCGCATACTCTTTTGTAGTTCCATCTTCCGCTGTGATACGAAGTGTCATTCCGTCTGCTACTGCATCCTTATCTGCCAGTTCTTTTCCAGCATTTACTACAGAAACAGTTGCTGTATCAGCTACCGTAAGATTCGCCTTCAATTCCTTCACTGTTGTTGGATTTTTCTCTGTATAAGGAACTTGTACCTCTGTTCCTCTCACTTCATAGTAAGAAGCTTTCAGTTCTTTATCAGAACTTGCAACGACTGTATACGTTACATCTGTTTTTCCTTCATATGAAAGAACAATTGTTGCTCCTCCCTTTACAACATCTGTTCCTTTAAGTACTTTCTCACCGTCTTTAACAGTAACTTTGACGCCTGTATCTACGATGATATTTTTAAGAAATGCATCTACTGTCGTATTCTTCGGAAGCTCACTTACGTTTGTTCCAGCAACTTTATATACGTTAGATCTCAGGATAAGCGTCTCTGCTACTGCATCACTTTCTGCTGCTCCGATTTCCGGTACTGCTGTGATCGCATGTCCGAAGAAGTCGTGATCGATCGTATAACCATTTCTGTCAACTACTACTTTACCTTTATTGATTGCCGGAGAGTTTTCTGCAAGTTTGTATCCGTCAAATACTGTTTCTTCAGTTGGATTTTCGTGTTTTCTTGCTGCTTTGTCTGTTGCTACAGAATCCGGACCAGAACCTGCATCCACAAGTACCTGTGTTCCTGCGTCTACTTTTACAGCAGCTGCATCGCTCGGCAAGTTCGTTATATTGTAATATAAATTATTGCTGTAAGTCTTATTCCCTCTATTTTCAGGATTCCAATCTCTTACTGTAACTGGTGTTTTACCTGCAAAATAGAAAATATTATTTTCCATATCTACCGGACCATTGTTTCGATGAACCGTACTCCAGATAGTATCAAGACCTTCTTTGATATAGAACGTATTGTTGTAAACCTGACAATTTCCGGAGTTACCTGCCGGGTCCAATGGTCCCATATCTTCGTTCTGACTGATATTGTAACGGAATGTATTGTTAACAGAATTCACTCCACAGAACATGATGGTACTTGCGGTATTTCCGTGGCTGTAGTTGTACTGGTAGTTTGTTCCATCACCATAGTCAGCATCCCAAGGCTGTCCATCGCCATTACCACTTGCGGCATTCAATGTTTTAAAACATTCATTATACTGGAAAATCGCATTTTTACATTTCCATGGCCAGATACCAGCTGCCACGCGTCCTGCACCAACGCCCTGTGTACCGTTTGGATTACCATTTGCATCAAGACTTGGCTGATTCTTTGAGTAGTCTTTTGTATTAATCTGTTCAGCTGCATTCTCGGATACATTGTACTGAATCAATGGTCTGTCCAGATACATGGTTGTGATGGCATCTCCACCCACATGGTTCAGGTAGTTGTTCTCGATGACTACATTGGAGGAACCATATTTTGCCATTGTTGCATCCGGAAGTTCACCTGTTTCGAACTGTCTCCACTGATAGGTGTATCCAACTGCAATTCCCCAACGGTTTACAGTATCCAGAGAACAGTTTCTGATCTGTACATCATTGTATCTTGCGATTCCGGTTTCGCCTTCATTCGTTGGTTTTGCAACGATGAAATAGATACCGCCGTTTGTCATATGCTTGTTATAAACGTTTCCTGTTACATCATGGATATAAAGATCATTTAATACGATATGATCTACCGTTCCATTATCTTTTGCAACTCCGGCAACACCGGTTCTGTCCATTGCGTATGCATCATTATACGCTTTATCTTTTTCGGTATCGGTTGTACTCTTTCTGTCGTTGGTCAGCTCGAGACCTTCGATTTCAAGGTATTCAGCATCTTCAATTAAAATACTGGAAGAAACAGTACCTTTCCATTTATGGTTCTGGTTATCAAGCGGAGTACCATAGTTTAACTCCCATAAGCCATGACCATTTGTATTGATCTTTGGTCTCTCTCCTTCTCCATAAGTAGATATCTTCACCGGTGCTTCTGCAGTACCGCTGTCCTCTTTTGTGAACTTAAGAGCCTGATCCTCAAATACAGATCCCTTTTTCAGAAGAACTGTGTCTCCCGGCTCAAGGTTAAGGTCATTCACCTTATCAAGTGTTTTGAATGCCTTGCTTTCAGAAGTTCCATCATTACTGTCTTTTCCACCTATTGAATCAACGTAATAGGTTGTTCCTGTCGCAGCAGACTCCTTTGCATTAACCGGAACTGTCGGCACCATTGATGCAACTGTTGTTCCAGCAAGCGCAAGGGCCAGCGTACGACTCATCCATTTTTTCTTCATAGCTTTTCTCCCTCCATTATTGTATATTCTTCAAGGTTAATCGGTTTACATTCTCCATGTTACCTACTACCTGAGAACCTGTTTCACGCTGCGTGATCATATCATCATACTTCTGCTCACGCAGTTCTCTTTCGACCGCGATCCTTGCCATCTCAAGGTCTGCATTTTCATCGCTGTCTCCAAAGATCCACTCTCGGCTTTGATAGTGTTCCTGTATTTCATCCTCTGTCAGTTTCATACCTTCACGATTGGTATCGTTACAGTATTTTTCTTTTAAAGTGCTGATTTCATAATCCAGATAAAGCTGAAACGTATATTCTTTAAGCCCGTAGATCACTTCGCCTTTTTCTACTTTCTCACTTCGCTCTGCATTTTCATCCTTCCAGCGTTTTTCCAGTGCTTCATAACTGCTGTCTGTGACATCTCCCTGTTCTTTTGCAAGATCGTAAACAGCATGAATGTATTTCAACTCTTCTACTGTATTATCCGCCAGAATTTCATACCCGTGTTTTCCATCATACTGTTTTTTCCAGAAGTCATCTTCGTATATAGCGCCATACTCCTGCTGAATCTGTATCTTTGTATCATATTCAACTGCTTTCATACAGTTCAGATACTCTTCTTTGCTAATCACGTGTTCCGCAACAGTGAGATCGAATTGATTTGCCTTTTTATATTGAATGATTCCGGCAACAATTCCTGTAACGGCAATCGCCAATATAATGATTCCAAGCTTTAGGAATTGCTTCTTTCGATTCTTCATAAATCCTGCGCCCTTCCTATTTAAATTTTTGTTTTATCTTTACATAGATTTTTTTTATCCACATTAATTTCATTATAGCAATCCGGGGTTTTTTCGGCTCGTTTTTTTTAGTTGATTTTCATGTCATTTTTGTCTAATTCGGAACTAAACAGAAATTTCTTTTTTATTTATTTCCATTAAAAAAAGACCATGAAAAAATGATTTTTCATAGCCTTTTTAGCATCAAATTTTTAGTTTTACAAATCAACAATCTGATTCTTCTCTAATGTATAATTACCGCCATCCATATTTTTACGAACGAACGGAACGCCTTTTCTTACATAGAAAGTATTATCTTTGATCAGTGCATCCGGGTTCTCTGCAGGACTGATCGTTCCTCCAAGGTCATCAAAGCTGACATTGTTACGGAACGTATTATGAATTGCTTCCTGCAAACAGAACATCACACATCCGCCTTCGTTCTGTCTGCTGTAATTATACTCATAAACGGTTCCGTCACCGGAATCTGCATCATATGCCATACCGTCCTGATTCAGTCTTGTGTCAGTGCCTTCATTATATCGGAACAACGCATCCTTACACTTCCAAGGCCAGATAGCCGCTGCCACCTTTCCCAATCGATTACCCGGCTCGCTATAGATCCGATCATTGATCTCACAGGCGATGGAATCTGTCATATTGTGCTCTATAAGTGGACGAAGTGCATACATCGATGTAATGCCGTCACCACCTGCTGCCTTTACATAATTATCGCGGATCAGCATATTTTCGTGACCATATTTCAGAAAGATTTCTTCATCAAGCTCTGCTCCCTGGAACTTCTCATGTGCATAAGTATAACCAACAGCGATTCCCCAGCGGCTCACCTGATACACAAAGCATCCCTCAACTGTGACATCTTTATAACGTGCTACTCCGGTCAGTTCTTCGTTCTCCGGACGAAGTGCTGTCATATAGATACCACCGTTATTCATGTGCTTATCATATACATTACCATTCACATCATGGATCAGCAGATTACGCAGTGTAATACCGTGTCGTACACCTTTGTCTTTTGCTACAACAGCAACACCTGTACGGTTCATCTTGTCTCCAAGGGAATAGTACTCGCCGATAATTTTGTCTGCTTCATTTGTAATCTCCAGATCTTCTACGATGATATATTCTGCATCATACAGCAGAACTGCGGAAGATACATACCCGCGATATACATGAGTTGGTGAATCTAATGGGGCTCCATAATTCTGATACCAGATCCCCTGCCCACAAGCCTCAATACGCGGCGCATCGCCTTCTCCGTAAGCTCCGATCACGATCGGTGCATCTTCTCTTCCGCTATCTGTTACCTGAAGATACTGTCCGCAAAAGACGCTCCCACGCTCAAGTAATACATGATCTCCCGGCTGCAGACTTCTCTGATTGATTGCAAAAAGACTTGCGAATGCACTTTCGCCTGTCAGTCCATCGTTCGAATCATTTCCTGTCTTCGAACTCACGTAATACGTCTTCGATAAGCTTGTCATATGCATCCTCCCGTAATCTTTTTTCAATAATCTGTTCTACCTCTTCATAAGTAAAGAGATCTCCGAAATATCGACCGAATAAATCCATATTTTTTTCGTAAAATTCTTTCTTCTCCTGCTCTGTGACATCCGGACACAGACCTGTGCTTCGAACCGCCTCACTTGGCTGGACAAAATCCAGTTTCAGTCTTGTCAGCTCATACTGCAAATACGCCGGTGCTGAAAAATAACGTGGTCCATAGAACAGTTTCTTCTCCTGCTCCATCATCTTCAGCTTTTCATTATGATTCTGTCTTCTTGCTTCAAGTCCCTCCATAGAAGGATCCTCAAGCAATCCCATTTTATGTGCTAAAAGGAAGGCACCTTGCGCCTTCCTTAAACATTCCTGTTTTATACAATACTTTTGCTGCATTATTTTACCGCTCCTGTAATTCCGTTTGCAAAGCTCTTCTGTAAGCACAGGAAGATGATTGCAGTCGGAAGTGTACAAATCAATACACCAAGCATCAGCATACCATAGTCAACACTATAACCACTCTTCAGGTTCGCTACAAGCATCGGCATAGTGATCGCTTTGCTGTCCTGTAAAATGATCGTTGGCCATAAATAGTTATTCCATGCACTCATGAATGTTACCGTCATAGCTGCTCCATAAGTAGATTTCATAACCGGGATAAACATCTTAAAGAAGATCTGAAATTCGTTTAATCCCTCAAGTCTTGCTGCTTCGATAATATCATGCGGGAAAGAACGAGCTGCCTGTCTAAACAGCATGATCATAAACGGAGTGGAAATTGTCGGAAGCGCAAGCGCGATCCATGTATTAACCAGTCCCCATGAAGTAAACATCTTAAACAGCGGAATCATAATGGCTACGAAAGGAAGCATCATTGCAAGAAGAAGAATACTCATTAAAGTATCTTTTCCTTTGTCATGATAAATCTCGAATCCATATCCGGCGATTGAACACACAAGCAGTGCTACAACTGTAATGATGATCGCATTTCGGAATGAGTTATACATTGCAAGCCCAAGATTCTGCATGCCTACCAGTGTCTTAAAGTTCTCTATCAAGTGAGTACCCGGATAGAGTTTACCTCTTACGACATCGATACTTGAGTTTGTTGCTCCGCAAAGCATGTAATACAGTGGAAATGCAGACAGAAAGCTTGCAATAATCAACACTGCATAAGAAACTATTGATTTCAATTTAGTCACGTTTGTCACCTACTTTCATCTGAATTGCAGACAGAATTGCTACCATTATAAGAATACATACAGACAATGCTGCTGCATAATTAAATTTCGGTGTCTCTACAAAGGAAATATTGTAGATGTAGTGTGCCAATGTCATAGTTGACTTACCAGGTCCACCTGCTGTCAGGTTCATAGACTCATCAAACAACTGAAGTGTTCCTGAAGTTGACATAATTGCTGTCATAAGGATTGTTGGCTTCAGAAGCGGAATTGTAATCTTTATAAACTGTTTAAATGGTGTTGCTCCATCGATATAACTTGCTTCATATACGGAATAATCAATATTCTGTAATCCTGCAAGATAGAATACCATATTGTATCCTGTCCATCTCCAGATCAAAGCTATAACAATTACCCAACGAGCCGGCCATGTACTCTGGAACCAGTCGACAGAGGATAATCCAATTCCTGTAAGAACTCTGTTCACAACTCCGTCCGGAGCAAACAAGGACTTGAAGATCATAGAGTAAGATACAAGTGATGTTGCACACGGAAGGAAGATCAATGTACGGAAAAGACCTTTACATCTGATCTTTGGACTATTCAAAAGCTGTGCCAGGATCAAGGCAAGAACAAGCATGATCGGCACCTGGATCAAAAAGTAAAAGAACGTATTGAACAAGCACTGTTGAAATGTTTTATCCTGGAAAACTCTGGTATAATTCGATAACCCGGTAAACACTCCCCCTGTTTTTCTAAAAGAAAGCAGGATTGCCTGTGCCATTGGATAAAAACAAAATACAAAAATTAAAATAGCTGCTGGAAGCAAAAACGCCCATCCGGTAAGATTATACTTTTTTTCTAATGTCAATTTTGTTTTCTTTTTTCCCATTTTTTTCTCCTAAAACAGAACCGGGAACGCAATACTGCACTCCCGGTACGTTCTGTTTCTAATCTTTGATGATTACTCACCAACATTAAATTCTACTGTATCCTGAGCGTTCTTGATCTCGCTGTCAATGTCAGCGCCATTCTGAACAACATTTGTGATTGCATCTGTTAATGCACTTCTAACATCTGAGTAGTATGCGCCATAATCGATTCCAGGAACCTTTCCAGCGAAGTCTACGATGTCTTTGTATACAGCCTGTCCAGCGTAGAAATCAGATGCCTCATTGTAAACTTCAGACTCAGCAGCCGGCAAGTAACTTGCGATTGCTCCAGCGTTTGGAAGAAGGTCATCATATAACTCTACGCTTCCGCCGAATGTTGTCTTAAGGAAGTCATATGCAAGGTCTGTGTTCTTGCAGTTAGAAGATACTGCCCAGCTTGCTCCACCACAGTTTGCATAGTTTGTAGCACCCTCAACATCATCAAGTTTAGGCATGTTTACGATAGACCATTTTCCAGCCTGATCGTCAGCTGCCTGAATTGAAGACATGATCCAGCATCCCTGGATAACACCAGCTGCTGTTCCCTTGTTCATAGAAGCGATGTACTGATCCCAGTCAGTGTAATCAACCATGATTCCTTCGTCGATGAGCTGTTTGTATGTCTCGATTGCTTTCTTAAGAGCTTTGTTATTAACTAAGTCAACTTTTCCGTCTACCATTGGA
>ERZ773216.3781-NODE-3781-length-11553-cov-3.180118_pt1 | contig 11553 bp, 10 predicted proteins | sample MGYA00511259_ERZ773216 | MGnify/ENA primary metagenome ERZ773216 (study PRJEB29015, sample SAMEA2737764) | human gut metagenome | biome: human gut; feature: human-associated habitat; material: faeces | place: China | collected 2012 ... | reverse complement strand
AACGATCACCACCAGCAGGCCAACGAGCACCGGCACTGAGGTGCGCTTGACCACTTCGAATGGGGAAATCTTCGCCATCCCGGCAACGGCGACCACCACCCCGGAGACGGGCGATATCGTGCGGCCGAGGTTAGAAGCCTGCAGCATCGGAATCGACAGGTAGGCCGGATTGATGCCGGAGGAGTGCGCCAGCTTAGGGATCATCTCAACAAAGGCGTAGAACGGCGCGTTACCGGAGCCGGTTGTCATCGCCGCCAGCATGGTCAGCACCACCAGCACCAGCATCAGGATAATGCTGGCCGAGCCGAACGAGGTGGCGATAGAGATCAGGCTCTGAATAAAGCCGATGGTGCTCAACCCCTGGGCAAACACCCCCGCGGCAACCAGCAGCATCACCACGCCCGCGAAGGCATCCGCCATACCGCGGAAGGCAACTTCCAGACCCGTGAACACTTTCTGGGTGTTAAAACCACGAACGAATTCCAGGATGGCCGCCAGCAGCATACAGATCACCAGGATAGTGATGATGTGCAGCTGCGGGCCCCATTTGCCGTCGAAAATAAGCACGCCAATAATCGGCGTGAAGGGCAGGATGGAATAAAACGCCGGGGCGGTAGTGGTGATTTCGCTGACGTCCATCATTTCGTGGCTGACGTTCTCTTTATTATCGAGATAGCGCTGCCAGAAGAAATGCGCCACGCCCATGCCGAGAATAGCGGTGATGGAGATCGGTAGTGTGGTTTTGAAGGCGAAGTCAATCAACGACATTTCCGCGGCTTTTGCGGCCAGCACTACGTCACCGGAAGTCGGGGAGAGAATAATCGCCGCCGGAGAGGCGCAAATAGCCGCCGCTGCGCCACGGCTGATCCCGACGTTAACCATTACCGGGAACAACGTTGCCATTAACAGCACACCAAGACCCGTTGCTGAGGAAACGGCTAATGACATCAGACAGGCCAGGAAATAGGCCGCGACCATCAGCAGATAGGGGGAATTAATATATTGCAGCGGCTTAGAAGCCAGCTTTACCACCATATCATTCGCGCCGATATGGGTCATATAGGCAGCAAATCCGCAGAGCATCATGATCATCATGCCCAGATCGCCGCCGCGGCTCATCAGCAGAATTTTTATATATTCCACAATATCGGTAGCGGTATATCCGGTACTGGCTTCGCTGGCGGGTAAAACCTGATGACCCATTAGCGCGCTAATGATCAGCAGCGTCAGGCCGCCGACAAATAGCACGCCGGTGGCTGAGTAACCTTTAATGATGTAGCGTGCTACACCGACAATGACCACGACTCCAATGAGGAGTTCGAGAAAAGTAAGCATGATTTCCCCTGTATCCTTGCTGCCCGAGAGACAAATAATCAATAAAAAAGAAGCTGAAATGTGCCGAATAAATGTCCAGTCCTTGCTGATTAAAATCAAGAAAGAGACTACTAAAGGCACGGATGACGATATTTTTGCTAATGAAGTTCTTGACGATGTGGCGGAGCAGCTTGCGAAGCTCCTTGAAGAACTCAAAAAGGAAAAAGACTCCTTCAAGGGCATGGGAATTGACTACGAGGAAAAAGCCTTTTATGACATTCTCAAGGCGGTTGCCAAGAAGTATGAGTTCGAGTACCCGGACGATAAGATGATTGAATTGTCAAAGCGGATTAAGATTATTGTCGATGACAAAGCCAAATACACCGACTGGTCTACCCGTGATGACATTAAGGCAAATCTGCAAGTTGACCTCATACCGCTACTGGATGAATTTGACTATCCCCCCGTAACCATTGATGATGTTTACAAGGAGGTTCTGGAACAAGCTGAAAACTTCAAAAAGTACGCTCAATAACCCGCGTTCCATCGAAAGGAGTAGATCATGGGCAATTCAGTCATGTTGAATGGAATCGAATATGCCGGAGAACAGATTGCCTACAAAGACAGCACCTATGAGCTTGTGTCAAAGGTCGCTTACCTGATCGGCGTCCCGCTTCGTATTTTCCAAAATGAACACGAGCCGCCGAAGATAGAGATATACAACCGGCTTGAACAGGATAAAAATGCCCGCATCATTCGTAATCTATGTATCATCCGCACCGCCATTGAGCGCAACTACCGGAAAATAAATGACATCATGCGAATGGAGTATCGAGGGCTGCTTTCAATGCCAGAGATCATCCCGGCTTCCAGTATGCAGCAGCTTTCAAATGACGGAATCAACTTTATCAAAAAGGCGAGTACAAAGCTCTGCCACCACATTATCGAGATCAACCGGCTGATTTCAGACCGCATTAACAACTGCAAAAGCCTCTTTCCAATCTGGATTAACTGGGCGTACATAAAAGAGCTGTTCATCATGCCAAACGGTTTGACAGAGGACGGAACGAAAGATGCTGCCGATATTTATTACGCAAGTCTCTCCTACTACCCCTATCAAATGTATATCAACTGGGTACCGATGGACGAGGGTAATGTCCTCTATAATGATAAGAAGTTTGCTACCCTGCTTTATCAATGGCATTGCGACGCCTTCACGGAATACAGTAAAGTCTCCGATGCAGGGGCTTTTGTAAAAAACAATATCTATGACTTCATAGATGACAGTGAGAAGACCGTATTGGTGGTGGACTGCGAAAACTCCGACCCGTACAAGCTGTGTGCCACGCTCAAAAATCTTGATTATGAGGTCATGCAGAAAATTACGGCGATCATTCTCTTTGATGACGTACATACCGCTACGGCATGGCGGATTCTTGAAAACTACACCCGCATCCCCGTTGAACATATCATGATTGAGCGGATCAAGCAGAACAAATCACTGGTAGACATCAAGCTCACCGCAAGAGCCTGTCAGGAACACTACCAGAAGCAAGTGGATTCCTTCGTCATCGTCTCAAGCGATTCCGACTACTGGGGGCTGATCTCTTCCTTACCGGACGCCAGATTCCTTGTCATGATTGAGCGGGAAAAATGCGGACCGGATATGAAGGCAGCACTTGCAGAATCTGGGATATTCTACTGCTATCTGGATGACTTCTACTCCGGCAACAGCGAGGACATCAAGAAAAACGCACTGTTCAAGGAGATGTACCGCTGGATTGACAACTCCGTTCACCTGAACGTCAACGATATGTTTGATGCAGCTCTGCGAAACACGAGGATCGAAATGTCTCCCGCAGAGCGGCGGCAGTTCTATGAGAAGCACATCAGGCACATGACGCTGACCATCGACGAGAACGGAAACGTCAGCATTGAACTGAAACGCGGATAGCCTTGGTTTCTATTCCGGGAGGAATGTGGATGGACAACAGATTCTATTTTGGATTCAATACATCGGAGGAACGGAAAAAGCGCAGAAAAGCAGAGCTGTACTCCATGAGTGAGCAAGTCAGCACCTTCTTTTGGGATGAAGCCCCGCAGCATGGATTGGAAATGCGTGAGGGGCAGCAGGATATGTCTTTTGAGATTGTGGACGCCCTCATAAACGATCAGCATTTTGCGATTGAAGCTGGCGTGGGCATTGGCAAGTCCTTTGGCTATCTTGTGCCGGTGCTGCTGTACAGCAAACGCATGAACAAGCCGGTTATCATCGCAACCTCGACCATTGCGCTTCAAGAGCAGCTCTGGCGCGATGTCCACGCGGTAATGCCCCTTCTTGGGCTGAACAGAGATGTCATCCTCGCAAAAGGACAGACCCATTATCTCTGCAACAAACGCGCAGATGAGTATATGTGTGACCCGAAGGCTGACCCACCGGACGCGCTCAAAGAAGGAATCCAGCAGGGGTATGAGGAACGCAAGGATTTCCCGGAGGTTTTGCCGCAAGGCGTCTGGGACAAGGTAAACGTGCAGCGGTTCAGCATGAAGAATTGCGGCTCCTGTGAAAAGAAGTGCAAATATTACAAGGTCCGTGCAGCATTGAAGTTTACGGATGGCGTTGTTCTGTGCAATCAGGACTTTCTTACCCAGCATCTCATGAAACTACGACGCGGGCAGGACGGACTGATTAACGCCGCCGCTGATCTGCTTGTCGTGGATGAAGCGCACAACTTGGATGATAAGGTGCGGAGTGCCACAACGGAGCGTTTCGGGCAAGGTATGCTCTTTGGAATGATTAAAAGCGCATTCTATGAACTGCGACCCTCTGACCAAAGCAGTGTGTTCGGTGAAAAGCGAGAGGCAGAGAGCACCATCATTGCCTTCTATAACTGCCTGAAAGTGCAAGTCCAAAAGCAGATCGACAATGCAGAGCAGGATATGCGCTACGCTGACCGCTTTTTCTTCGACCAAAACGGCAGTGCGTTTGAGCTGCTTACGGAAATGAACGCCGCCATACACAACCTTTCGTCCAGCATTCAGATTTATTCCAGCATGGATTTCAGAAACAACCGTTCCTTTGCTGCTTCTGATGATCTGGATGCCGTCAGCGAGTCCCTTTCAGAGCTTCTTGACCAGATAGATGATATGCTGATCTGGATCGAGCAGCACGGCAGCAACACGGAACTCGTCTATTGCCCTAAAAACACAAAAGAAATTGTGAGCCGCCTATACTTCAATGGTGATGAAAGAACCATCTTGACCTCTGCCACGCTGACGAACGCCACGAGCGGGTCTCTGGAAGAACAGTATTCTTACTTTATCAGCAATACCGGCTTTCCCGCTGGTGATCGCGGCTGCTTATCCGAGCCAAAGCCTTCCCCATATCCATACGATGAACACGCCATGATCTACTATTGCGACGATCTCCCGCACCCGACCAGAGAACATGAAGCCTTCATTGAAAAGGGCGTGGAGCGACTGCTTGAGATCCTGAGCATTTCCAACGGAAAGGCTCTCGTGCTGTTTACGGCGAAAACCGATATGGAGGAGGTCTATTCCATTCTCAGCCAGAAGAACCTTCCGTATAAAATCCTGATGCAGCAGCCGGGATCGTCGCAGGACAAGGTGCTGAATGAGTTTAAGGAAGATACGAACTCCGTGCTTCTGGGGACGGGCGCATACTGGGAAGGCATCAGCATTGAAGGAAAAAGCCTTTCCAATGTTATCATTTTCCGACTTCCGTTTCCTGTCCCCGATCCGATTATCGAGTATAAGTGTTCCGTTGCTAAGGATGCTCTGATGGATGTTCGCGTTCCCGAAATGATTATCAAACTCAAGCAGGGTATCGGGCGATTGATCCGCAATTTCACAGACACCGGCATTGTCTGCATCATCGACCGAAGACTGCGGGATGAGCCGCCGGAACGCTATCATGACATCACATGGGACTCCCTGCCTATCAAGAATCGTACAAGCAGTCTGGACGAACTGAGGAAGTTTTACGAAGGTCTGCCCTCAGCCAAGGAATGATGATACAAACGGCAGTCTCTTCGGAAACATAGAGCAGCCCCCAAAAAACGAGAATCAGAAAACGGAGGTGTATCATGATGTACAATGAAAATCTGCACGAAGAAGAACGACATTTGATCCAGCAGATTGCCGAACAAACAGAGAGAGGAAAAATCGACTGGGAACTGACAGAGTACAATCCGCTGTCATTTCTGAACGAGGACAAGATAGACAAAAACCCAGCAGTAATCGGTCAGTCTTTCTCCTTTGAGGCAATCATCGGCGGCTCCCGTTACGAACTTGATGTCATGGAGAATATTGATGTGCCGTCTGGTATGGGAGACTACACCATAACCTTGACGCGGGATGAAACCGAAAATTATCTTAAAATTGAGGATGCGCTTTCCTTTGACTGTGACCGCTATGAATGCTCGCCGGAGGAAGTCGCAGAGCGATTTGCGGACAGCCCCATTGTCCGTCTCTGCAACGCTATCATTCCTGCCACGCTTGGGCAGGAGGATTTAGAAGAGGTCTTCACATGGGCAAGGTTTTTCAACGAGACTGGCATTTCTGCAAAGCTGATGAATCATCCGCTGACCAAGCTCTGTGAAAAGCTGTTCGACGAACACCGTTTGATGGACTTCCATCGCTGCATCTTGGATGTGGACTATCGAAAGCTGCTCCTAAATGAACTGGCTCATAACTAAGACACGAAAAAACGCCCCCGACACTGTGCCAGACGCACAGTGCCGGGGGCGTTCCCGTTTCCAGCGATTTATTTTTCCCTCGGCAATGGACTGTCCATAAGGTGACACTTTCCGTTTTGCGATGCCGCGAAAATTCGATGTGTTCCATGGAGATGTTCACTGGGCAGCATACGCCGTACACGTTTCCAATAATCACTGAGCAGTGCAATGTGTATTCACTATCGGGAAATACTTCACGGTTTTCACAACGCTTGATTCAGAAGGGATTTTTTTGCCTTATTCCCGCGTGACATCAAGGGAAACCGGATTGATGACGATGATGGTCTTGCCCTTTTTGTGGGCATATCTCACGGTATTCCCGGTACCGCTGGGGCATCCATTCCATACTGCGAGAATATAATCGGCGTGATCGACCATGTACCGATTTCTCTTGTCCATGCAGTCCGGCGTGTACTCCCGTTGCAGCATGGTCTCCTTGTCACACTTTGCCGCGATATTATAATACCGTTCCCGTGAAGCCACAGACCATTTGATCGCTTGTGTCTCACAAGGGATTGCGCTTTCCAGAGTAATGCGAGGGTATTTTGATTTCAAATCGAGTACAATTTCCGCAGCGTACATATCGACGCCAAGAGCCATGCCGGTAATAAAATGCGTGACGCCCTCGTTCTCGATGAGTGCTACAATCTGATCCCGCATAACAGACTTCAAAGAAGTACAACGCTTATCGGATTCATCAAAGCCGAACGGAAGACTCTGTGGTCTATGACCGGTAAACGCACAAGTCTTGCCTTGAACGGATTGCTTTTCAGCTTTTTGAGCAGACTTTCTAAACTCAATAATGCGCGACATGACACCCCTTCTTTCACTCTTTTGGTAGGTAACTCCATTCTATCACCCTCATCACGGACAGTCAACGCATTGTCGTTAGTAAAATCAACGACGGCGTACCGTGGATAATGACACCGCCGTTAGGTACACTAAATGCAAAGGTGGTGAGGCTATGCGAGAGAAGAAGGACATCAATATTGAAATCGGCGGCAATATTCAAGTGGCAAGAGAACAGGCGGGATATACGCAGGACACGCTCTCAGAAATGCTTGGCATGACGCCGAATCACCTGAGTGCTATTGAGCGTGGTGCTTCCGGTATCTCTCTTGAAGCCTTGCAGCGCCTTTGCCGTTTGCTCGGCGTCAGTGCGGACCGAATTATCTTTGGGACTGACGAGCCAGAAGCGGAAGCCCTTGCGCTTGCCAGACGTATTTCGGATATTAAGCCGGAATACCGGCAACAGGTTCAAGAGCTGCTGTCCGCTATTTTGAATATGTCGTAAAAAAAGAGCCTCTGCCGACACCCAAAACGGGCATCGACAGAGGCTTTTGGTTCGTTTTCCGGGCATTCAAGCAAGTGCCGAAATCGACACTTATTTCCGCGCTAAAGAAGAAACTGCGCAGGGAATACAATCACTTAGGTTGGTCAATTTGCGCCGCTCTGAGGCTTGCAATCACAGGCTTTTTCGCCCCCTAACTGTCTACACTGCGATGCCTTGCGGGAGAAGTGCGGACAGGCGATGAGATCCGCGCGGAAACTCTGCTTGCAGCTATGGACGCAGCGGACGCAGAAGCGGTTATACTTCCGGCGTCCGCTGTCCCCGATGAAGAATGACCACTCCTGCCGCCATTTCTGACTTCTGCTCACAGCTCAATCTCTCCTTTGTGCTTTTTGGGAGGGCAGCATTCCTTCTGCTTTTCAGCCTTTGCAGACTTGAGCCTGTCCATGATGGAGGACTTCTCGCCCCTTTCGGGGGCTTTGACCTCTGCGGTCTTGTCCTCCTTCGGACCGTTGTTGATGATCCCATCAATCATGCCGTAGTCATCCTCCATCGACATCTCCGCCGCCTTGAGGTAGTTTTCCTTCTCAAGAGCTGCCATCCAGCTTTCCTTGCTGATACCGAGCATTCCGCCCTTTGACGCATGATCGGCAATCTCTTTGGCATCTACGCACAAGCCCTCGGTGTTATCCGAATAGAGACGGTAAACCTCGCAGCCCATCTCTAAAGCCTTCTCTGCCGCCTCCTGACCGGCGGGAAGAACGCCAGCCCATGCGTAGCCGTAGTCCTTCATATCCTGAACGGAGAGCGCGGGATCGGGCATTTCCGGCACTTCCTTGACCTCAAGGTCGAGAAGGCGGAGCGTGTCATCGTCAAAGCCGTTGTAGACATCATCAAGGACGAGCTTGCCGCGCTCATCGACGATGATGCAAGCCGCCTCATCGCCGTAGGCGTCATGCTCCATCAGATAAAAGCTGTGACCGCCGACTTCGTGCTGGTCAATGGTGTGCCACGTCCCGATGTGTCCGGCAACCGTCAGACCGGAGGTGTCGGCATTCATCTCAAAGTCCTTCTGCTCGGCAGCTTCCTGCTTCTGCTGCTCCTTCGAGATCATGGGGATCGCCACAATCTTATCGCCCAGCTTGACAAACTGCTCCGGCACTTTGAAGTGGTCAGCGAACTTCTGCATCTGCTCTACGGTCAGAGAGCCGAAGCTGTCATCCGTCAAGCCGACCACCATGAATGTTCCGGCAACAACATCGTAGATGTCACCGTCCTCATCACGCAGAGCGCGGTTCAGGGGCAGACCTTCCAGCTTGCCTTCCTCGTTGCAGACTAAGGCAACCGGGTCTTCGTAGGGATAAATTGCCTCGATGCAGCCGCCGACCTCATGCTGCAAGGACTCCAGACCGGAGTCAATCTCCTTCACATAAGGCTCCTTTCCCGGCTCAACGACGAGAACGGCGATGGTGCTGTCACGCTCGGCGTCTTCCCCTGAGCCGGTGATCCGGTATTCGTCGGGAATATCGTCCAGCTCACCGTTAAACTGCCTGTCCCAGCGTTCGCTTGCGACGCGGACATAGCCTTCATCGGTGAAGCGTCCCTGCTCATCCATCGCAATGTCGCGCCCATAGCGTTCATAGTCGATGTAATTTGCCAGAGGACCGAGATCCTTTTCGGAGTAGATACCGGCTTCGTTGGCATAGTAATAGCCGAGGTCATATTCGTCGTTGATACCGGGCATGATGTCGTAGCAGTCCAGATTGAACGTCAGGTTGATGAGATCGTCGATGTCGCTGACCTCATCGCAGCCAGCCTCCATAATGGCAACGAGCTTTTCCTGATCGCTCAGGGAAAGCTCGTCAATCAAAGCGGCAAGGTAGTTGAGCTTATCAAGGCTCTCGTACTCGCCAAGCATCTTCTGAACGCCATAGATCGGGCATTCGTAGTCGGTGATAAACCACTCTTCGTAGGGCTGACCGAACTCATCCTGCTTGCCGATCCCGATGCGCTCAAAGACCTTCTGCATCTCTTCCTCGGTTGTGGGCAGCTTCACCCACTCACCGACCAGCATACCCTCGTTGTACTTGCCAAGGTTTGTGACGAAGGCTTCAAAATTACCGTCTAATACGGGCATAGGCATCCTCCTTTCAGTCATCCATCATGCCGTCCGGCATGATATACAGTTCCTCAAACTCAGCATCGGTCATGGCTTCGAGCTTCCGGACGGTCTTATACATCAGCTCTGCGATCTCGCCGTCCATGTCGTTCAGGGTGACGCTCTTCATATCGTCGATCAGCCGCTTCCGGCTGGACGTATTGAAGCAGCACATCAGGTTGATTTCTTCCACGGTAAAGTTTTTCATATCAGAGTTCCATATCCTTTCCTTTCAATTTCTGCGGTTTCGGTGTGTGAGGCGGCTGTGCTTTCTGCGCGGATTTCAGCTTGTCGCGGATGGATTCACGGGCAGCGGGCTTCTTTGGGATGGTGTCGTAGATGGCAGTTCCGGCATCCTCCACATAGGAGCGGACATACTGGATGCTTTCCGAAAAACGGATGGGGCGGTTCTTGTCCTCGATGTTGGTCAGCCGGACTTCATCAGCGGCAAAATCAACCGCGTCGATTCTGCACTTGATGCCGTCCACATTCAGCGTCGCGCCGACAGGAATGTAATCTGCGGCTTTGAGTTCCTTGAAGGTCTCGCCGTCTTTGCTAAGAAAGACATCCGCGCCGGACTGCCAGAGCTTCTTTGATGCTGCTACCCACGCAGCTTCACGGAAGCCGGTCACCGGCATGGAGGGTTTGCCGCGCACCTTCTTCTCAAGGAGCTTCGTGCCGAGCAAGGGTGCTGCTTTTTCCGCGTCCTTGCCGTACAGCTCAAAATAGCCGTTCTGTGCAAAGCAGACCAGCGCGTCCGGATGCGCCTTTTTGACTGCCTCGTACTTGCGGAGTTCTGCAACGGGCAGAGGCGAAAGCGCCTCCGTCCTCTCAGCCTCCGGCAGTCTGTCACGGCGGGTTTTCTGCTTGGACAACACTTCCGCCAGAGCCTCCGCGTCCTTCGGGAGCGTCTGGTGGGTTTTGACGCCGCCATGCTCACCGACCAGAGCCATTGCTGCATCGAAGCTGCTGCGGCAGGGTGCGTCCAGCACAAAGCCATCTGCGAAGGTCAGCCGGTCATGATCCGGCGCAACCGAGTTCTGCGCTACATTTGCCGCCTGTTCCCGGTAGTTGATCTCAAAGACGTCCCCGAACACCTTGCCGCGCTTGACAGCTTTCGGGACAATGACACGGGCAATGCACTCGTCGTAGGTCTGCTCCGCATAGAAACGGAAGGTGTTGTGATCTCGTGTTCCCTGAATAAAGACCTGATTTTCATTGAGGCAGTGCGTCCCATGCGGACGGCAGAACCACATCAGCGTTTTCTCTTCGGGATTCCGGCTTTCGGCAGCGCGGCGGATGATGCGCTTGTCGATGTCGAAGTCTTCCTTGTAGCTGTCTACATGACTGTCCACGAGCTTCTGCAGCTCCGCAACGATGTCAACGTCTGTGTATTTCTTCATGCGTCTCCTTTCTCACAACTCCATGTCGTGTGTTTTGGATTTGACCGGAGACTTCTTCTCCGGCTGCGTTTTCGCGGCAGTCCTGAGCTGATCGCGGATGGAGGGCTTTTCCTGCTTCTGCTCCTGCTTGACGTATTCCAGCGTCGGCATCAGCTCACGGTAACAGCCCTGTGTTTTCCGCGTCGCATGACGGCGATGGATTTTGAACAGCGGCTCACCGTTCTGCGTGACCGTGTTGCCCTCGATCCTGACGCCGTTCCGCGCCAGCAGATTGAAGGAATGATTGGAAGAGCGATAGGACGCCCGCATTCCGTCATTGTTATAGGCAATCTGCCCCTTGAGCGTGTCCATGACGGCGGCTTTGATTTCCTTCTCTTCGGCAGTCAGGCGGTGTCCCTTCGGTGCTTTTGCCGCTTCCTCCGGTAAGGGAGCAAAGGGAGACTTGACCTCCACGGTTTTTACCTCAATAGAGGTAATCTCATCGCTTTCCCATGCAACGACCTCCGGGTCTCTTTCCTCTGTTTTCTCAGAAATGACTTCCTTCTGGGGTTCGGTCTGCTGGGCGGTGTGACGGGGATATTTTTTCCGGAACTGTCAAAGTGGCTGCTGATCGTTTGTCATATGATTCTT
>ERZ773216.3753-NODE-3753-length-11643-cov-7.592682_pt1 | contig 11643 bp, 8 predicted proteins | sample MGYA00511259_ERZ773216 | MGnify/ENA primary metagenome ERZ773216 (study PRJEB29015, sample SAMEA2737764) | human gut metagenome | biome: human gut; feature: human-associated habitat; material: faeces | place: China | collected 2012 ... | reverse complement strand
TCGAGCCCTAAACTGCCAATGTGCGGGGTCGAGGGGGAAGGCCCCTCGTCCTTTCTCTTGGGGGTGTAAGGGGGATATTCTCTTTCGAGAAAGAGAATATCCCCCCTTGTCGCGTCCCCACACGGTGTGGGGAACAACGATGCAGCGCTGCCGCGCTGCGATAAAAACCCCCGCTGCGCGGGGAGGGCGCAAAAAAAGGCAGCCTTTCGGCTGCCGATTTTTTCAGTCCACCGTGCGCATGAAGGAGGTCGATCCCTTCTGAAATCTCACATCCAGCTTCACGCGGTCCGCGCGCATATAGCTCGTGGTGTATTCATAGGTATGCCCGTTCTCGGTCGTGGTGCGGCGCTGATGGAAAAACGCCGCCGAGCCGGGCGCGCAGTGCAGAAGCTGCGCCTCGTGCGGCGCGAGCACGACGGCCTCATACGTGTCCGACGCGGAAAACGGGATGACGCCGACGTGGTAGAGGAGACTGTAGAAGCTGTGCGTCTCCAAAAGCTCGCGCGTCAGGTTCGGATAGATGTACTCTGGGTAGTACGACGTCTCCAAGATGAGCGGCTCGCCGTCGACATTTCGCACGCGCGTGAAGCGATAGACTTTGACACCCGGCTCAAGGCCCATGAGCGTCACGATCTTGGGAGAAGGCGTGATGACCGCGAAGTCGACCAGTGTGGACGACGGCGTTTTGCCCAGCTGGGAAATTTCCGTCGTGAACGAATACTGCACGCCCTTGCGGCGCGTGTTCGGGTCAGTGACGAACGTGCCCTTGCCGCGCTTTCGCACGACGAAGCCCTCTTCTTCCAGCGCGCCGATGGCCTGGCGCACGGTGTTGCGGCTGATATCATACGAGCGGCAGAGCTCGGCCTCGCTCGGCAGCAGGTCGCCGACCTTGAGCGCGCCGGAGGTGATGCTGCGCTTGATGATGCCCATGAGCTGGGAATAGAGAGGAATTTCGCTGTCGAGCGACAGCGGATTTTTAAGGACCGGATTGTGTTCCATGGTGGGAACCTCCCGAGAAATACGTTTTGGAATATTCCCATCATACCACATATCTTTGAGATGTTCCAGTACCTTTTTGCAATTTCTCCCTCATTTTGCGCGAAAAGACAGGGAAAAAGGCGGCCTTCGGGCCGCCTTTTTGAAATTTGACCGCTTCAGTCCAGAATTTCCTGCGCGCCGGTCTTCAGATTCACGCGCACAGAGTGCGTCACGAGCGGGTCGCTCGTCTTTTGATGGTCGATATCGTAGACGGCGGTGGTGTAGACATAGCCGTCGCGGATCTCAAGGGCACCGGGGAAGTAGCTGATGCTGCTGCCATCCTCCGTGACGCTGCCGTAGAAGTAGTCCGCATCACCGATACTCGTCCAAGTCTTGCCGCTGTCATAGGAAATGGACAGATTGTTCTGCGCGGGCGGGAACTGTAGCGTCTTGACAATATTGCCGTGGTTATCAAAAGCAATGGACTCGTAGCCGTCGATCTTTACGTACTGCTCGCCGTCAGGATTGTAGAGCTCCGTAACATACGTTCCCATCGTCGCGCCGCCGATATGATAGTTAAGCGCCACTCTGCTGCCTCTGATCGAAAGTGTCGCGCGCACAGGTGAGTCAGTCAGAGAGTCGATCGGCAGGGTGCAGATGGTCTCAACTGCGCTGCCCTCGCGCCAGCGGCAGAGCTTGCCGCCGGAAATGTACCAGAGATAGTCATCATTGTCGACATAGCTGTCGGCACTTTTGGTGATGGAGGCACGGCTGAGAGTATCCGTCGCGGTGGTGGTTACGGCCTGCTTGCCGCTGTCCGCGGCGGTTTTCTCGAACCATTTGCAGAATGCATCCCAAACGGCAGTCTCCATACCGGCATCGGTGACCTCATAGCTGTAAAAGGTGGCTTCTCCTTGACCGTCGCCCGTATCGAAGAAATTGAGCGCATTTTTATGATTGCTGATAAGCACAAAGTTCCATCTGCCGCAGCTGACAGTGAATCTCTCGCGGTAATTGCCAGCCAGGTTGAGATCACGCGATTCTTTCCAGGAATACCGGCGGAACTGTTCGGCCATTGTTGTGCGATAGTCGATGTTCGTGTTAGTGTGCTCTTCGATTTTAGGGCCTGACGGTTCGGCCAGATCGTGATATTGTAAAGTATCGCTGAGAACATTCATATCGCCCAGCGCGTCGAGCGCGGCGTCGAGCGCGTCAAAGCCTGTGGAAGCGGCGGATGCGTCCTCCTGCGTGAGCAGGATCTTGCCGGTGATGGTAAAGCTGTCCGTCATTGCCTGCAAAATGGCCGCCTCGCCCTCAACGGCGCGGTCGCGGTTCCAGCCCCACTGATTCTCTTCCGTGCTGCCGTCGAACGTCCAGTGCGTTGTGACCTCGTAGCAGGTGCCGTCCGGCGCATCAAAGAGCGTGACAATTGTGTTGCTCATGCCCTCGTGCGTCACAAAGCGCCAGCCCGCGTCGGTCTTCTCGGCCTTTGCGCCGGTGCTTTCCCATTCCGCCTTCGCTTCGTCAAGGCTCTGCTCGAGCTTCTTTGCGTTGAAGTAGGAGCCGGTGTCGTAGCGGGAGTACCAGAACTCCGTCCCCGGATTGCACGCCCAGGCGGTGATCGGCGCATAGAAGTAGTAGCTGCCGTCGCCCGAAATGAGCCGCGCCTCGCACTGGTTGGCGCGGCCGTAGCCGTCCGCCGCCGTGTCGTTCAGCAGGTCGGGAATGAACATCTTCGGCAGATCAAGCCCCGCGTAGTCGATATAGAAGTCGTGCAGGTAATACTTGAGGTCCACGCCGTAGCCGCAGCCGTTGTACCACAGCCCGTCGTTGCTCATCGAGGTGCCGATGATCTGATAGCCGGTCTTCTCGCCGTAGGTGTAGTGCAGGACGGTGAGATAGTGCGTCCAGTTCTCGTTGAGATATCCGTCGTCCGTCAGCTCCTGCCCGCCGATGACGTCGATCTGCATGCCTGCCTCGTTCGTGGGCTTCATCTCATACTGGAAGTACCACAGCTCCAGCACCGTGCCGTCGGGGGAAAGGTTGCCGAGCGAATCTGCCTGCTCCAGCTGCGTCACGCGCACGTCGGCGACCGTGTCTTCGATCGAGCGGGACGCATAGTCGTTGTTTTCCGACACGGAATAGGTCATCGTGCCTTTTTTGAGGTCTTCCACGCACGCGGCGGCATAGTCGTCCATCGAGGCGTAGATCGGATTGACCTGTTCGTTCAAGCGGAAAACCGAACAAAAGAGTTCGCTGCCGTCTTCTTCGTAATCGCCGGCAAGGCCGAGGTAGACCGAGCCGTCCTTTTGCTTCAGAAGATAGACCTGATTCGGTTGACCGTCACTTGCCTCTTCGCAATGGCCGCTCCAAGCGGACTTGTTGTTCTGTATGAGATCGTCGACCGGCGAAGCTTTGGTGCTGCCGAAGAGCGCGTAGAAGGACTGCTTTTCCAGCGTGTATTCCTCCATCGGGCCGTAAATGGATGTGGAGCCCCAGGCGTCGCACAGCGTCACATACTTTTCTCCGGCAGTATTTGTCGTGGTGCGGAAGGAGGGGTAAGTGCCGTCCGTAAAGCCGTCCGTAAAGGCGGGCGCTTCATATAAGAGTATGTCGACCGTATAGCTCTTGTCGGCAAACGGGTCATCATTTTTCTGCGTCTGTGCGCGCTCGCCCCAGCCGACGGCGCAGCCCGCCGTCAGCGTCAGCGCCAGCACGAGGGCGACAACGCCGAGCCCGCGCTTTTTCTGCGCGCCCAGCACGTTCGTGATGCGGCGCTTCAGACGCTCGACCGTGCCGCCGAAGCACGTCGTCGCGGGCAGCGCCCGCACGCTGGACTGCACGGCGGCGAGCAGTGTCCGGCTGTAAGCCGCGCGCTCGGGGAGTTCGAGCCCGTCGGTCGCCGCGCTGTCGCAGGCGAGCTCGATGTCCTCGTCCGCCTGACGCAGCATCAGATACACCACGGGGTTGAACCAGTGCATCGCGTTGGCCGCGAGCAGCACGAGCTTTAAGAGCATATCGCGCCGCTTCAAATGGCACAGCTCATGGCGCAGGATGTAGCGCAGCTCCTGCACGTCATAGCGCTCGTGGGGCAGGAGCAGCCGCGGGCGAAGAAGACCTGTCACCGCGGGGGTGGAGATGGCCTCGCAGACGATCATCTCCGGCGCGCTCACGCCTAAGTCGCGCGCCGTGTCAGAGAGCATCGCGGCGTAGTCCGCGCGGGCGACGTCTCTCTTCCAGCGGCGCACCGTGCGGCGGAAGAGGGCGTAGGAGACACCCTGATACAACAGGAACGCCGCCGCGCCCGCGAGATAGCCGTAAAACAAGATCGTCGTCACGGGGATGTAGCGCGTCGTCTTCTGCTCGGGATTCGTCACAGGGCGCTGGATGATCGTGTCGCGCACCGCGGCGGGGGACTGGCCGCTTTTTTCGGCCATGTCGCCAAACAGGTTGTCGGTCGATTGGATGGTCGTCTTATCCGTGCCGACAAAGAGGGTGTAGTCCTTCGGCGGCTCAGCCTGCACCGGCGCGTTTTTCACCGAAAAATCGACCGGCAGCAGCAAAAAGACCGCCAGCGCCAGCCACAGCCAGCAGCGCGTCTTCGCGCGGTAGCGCTCGCGCCAGAGGGGTTTGAGTACCAGCATCGCCAGAATGGCGAGGGAACCTAACAGGGAAGTTTTCAACAGATTCAGCAGAAATGTTTCCATGGTGCGTCCTCCTTATATTTCCGTTTAACGGCTCATATCGTCCAAAAACTGCCGCAGCTCGTCGATCTCGCTCTGCTCGAGCGGCTTTTCGGCGTTCAGCGCCGCGACGAAGCTGCCGAGCGACCCGCCGTAGAGCCGCTTCAGGACGCTGCGGCTCTCAAATTCGAGGTATCTGTCTTTTGAGACGAGCGGCGTGTACAAATTGTTCCGCCCCTCGCGGCGGCTCGAGAGGAATCCTTTTTCGCACAGGCGAGTAAGGTAGGTGTTGACGGTGTTGGCGCTCCAGCCGTGGCTCGCGAGCGCGCCGTCGAGATCGCCGCGGCTGACCTCGCCGCCGACGGCCCAGATGGCCTGCATCACGGCAAGCTCCGCGTCGGGCAGTCTCTTCTTATCGTCCATGGGTTGACCTCCTTAGATGATCTACTACATTTATCGTTGATAACTATATACTACATATGTAGTAGTTTGTCAAGCGCCTTTTATGTCCTTTTTTGTTTTGCAGCGAAAATTGCAGAAAACAGGGGAAAGGCATGACGGCAAATCGTCAAAATGAAAGATGCTGTTCAATTATTTGAATAAGTTCTTGCAAATCTTTCTGAAAATCGCTTGCTTTTGTGCAAAGCGCAAGGTATAATGAAGAAACCGTATGAAATCATTTGGCAATTCAATAAATAAAAATTTGAGAGGAGATCTTTATCATGGCAAAGTTCAAAGTTTACTACACCATCGAGCTCAACGAGGTGGCCACGCACATCTTCGAGTCCAACGACTTTGAAGTGAAGCTGTGCAGCCATAACGACGAGGAGACCTACGTCAAGGAGCTCGCTGAGTTCCAGCCCGACGCCATCATGTGCCGCACCGAGCCCATCACCGCCAAGATGATGGACACCTGCAAGAACCTCAAGGTCATCGGCAAGCAGGGCGCCGGCCTCGATAACATCGACATGGACCACGCCCACGCCAAGGACATCACCGTTGTCTACGCGCCTGCCGGCAACGCCAACGCCGTCGCCGAGCACGCCGTCATGCTGATGCTCATGTGCGCCAAGCGTTTCACCTATGTCGACCGTCAGTTCCGCGGCGGCAACTTCCTCGTCCGTATGGGCATGGAGCACACCTATGAGCTCGGCGGCAAGACCCTCGGTATGATCGGCTGCGGCCGTATCTCCCAGCTCGCCATGCAGAAGTGCAAGTACGGCTTCGGCATGAACGTCATCGGCTACGATCCGTACCTCACGCAGGACAAGATCGGCGATCTGTGCGAGCTGAAGGCCACCGCCAAGGAAGTCTGGGAGCAGGCCGACTTCGTGTCCGTGCATCTGCCTGTCGTTCCCTCCACCGAGCACTCCATCGGCCGTGAGCAGTTCAGCTGGATGAAGCCCACCGCTTCCTTCATCAACTGCGCGCGCGGCGCTCTGATCAAGGAGAACGAGCTTGTCGAGTGCCTGAAGGACGGCACGCTGTTCCAGGCCGGTCTCGACGTGTTCGAGCATGAGCCCATCCAGGAGTCCAGCCGCGAGCTGTTCAACCTCGACAACGTCATCATGACCCCGCACATGGCCGCCACCACCGAGCAGAGCGTTCTGAACTGCTGCACCTCCGTTGCCAACGACATCGTCGCCGTCTGCAACGGCCAGGAGCCCAAGGTCAAGGCCCAGAAGCCCAAGTTCTAAGTTATTTCTGTTTCGTAGAAACTACTTATTAAAAGGGACGCCTCGAAAGAGACGTCCCTTTTTTGCGCCCTTGGGCGCGGGGGGGCAGTCAGGCGGAGCTGCTGCTTTTTATTCCAACAGCGTGTGGAGACGCGGGAAAGGGGGCCATTGTCTCACGCGGGACAATGGCCCCCTTATCCCATGCAGCGCCAGCGGCGCTGCTTTCCCTGCGTCTTTGGGTGCAAAACGATCCCGTGGTGCAAGATATTCTTCATTCTTGTTAAATAGTTAACGAAATGAAAGAAAAAAATCAAAATTGCCTATATTTTTCGTAACTTTGCAGTTGATTTTTCATTTTTCTGTGTGTATAATCAAAATCGAAGAAAATCGGATCTCATTCCGGATTTACAAATTTTAAAGGAGAAGTCAAATGAAAGAATTGTACGTCGTCAACTGCTGCCGTACCGCTGTCGGTTCCTTCGGCGGTTCCCTGAAGAACACCCCTGCCGCTCAGCTCGGCTCCATCGTCGTGAAGGAAGCCCTCAAGCGCGCGAATGTCGCTCCCGAGAATGTCGATGAGCTGATGTTCGGCTGCATCCTGACCGCCGGTCTCGGTCAGAACGTCGCCCGTCAGGTCGGCGTGGGCGCCGGTCTCCCCTATTCCGTCCCCGCCTATACCGTCGGTATGGTCTGCGGCTCCGGTATGAAGTCCGTCATTGAGGCTGGCCGCGCCATCCTCGCCGGCGACGCCGATATCGTCGTCTGCGGCGGCACCGAGAACATGAGCGCCGCTCCTTATGCCGCTCCCGACGCCCGCTGGGGCGCCCGCATGGGCGACAAGAAGCTTGTCGACACCATGATCAAGGACGGCCTGTGGGATGCGTTCAACAACTACCACATGGGCACCACCGCCGAGAACATCTGCGATGTTTGGGGCATCACCCGCGAAGAGCTCGACGCCTTCGGCGCTGCCTCCCAGCAGAAGACCGAGGCCGCGCAGGCTGCCGGCCGTTTTGACGATGAGATCGTTCCCGTCCCCGTGAAGGTCAAGAAGGAGATCGTCGAGTTCAAGAAGGATGAGTTCCCCCGCGCCGGTTCCACCGCCGAGGGTCTTGCCAAGCTGCGCGGCGCGTTCCCCGTCGGCCCCGAGGGCGTTGAGGACGAGATCGTCCACACCTTCGAGCCCACCGGCATCCACGAAGCCGATACCAAGAAGCACGTCCAGCGCGTCACCGCCGGTAACGCCTCCGGCATCAACGACGGCGCTGCCGCCATCGTCCTCGCTTCCGGCGAGGCCGTGAAGAAGTACAACCTCAAGCCCATGGCCAAGCTCGTCAGCTGGGGCCAGGGCGGCGTCGACCCGAAGATCATGGGCATCGGCCCCGTGCCCGCTTCCCGTCAGGCCATGCAGAAGGCCGGCCTGACCATCGACGATATCGACCTCGTCGAGGCCAACGAAGCCTTCGCGGCCCAGTCCATCGCTGTTGCCCGTGAGCTCGGCTTCGACATGAGCAAGGTCAACGTCAACGGCGGCGCCATCTCTCTGGGCCACCCCGTGGGCGCTTCCGGCGCTCGTATCATCGTCACCCTGCTGCATGAGATGCAGAAGCGTCCCGAGGCCAAGCGTGGTCTGGCTACGCTGTGCATCGGCGGCGGCATGGGCGTTGCCACCATCTACGAGAAGTGCTGAGGCGCTGAGGCGTAACAAGAATCAAAAGAGCCGGGGACGGAGCTTCCGTCCCCGGCTCTTTCACCGGCAGACCTGCGCCGGTGCATAAAAAATCTGCCGGAAGTGCTCTCCCGGCAGATTTTTTATGCAGTGCGTTATTCCATGTCCACGGAGATGTGGTCGGTGCCGTGGGCCTCGAACTCCCCCAAATAGGCGTTCATGCGGTTCATGACCTCGTCGTAATTCTCCTCCGTGATGGGGGGATCATCCATGTCCCGCAGGGCCAGCTCCTGCGCCAGTATCTCGAAGAAGGTGGTGTCCTCATAGGCCATGATGGCCTCGTGGATGCCGCCCTCGGCAAAGGCCTGTGAGGGGATCAGCTGCCCCTGATACAGCTCCGTCAGCGGCGCCATCCCATGGGCCAGACACTGGGAGAACACCAGACTCTCCACCTCGTCATACTGGCGGATGCGATCGTCGCCCCGAGTGGAATTGAGGATCCAGTTGCCGATATACACCAGATCCAGCAGACGCCGGAACTGCTTCTCTGTCATTTTGATCTCCATATGGATACACCTCCACGCCGCCGAAGGGGCCTTTACTGTATGCAACAGTATAACAGACCCGGCGGGAAAATACCACTGAAAAAACCGGGGAAATCCGCCAAATTTTCACTTGAGAAAGAAGCGCTTCCATAGTATAATATGATTGTTTTATTATGCAGCGTGATACACTGCGGCGTCACGGGGATGCCGGAAAGGAGGCCCAGTCATGGACCAACGGCCCATCGGAGTGTTCGACTCCGGTCTGGGGGGACTGACCGCCGTGCGGGAAATGCGGCGGCTGATGCCCTCTGAAAACATTATATACTTCGGCGACACGGCCCGGGTGCCCTATGGCGGCCGGTCCAAGGAGACGCTGCTGAAATACGCCCGGCAGGACGTCCACTTCCTGCGCTCCTTCGATATCAAGGCGGTGCTGGTGGCCTGCGGCACCGTATCCACCACGGCTCTGCCCCAACTGCAGGCGGAAAACGACCTGCCCATCCTGGGGGTGGTGGAGCCCGCCTGCCGGAAGGCGGCGGCCATGACCCGGAACCGGCGGGTGGGCCTCATCGCCACCGCTGCCTCCGTCCGCAGCGGCGCCTATGAGCGGACGCTGCACCGGCTGGATGAAACCATCCACGTGGTGAGCCGGGCCTGCCCGCTGCTGGTGCCACTGGTGGAAAACGGCCGCTATCAGCCCGGCGACGTGGTCATCGAGACGGTGGCCCGTGAGTATCTGGAGCCTCTGCGGCAGGAGGGGCTGGACGTGCTGATCCTGGGCTGCACCCACTATCCCCTGCTGACGGATATCATCCGGGAGATCATGGGGCCGGAGGTGTCGCTGGTGAACGCCGGTGCAGAGTCCGTCCACACCCTGCATGATGCGCTGGCCCGGCGGCAGCTGCTGGCCCCAGAGGGGACCGGACAGGCGCTGCTGTGTACCAGCGACCGGCCGGAGGGCTTCGGCCAGATGGCCCGCCGCTTCCTGCAGGAGGAGCCTACGGCTCCCGTGCGACTGGTGGACATCGAGGGATACTGAGGAGGCCGTCATGGAAGGAAATGTGAAGGTCCATGTGGAGAGCCGCACCCGGCTCCCGGACATGGAGGATGTGCTGCACTTTCGGGGCAGCGGCACGCTGGAGCGCACCCCGTCGGGGTGGCAGCTGCGGTATCAGGCCCGCAGCGATGAGGACGGCAGCCTCATGACCTCGGAGCTGTGGCTGGAGGACTGCGGCTGCGTGACTCTCCGCAGCGGCAACAGCTACCGGATGCGGCTGGACCCCGCCGCCCCCACTGCCCTGCACCTGCCCACGGAGGAGGGCGTGCTGGCGCTGGACGTAGCCGCCCATGAGCTGCTGTGGGAGTTGGAGCAGGAAGAACAAGGACACATTACGCTGGATTATTCCCTGCACATGGGACAGACGCCGGTGTCGGCGCTGACGGTCCGGCTGGAGCTATATCAAGAATGAAGGAGGACCCCGCAATGAATATGATCCAAAGCGCGAAGGACCAGGTGCTGGCCCTGACCACCGCCGCCTATCAGAAGGCGGCTGCCGCCGGCCTGCTGCCGGAGGGCGTGACGGTGACCCCCTCGGTGGAGATCCCCAAGGATACCGCCAACGGCGACTATACCACCACCTTCTGCCTGGCTGCCGCCAAGGCCATGAAGATGAACCCCCGGCAGGTGGCCCAGATCCTGACGGAGCAGATGGATCTGACGGACACCTATTTCACCTCCGTGGAGCTGGCCGGCCCCGGTTTTCTGAACTTCCGGCTGGTTCGGCGATACCGTGGCCTGTGTGGAGGCGGAGGGCGCCGACTACGGGCGCAACGACACGCTGGCCGGGAAGAAATACATGGTGGAGTTCGTCTCCGCCAACCCCACCGGCCCCATGCACATGGGCAACGCCCGTGGCGGCGTGCTGGGCGACACGCTGGCCTCCGTGCTCCAGAAGTCCGGTGCCGACGTGTGGCGGGAGTTCTACGTCAACGACGCCGGCAACCAGATCGATAAGTTTGCCCGGAGTCTGGATGCCCGGTATCAGCAGCTGATCCGTGGCGAGGACGCCGTGGAGTTCCCGGAGGACGGCTATCATGGCGACGATATCCGGGAGTTGGCCCGGCTGTTTTATCAGCAGGAGGGCGAGAAGTATCTGGACTGCGACGAAAAGACCCGGCACGATGCGCTGGCCAAATTCGGTCTGGATCACAACATCCCCAAGATGAAGACCGATCTGGCCCGGTACGGCATCCAGTACGACGCATGGTTCTTCGAGTCCACCCTCCACGAGAGCGGCTATGTGGCAGACTCCGTGAAGGCGCTGACCCAGCGGGGCTATACCTATGAGAAGGACGGCGCTCTGTGGCTGGCCACCAGCCGGATCCTGGCAGAGAACCTGAAAAAGGCCGGCAAGTCCGACGAGGACATCGAGAAGCTGGGCCTGAAGGACGACGTGCTGCGCCGTGCCAACGGGTTTTACACCTACTTCGCCGCCGATATTGCCTATCACCGCAACAAATTCGCCGTCCGGGGCTTCGATAAGGTCATCAACGTCTGGGGCGCCGACCACCACGGCCATGTGGCCCGCCTGAAGGGTGCCATGGACGCTTTGGGGCTGGACGGTGAGCACCGGCTGGATATCGTGCTGATGCAGCTGGTGAAGCTGGTGCGGGACGGCGAGGTGGTGCGGATGTCCAAGCGCACCGGCAAGGCCATCAGCCTGACGGACCTGCTGGACGAGATCCCCGTGGACGCCTGCCGCTACTTCTTCAACGCCAAGCCGGAGACGCAGATGGAGTTCGATCTGGGTCTGGCCGTCCGGGAGGACAGCGAGAACCCGGTGTACTATGTGCAGTACGCCCACGCCCGCATCTGCACCCTGCTGAAGAATCTGGAGGCCGAGGGCTATACCGTCCCGGCCGCCGATGCCGTGGACTTCAGCCTCCTGACCGACGAGACGGAGCAGGCCCTCATCAAGCAGATCGCCTCCTATGGTCAGGTGGTGCTGCTGGCGGCACGGGACTACGACCCCAGCCACATCAACCGCTACCTTACCGCTCTGGCGGCGGCGTTCCACAAATTCTACGCCGCC
>ERZ773216.3732-NODE-3732-length-11758-cov-4.124156_pt1 | contig 11758 bp, 8 predicted proteins | sample MGYA00511259_ERZ773216 | MGnify/ENA primary metagenome ERZ773216 (study PRJEB29015, sample SAMEA2737764) | human gut metagenome | biome: human gut; feature: human-associated habitat; material: faeces | place: China | collected 2012 ... | reverse complement strand
ATTCGAAAGTCGTCCGCAGGATTCCCGAACCGGAAGAGGAAGATACGGACACTCCTGAGGGAAACACATCGGAAACGGTATCCGGAGTATCGGCACCGACTGCTGAAAAAACAGACGTCGGCACCCAAACGACTCCCGTAAAGGAGTCTTCCGGATTCCGGCGTAAAAAGATCGCGCTGCCGGATTTCGAACGCACGTTCTTCGCGTCGGTGGATTGCCGTAACCGCTCGGCGATCTATGTCAGTACCCGAACCAAGCACAAAGTGTCGGAAATACTCCACCTGTTGGGTGATGACACGACAAGGCTTACGGCTTTGGCCGACAATATGCTGCGCTTCGTAATCGCAATTTACAGCGACGAGCTGAATTATCTCCACGAAAAAAAGAACAACAGACGACCGTTTTGAACAGGCAATGCAATGACCGGTTACTTCGGGCTTCTGATATGCGTGCTGCGGAGCAGCCGCCCGTTGGGTAGCGTCCGGGGCGCAGAAAGTCGCCTATTCCGACGGTAGCGGCCAGCAAAATGCCGGAGATGGAAATCCGCAAGGCTCGCCTTTCGGGCGATTCGCATGGCCTTGCGGATTTTCAGCTCCGGTGTTTAATTCCCTGCCGGCGGAAATAGGGAATATTAGATATACGATATTCCGGGATAACGCCGGGTTATTGCGCAATCTTGAAGACGCTGTCGAGTTTTTCGCTCAACGCCGCCATATCCTGCCCGATTTTGTCATTGGTAATTTGGGCGTAGATTTGGGTCGTGGTGATATGTTTATGTCCCAGCATCTTGCTGACCGTTTCCAGAGGTACGCCCTGCGTAAGCGTGACCGTTGTGGCAAAGGTATGCCGCGCCATGTGGATCGTCGGGTTGAACGACAGACCGGCATGTCTGGCAACATGACGTAACGACATGTTCAGTGTTTTATAAGTGCCTTTAAGCGGAAAAACCTTCTTGCTTGTGCGATATGTATCCTTATAACGCTTGTAGAGCATTTCGGCGACGGGAAGAAGTTTCACACGGAACTGCGTACCTGTCTTTTGCCGTTTGTCGATGATCCAATGCTCCCCGTTATCGTCCGTATGGATGTCCGCATGGGTAAGTTTCACCACGTCTGCGTGGCTCAGGCCCGTAAAGGCGCAAAAGACGAAGACGTCCCGGTTAATGCTTGTTCGGTAATTGGGGAGCTTGACATTCACCACGGCCTGCAATTCCGATGCCGAGAGGTAGCGACGTTCCGAGTATTCCGCTTTGACATAGAACCCCGCGAAAGGATTGACGGCAATCCAGCCGTTTTTATACGCCGTGTAGGTCATCAGCTTCAGTTTCTTGACCGGAGTGGCAATGCTGCCCGGAAGCATATTTCGAACACAGGAAAGATAGGCAACGAAAATCCCGATTCAGTTTCTTGAAGAACATATTCTCTACCTTATATTCGTATTTCATATTTCAGGAAAGAGGCGAGGTAACGGCGGGTATTGTTGCAGTTCTCGAAGGTCGAAACACTACGATCCTTGCCCACACGTTTGAGAAAGCCTGCGAGGTATTCGTCGAAGGTCTGCAACAGCAGGCGACAATCATCACCCATACCCAGGAAGGCATTGCGGACCTTTTCGGCCGTGACATACGAATCCCGGTCGCAGAGCCGTTGGTACTGCTTGCCGATATTGGGTTTGATATTTTCCAGCTTCTCGTTGATGCGCAGCGATTCGAGGCTTTTGCCGGAGGCTTTGTTAGCTTTGGCATCCCAAAGAGATGAACGAACGGTGAGTTTGCAGCTGAACTGCGACATCGTGCCGTTGATTGTAATACGGCCCATGACGGGAACCTGACCATGTTTTTCCGACTGCCTTTTTACGTAGAAAAGGACTTTGAACGTGCTGCGTTGCATAATAACTTGAACTTGTTGGATGGGTTAAACGTTAAGTCAAGTTATTTGTTATGCGGAAATTCGATGCAACGGGCTGAAAACAAATATCTTAATGCAAATTAGAGCATTTCGGGCAGGTAACGGATAAGTAATGAAACTCTCCGTCAAACCTGCTCGATTTTGCTTTTTTATTGCTCGGAACATATGCAGAAGATAGAATTAAATACTTGAAAGCAAGATATTTACTCTTTTTCATACTTCACTTTACCTACAAATACCGAACCCGCAAGATTCGGTATTTCCCGATAGCGCTATTGTCGTAGCTTATCAGGCGTTTCTGTTTGCCCCTCTCCGGGCGGCGGATCGGAGGCGGGACGTCCGGTCGTGGAGTTCCGGCTGCCGCTACCTGTTCGCTTCGCGGATCAGTTCGCCCAGCACTTCGATGCTGTCGGCCGTGATATGGGGCTGCGGGTCGGCCTTGTCGGCCACGTCGATCGTCGTTTCGCCCGAGAGCACCAGCACGCCCATCGCCCCGGCGTTGTGGGCCATCTGGACGTCGGTGTAGATGCGGTCGCCGACCATGGCGATCTCGTAGGGCTGCAACCCGTGGCGCGAGAGGATGCCCGAAAGCATGTTCGGATCGGGTTTGCCCAGCGTGATGTCGGGGCGGCGTCCCGTGGCGTGTTCGAGGCAGGCGCAGATCGAGCCGCAGTCGACCAATACGGTCGGCTGATCGGTGGGGCACACCCGGTCGGGGTTGGTGGCGATATAAGGCACTCCCTGTTTGATCCACCAGGCCGCGCGGCAGAGCCGTTCGTAGCGGAGCGTCATGTCGAACGCCGCCACGATCACGTCGGGCACGTCGTCGGCCGAGTCGGCGCACGACTCGAAGCCCGCAGCCTCGAATTCCGAGATCATCGACGGCGTGCCGAGCAGGAACAGCCGCTTGGCCGCAGGGTGATGGGTCTTGATGTAGTCGATGGTGGCCAGCGCCGTGGTGTACATCTCGTCGCGCGAAGCCCTGATGCCCAGCGTGTCGAGTTTATGGAGGTAGTCCGCGATGCTTTTCGACGGGTTGTTCGTCAGGAACGAGTAGCCGATCCCCTGTTCCTTGAGTCCGTGCAGGAAGGCCTGCGTGTAGGGGAACAGCGACATCCCCATGTAGATCGTGCCGTCCATGTCGAGCGCCACGTGACGGATGCGGCACAGGCGTTCCATCAGTTCGGCGTCTTCCCAGACGGATCGGTACTTGTGAAAGGGTTTATTTTCCATCGTATCAGTCTTTTAAAGGTAAATCGTAGCGGAAAATGGTTTGCAGGCGGTCGTCGCCCGAGGTGTTTGCGTTGCGGGCCGTGAAACCCAGGTAGAGCTTGCCGTCGTGCCACTTGACGCCTTCGGCTTCCAGCGATCCCACCTGCGAGATCGAGTTCGATTGCAGGGCTTTGCGGTCGTCGAGCAGTCCGACACGGGTCCGGGCGCAGCGGATGCCGCCCTGAAAATCGAACACCGTGAGGTAAGCGTTCGACGGCAGGAATGTGTTCCCGAGGTTGTTCTCCCCTTCGTAGTAGAAGACCCTGCCGTTTTTAACGTCGAAGCCCTGGAAGGCGTATTTGCCGATCTGGTCGGGGTTGCTGCCTTCCGTCAGGCTGAAGCCTCCGAGCCGCGTGAGCCTGCCGAGGTTGCGCACCTGGACCGCGGGGCTTTCCGTGACCGGCGTTTTGTTCGGGTCGGTTGCGCCGCCGCCCCAGGTGCGCTGTTCGAGTTGTTCGGTCGTCGGAGCGAGGGCTTTGGCGTCGCTCAGGCGGTAAAAGGCGAAATGCCGGGTTCCGCCGCCCGAATAGGTGACGCCGAGCACGTCGTTTGCCGGGTCGAGAGCCGGGTGGATATGGCGTACGCCCGGCAGGAAGTAATGTTCCGTGCATTGTTCGGGCTTACAGTCCGTTCCCGGGACGAATTTCACGCGTGCGATGGTTTGCGAAAAGGAATAGCCGTCCGATCCCGATTCCTTCGAGCCGTAGCTTCCGGCCCAGATCCAGCGGTCGTCGCCCTCTTCCTCGACGGCCATGTTGGTTCCGTGTCCGAAGTAGGTGAGCGTCATCAGTGGTGCGGCGAGCTGCGTTTTCTCCGCGCCGGGGGCGGGAGCGCCGCGCAGCACGTTGAGCGAATGGGCGTCGGTTCCGGCGATCTGGATGTAGAAAATGTCGCCGCCGGAGTCGATGTCGAAACTCTGGAGTACGCTGTTGCGTGCCAGCCGGACGTTGCGGCTGTAGATAATCGCGGCGGAGAGCGGCCGGGCGAGCTGTTCGGTCAGCAGGTTTTCTTCGGGGCTGACGCCTCCGTCGACGACGATCGTCGCGGAAACCGGCGCGGTGTAATACGGCGTGGCGACGGTCACGGTGGCCGAGCCGCGTTTCAGGGCTGTCAGCATGCCGCCCTGCGTGATGCTGGCGACCGAGGGATCGTCGATGCCCCACGTCATGTCGTAGGGGTTGAGCTGGTTGTTGTAAACGCTCTCCGCCCCGCCTTCGGGTTTGATGAGCAGGTTAAGGCGTTTTACCGCGCCGCTGCCGACTTCGTAGGAGGTCTGCTCGAAGGTCAGGCTTTCGATTTTCGGCAACGGAGCTTCGGGTTTGTCGTCGCTGCCGCATCCGGGCAGTAGGAGCATGAGGGCTGCGGCGCAGCCGGCGCGGAACAGATGGGAAAGGAACATATTTAATTCGTGATTATTTTTTGTCGATGCGGTGTTGTTTGATCACGGCGCCTGCGGTGTTGACCACCTTCAGGTCGATGCCCTTCGCGTCGGCCGACACGCGGAGGCAGTCGTTGTTCGAGTTGACGAGGATCGGGAAGTCGACCCCGCGGCTGCCGTCGTCGATCCAGTGGTAGCGGTGGTAGTGGCCGCAGAGCATCAGGTCGATGCCTTTGCCGGCGAGTTCGGGTACGAACAGCCTGCGGATCTGCTGCTCGCCGTACCAGCTGTCCTCCTTGCCCGGGATCATGTGCATCAGCACGATGCGCACGGGGGCCGCCCGGAATTCGTCGCTGTTGACGACGCCTTTCAGCCATTCCGCCTGCTGCCGGCGGTATTCGTTCCAGTCGCCCATGCCGTAATAGCGGGGATCGTTGTCGGGCTTGTCTTCACAGCCGTCGAGCACGATGAAGAAGGCCGGGCCGCGGCGGAACGTGTAGTAGGTTTCGCCGGTCGGTGTGGGGAAATAGTCGAGCCAGTGCTGTGCATAGGCGCCGCGGTTCTCGTGGTTGCCGCGCGTCACGGCGAGGGGGATGCCCGCGGGCGTGAGTATCTTCGATGCCGACCCGAGGCAGGCGTCCCAGAGCGTCTGCTCGGTTTCGGTCTGGCTGGCCAGGTCGCCGTTCAGGCAGACGAAGTCCGGCTGGGCTTCGGGGGCCTCCTTGATCAGCAGCTGGAAAACGGAGTCGCGGGCGTGGATGTCGTTGACCATCCAGAAATCGACCTTTTCCTGTGCAGGGTCGAGGGTTCTGATGGTGTAGGGCTTGCGCCGGTACACTTCGCTGCCGTCCCCGTCGTCGAGGATGACGCGCCGGTTGCCCTCGTTCAGGACGATTCCCCGCTGCATGATGCGGTAGCGGTAGGTCGTGCCGGGTTGGAGCCCTTCGATCCGCACCCAGTGCATGCGTCCGACGCGGCAAAGTCCGAGATGCGAGTCGTAATACCTGGGCCGTTCGGCCGAGTAGAAGTGCGATCCGTCCATCGGGGCGAGTTCGACCCAGCCGATGGCGTCGGCCTTCGCGTCCCAGACGACCGTGAAGCCGTCTTCGGTGACATTCAGTACATAGGGTCCGTGTGCGATGCGTACCGTAGGCGGCACGGCGGTTTGGGCGAGGGCGGCGGCCGTCAGCAGGAGCGCGCCCAGCAGTAGGGTAAGTCGTTTCATGGTGAAAGTTGTATCGGTTCGAAATCCAAAGGTATGTTTTTATTTTCTTTTATCCAATTTTTCGTTTTGTTAATCCGAAAAGAAATGAAATACATCGTAAAAAGAAAATTTTTTCGTCGCTTTTGGCTGTCGAAAGGAAAATAATATCTATATTTGCCTTTGTTTTGGGAAACCCGGGAGTTTTCCTGCGGGTTTCGTTTGTGAAAAATTGGAAACGGTAAAATCAAGCAGATATTCTATGAATAAGGTAGAGAGCGCCCTTCAGCGCACGACCGACACCAAAGCGCTGGTGATCGGCGTCGGAACCCTTCCGCGGACGGCGGAGATGTTCAACGAGTTGTTTCCCGGCTGCCGCGCCGTCGTGGTCGCCGACACCAATACGTGGCGCGTCGCCGGCGGCGAGGTGCACCGCATCCTCGCCGATGCGGGGATCGGGCAGGACGAACCGCACGTGTTCGCCGATCCGAAACTCTACGCCGAATGGTCGTTCGTCGAGGAGCTGGACGGTGTGCTGGCTGCGACCGATGCCGTTCCCGTGGCCGTCGGTTCGGGCGTGATCAACGACCTGACCAAACTCTGCTCCCACCACAACGGCCGCCGTTACATGGTGGTCGGCACGGCGGCTTCGATGGATGGTTACACGGCCTACGGAGCCTCGATCACCAAGGACGGCAACAAGCAGACCTTCGACTGTCCTGCGCCGCTGGGCATGGTTCTCGATCCGTCGATTTCGGCGGCTGCGCCCGCCAGAATGTCGGCTTCGGGCTACGCCGACCTGATCGCCAAGATCCCTGCCGGGGCCGACTGGATGCTTTCCGACGCCGTGGGGTCGGAGCCGATGGACGATTTCGCCTTCGGATTGGTGCAGGACGGGCTGAAAGAGGCTCTGTCCGATCCCGCAGGCGTGCATGCGGGCAATGTGGAGAAGGTCGAACAGCTGGCCGAAGGGCTGCTGTTGAGCGGTTTCGCCATGCAGGCCACGCAGTCGAGCCGCCCGGCTTCGGGCGCCGAACACCAGTTCAGCCATCTGTGGGACATGGAGCACCTGAAATACAACGGCGCTTCGGTGTCGCACGGCTTCAAGGTCGGTATCGGCACGCTGGCCTCGACGGCCTTTCTCGAAATGCTGCTCGACGCCCCCGTGGAGCAGCTGGACATCGAGAGGTGCGTCGCTGCGTGGAAATCGTGGGACGAGACCGAGCGGGACATCCGGGCCATTTTTAACGACGATCCCGAATTCGTGGCCCGCGGCCTGAAGGAGACCCGCGACAAATATGTCGACAGGGAGGGGCTGCGCGACCAGCTCACGCGGCTCAAAAAGGCGTGGCCCGAACTGCGCGAACGCATCCGCCGGCAGATCATTCCTTTCGACGAGGTGCGCCGCCGCCTGGAACTCGTCGGGGCGCCTTATGAGCCCGAACAGATCGGCGTTTCGCGCACCCGTTTCCGCGAGGCGTTCGGGAAGATTCCCTACATGCGCAGCCGCTATACGGTCATCGACACCGCCTTCCGCTGCGGCTGGATGGAGGAGTGGCTCGACCGGCTGTTCGGCAAGGGCGGCGTCTGGGAGGTCGGAAGCCCTGCGCCGGGTTCTGGCGAACCGGCTCGCTCCGCCGCGGCTCCGGTCCCGGGCGCATAGAGCCGTGTGCGGCTTCCGGGCGATAAAACGGAAAAATCACGAAAATAATTTAGAATATCGCTCCGAAAGTTGTATATTTGGCTTCTGAAACTACTAACTTTCATTTCGAAATGACATCTGAACAAACCAAGCGCTTCAAGTATTGGCAGATGCGTACGATCATCGCGACGATGGTCGGTTACGCGCTCTTCTACTTCGTGCGCAAGAATTTTTCGCTGGCCATGCCCGGCCTGGAAGCCGATCTCGGCATTTCGAAGACGAGCCTCGGCATCTTCCTCACCCTGAACGGCCTGATCTACGGCTTTTCGCGTTTCGCCAACGGCATTCTGGCCGACCGCATGAACGCCCGCTGGTACATGGCCGTCGGTCTGGCGCTGTGCGCGCTGGCCAACTTCGCGTTCGGATTCGGCGAGGACGTCTCCTACTGGATCACGGGCGAGCATTCGGGCGACCAGTTCGGCAACACGATGATCCTCTTCATGGGCGTCATGTGGGTCGTCAACGGGCTGTTGCAGGGTACGGGATTCCCGCCCTGCGCGCGTCTGCTGACCCACTGGATTCCGCCTACGGAGCTGGCGACGAAAATGTCGGTGTGGAATACCTCGCACTCGATCGGCGCGGGCCTCGTGGTGATCCTCTGCGGTTACATCATGGGTACGCTGGGCACGAACATGGCGGGCGATCCCGACGCCGTGGCTTCCATCGCCGCCAACCTGGGCGTTTCGCCCGACGATGCCGCGGGCATGGAGCGCGTGATGACCTCCGCGGCGCATGTCGGGGCGTGGAAATGGTGTTTCTGGATTCCGTCGGCGATCGCTTTCGCCGGAGCCATCGGGCTGGTGGTTTTCCTGCGCGACACCCCGACCTCGGTGGGGCTTCCCGAACTGGAAGGAACCGAGACCAGGCAGGTGAAAACCGAAAAGAAGGGCGCCGAGCACAAGGCGTTCCTGATGAAATACGTCTTCAAGAATCCGCTGATCTGGATTCTGGGCTTCGCCAACTTCTTCGTCTACATCGTCCGCTTCTCGGTGCTCGACTGGGGGCCTTCGCTGTTGAGCCAGTCGAAGGGCGTCTCGATGTCGCACGCCGGATGGCTCGTGGCGATGTTCGAGATTGCCGGCATCCTCGGCATGCTCTTCGCCGGCTGGGCGACGGACAAGTGGCTCAAGGGCCGTGCGCACCGCACCTGCGTCTTCTGCATGGCGGGCGCCGCGCTGTTCGTCTTCCTGTTCTGGCAGCTGCCTGCCGACGCTCCGATCTGGCTGCTGTTCACGACGCTCTGCGCCGCAGGGTTCTGCATCTACGGCCCGCAGGCGCTGATCGGCATTGCCGCCGCGAACCAGGCCACGAAGAAGGCCGCCGCCACGGCCAACGGCCTCACGGGGCTGTTCGGCTACGCTTCGACGCTCGTTTCGGGTGTGGGACTGGGCTTCGTGGCCCAGCATTACGGCTGGAATTGGGCCTATGTCGGCATCCTGGGCATGGCCGTCGTGGGCATGCTGGTCTTCCTCCTGATGTGGGGCGCCAAGGCCGACGGCTACGAACCCGAGGCGGAATAAGGGAATCGAAGGTTCTGTTTTAGATGATGATACGGACTTCGGTCCGGAAGGGTCCGGCCCGTCACGGGTTGCGGACCTTTTTTTGCGAAATACGGAATCTTTTTTTATCTTTGGTGGCGTAACGATACTTTTATCAGTCGGAAGGTTTTGCCGAACCGTTAGGTAATCCGGGTGTGCGCCCGTCCGACTTTTTTTGTATCTTTGCTTTTGTAACACTTTAAATATCCGACCGATATGCTGAGCATTGCCGAACGGCACAAATACATTCTCGACAGTCTGAACAAGCACGGTTTCGTCCGGATTACCGACGTTGCCAACGAACTGGGCGTTACGAAGGTGACCATCCGCAAGGACATCAAGATTCTCGAAAGCAAAGGCCTGTTATATAAGGTGCACGGCAGCGCGCGTCCGGCCAATCCCCACGTTGCGGACCTCGACGTGCATGTGAAGGACAACATCAACCGCGACGCCAAGCGGCGCATCGCCCAGCGGGCGGCGGAGATGCTCGGCGAGACCGACTCGATCATCGTGGCCTCCGGCTCGACCGTCTACGCCTTCGCCGAGGAGATCAAGATGCGCATGTGGCATCACCTGAACATCGTCACGCCGTTCCTGCGGCTGGGCGTGCTGCTGAACGAGTCGGAGAACGTCAACATCGTGCAGCTGGGCGGCTCGGTGCACAAGAAGTCGCTGTCGGTGCTGGGCGAAGAGGCCGCGCGCGAACTGGACGACTGCATCTGCTCGAAGGTCTTCTTCGGGGTGGACGGCATCGACCCCGAGCACGGCATCACGACTTCGACGATCGACGAGGCGAAACTCACGCGGCGGATGATGCACGCCGCCTCGCAGGTCATCGTGCTGGCCGACTCGTCGAAATTCGGACAGCGCGGTTTCGGCCGCATCTGCGCGCTGGAGGACATCGACGTGATCGTCACCGACGTACCTTGTTCCGGTGAGGGCATGTTCCGGAAAGATGAGGCAGTCATCGGCACCTGGACCCCGGAGCGGCCGGATTTCTTTGCGGAGCTGCAGCGCGAGATCACCTCGAATGCTGTCAAAATGCTGCGTCCGGGCGGCCTCATGATGTATTCGACGTGTACCTTCGCCCCGCAGGAGGACGAGGGAACCGTTTCTTTCCTTCTGGAAAACTTCCCGGAAATGGAACTGATCGAGATGGAAGGCTACGAAGGTTTTTCAAAAGGCAATCCAGTCTGGGGAAACGGCGATCCGGAGATCGAAAAGACCGTGCGCATCTGGCCGCATAAAATGAACGGCGAGGGCCATTACCTTGCCCTGTTCCGCAAAAAAGGCGAAGCCATTCCTTATGAGACAGAAGAAAAACCGATCGAAAAGAAAAACAAAAAACAGAAAAACCGGAAAAAAGACCGTGGAACGGAAGCACCGGGTCCGTCGAAAGCAGAAAAACAGATCCTTTCCGATTTCCTGTCCCGGATGACAGCACCGATCCCGGTGGAGGAACTGGAAGTCCGCGCCGGAAAAGTATACCATTCCCCGTCCCTGCCGGATGGCGTGCGGAATCTTCATTTCCTGCGGAACGGTCTGTATCTCGGTGAACTGAAAAAAGACCGTTTCGAGCCGTCACAGCCGTTTGCCGTGACACTCTCCGCGGACAAGTTCAAAGATTACATGAATTTAAAGGCAGATGACGAGCGTACCGAAAAATATCTTCACGGTGAGACAATTTCCGTAGAGCCGGGAGAGACCGCAGCGCCGTCGGGCTGGAAGCTGGTCTGCGTCGATGGATTCGGCCTTGGATGGGGCAAACTGGTCAATGGAACCTTGAAAAATAAGTACCCTGTTGGATGGAGAAAGTAGAAAAATCATGCCAGTTTTTGCAGGAAAAACGTCGAAATATTACAAAGTTATTAACAGAAATTAAAAAAGACTTTCATTTCAGACATACTTGTGTTATAATGGCAAAGTACGGCGGGAAAAAAGGCCCATTTTCCGCAGTAACTTGGAGTGACAATCAGCAACAGAACGTAATAAGTATGAGGTGTACGACATGAAAAAAAAGAAATTATTCAGCCTGGTTTTGGCCACAGTGCTTACGGCAGCAACCGTTCTGCCATGCTATGGTGCCAGTACAAAGGAGAAAATTTCAAATGCTCAGGCAGAACAGGCTGCCGCACAGTCTCAGCTTGACAGCATACAGAGCAGGATTGACGAACTCAATTCCAAAAAGGGACAATCAGAAGAATATCTTTCCGAACTGAACCAGCAGCTGGACGATCTGCAGAACCGTCTGCAGGAGCTTCAGGATCAGTATGATGCGAAGCAGAACGAACTGGTACAGATTCAGGCAGATCTGGAAGATGCAAAAGCAAAAGAAGAAGAGCAGTACGAAGCGATGAAGCTCCGTATCCAGTATATGTATGAAAATTCTTCCGGAAACGGATACATGGCAATGCTCTTTTCTTCCAAAAGCATTTCAGAGCTGATCAGCCGGGCAGAATACATACAGAAAATTTCCGATTTCGACCGCGATCTTATGCAGGAGTATGAAGACACGGTAGACCAGGTAAAAGAAAAAGAAACACAGGTGCAGGAAGAGCAGGCAGCGATCGTAGAACTGCAGCAGCAGAGCAGCGATCAGCAGGAAGCCATTCAGGAGCTGTACGCAGCAGCTTATCAGGAACTCCGTACCTACTCCGCAGAGCTGGACGATGCAAAATCCAGCGAGAGTGCACTGGTAGATGAAATCAACAGCAAAGCAGATGCAATCAACGACCTGATCCGTCAGGCGAAAGAAGAGGA
>ERZ773216.3727-NODE-3727-length-11773-cov-3.811572_pt1 | contig 11773 bp, 12 predicted proteins | sample MGYA00511259_ERZ773216 | MGnify/ENA primary metagenome ERZ773216 (study PRJEB29015, sample SAMEA2737764) | human gut metagenome | biome: human gut; feature: human-associated habitat; material: faeces | place: China | collected 2012 ... | reverse complement strand
AGAAATATAATCTGAATACAATTTACATCTCTGAGCGTCTGCAGGAGAATCTGAACTGTAGCAAGAACACTCACAGATTATTTTTTCTTTTGTAGCGCTCCAATCTCCCTATATATTTGCGATATCTCTTTATAAGCGTATTTTTTGATGTAGCAATCCATCAGGATAGCTTTCGCCATAAAATCTGCCCCCTTTCCCATTGCAGATATCACTATTTTAACATTGTCTATAAAAAACACCATGCCTGAATTCTTGCTTTTTTCTTGCGATTTCATAGATATCTGATGATGACACTTTAAAACCTCTGAAAAATCAATAAAGCCGGTATTGGATCAATCAATCCTACAGCGGCTTTATTGATTATGAATCTTCTTCGAATTCTTCCATATATTTAAAAACTTTATTATCATACCTTGTTTTTTTATACCAACCAATTCCAATCATTACAAGTCCAACAATTATCGCTACAGTTCGACGTATGGAATCAGGTGAAAGCAAGCAAGCTACAATAATTCCAGTGCCTGCACCCGTAAAAAATTCAATGATTGATTTTTCTTTTTTTATTTTTCCCAATACTCTTTCTTTATCCATTTTCTTTACCATCTTTGAATCCTCCTTTATCAACGTATCAAGAGAAATTTCAAACTGATTGCTTATATCTATCAGTATTTGTAAATCTGGATAACTTTTTTCATTTTCCCAATTCGAAACAGTTTGTCGGGTAACATGAAATAATCTGCCAAACTCCTCTTGTGTTAATTGCTTCTCTTTACGAATGTTCAATATCTGGTTTCCTATATTCATAATATCACGTTCCTTTCTCTGATAGCATAATATTCATATTTTCATCATTCTTTGAATATTAGTATCTCAAAAATAATGTTCAAAGTAAAGCAATCATCACATTACATTGCATATATAGCTGCGCAAAGATTCTTTGACAGGTGTTTTTCTCTAGAAATCCTGATCTCTTTATCTCATTTTACCAGAAAAGGTAGGAGATAAAACGGTTTCAACAATAAATTTTCTTCTTTTCCTACATCTTTCTGTGATATTAAATATGCCTTACTAATACTCTGAGAAAATTTACTGTAAAATTCTCTTATAGATTCATGTTTTCCGGATCCGGAAGACTTAATTTCAAATGCATTTACTTTGCATCCTTCCGAAACCAGGAAATCTACCTCATAATAATGTGTACTTCCTTTTTTTTCCCAAGTATGATAGTACAGTTCTCTTCCAGACGCTGCAATCATTTGAGCGACCAGATTCTCATAAAGATACCCCAGATTTGCAGGTAATTTATCAGAAAGCAACTTCGCATAAATATCATTTTCCGTCACCGGTCGATCAATAAATACCATTACTTTGTGTATCTTTTTGTCCCGCAGGCATCTCTACCATCCTTATCTTTTTTCATCAGCATGGAAAGATAAGATGTTCTCGTTGTATCCTTCATGGAATATCCCAAAATCTCCTTTTGCACATTATTATACCTCCCGCGGATTCATCGTCTTTGGAAATGACATCATCAGCCATGGACGCAGCATTACAGCAAAGTCATCCTGCCTCTACCTCAGCAGGGGGAACTATACCCTTTTTTATATAATATAACTACTATTACATCCATAAGCAAAAGGACGCATGAAAAAACTCTCGTTTTTTCACACGCCCTTTTTCTGCTATACCCAAAGCTCAAAAGGAGACTCATTAAAGCTTAATACCTTATTCTTATCTTTGTCTACATAGCATCCTGCAATTTTCTCCAGGCAGCTGTATTCTGGCTTATACTGTTTTTTTATCTCTGCAATCTCTTTTTTGTTCACACCGAAATTCTCCTCTGATCCTTTCCTCCAACTTTCGGTTAAACCTTGATATGCCCACCATAAGGCAGCAATCTATAAAACCGAAAAAGAATCATTGATTATTCCAGAGAAGATGTAGATAAGATCTTTGCATACTTAAGGGAAGAGATTGATAAATGTGAAAGTGAATTTCTCAAAAAGTTTGAAGAAAAGAAAACAGACAAGTTTGATTTTGATTTCAAGTTCTAACATAAATTAATTCGTTATTTCCCCCAAAAATGAATTCGAATTCACTTTAGTCACTGCTTTTCCCATATTCCGTGCGGTCGCATATGTATACCTCTGATTCTCTATGATTTATAAGGATTTTACCCATTCTCTGATTTCCTATTTTGTTCCGCGGTTTAATAATCTGCCTTCTGTAATAACTGCATCTGCTGCAGGCAGTTGTAATTCTTTTACAGACTTCCGCTTGTGACAGCATTTTCTCAAAACTTTTATTCCCATTATACTGTCTGGAAAATCAGTATATTTTGCGCTATAATAAAAAGCAGAACTATAGCAATTCCATAAATTGTGTTTAAAAAAATGTGACACCAATAAGCTGAATGACAAGGGCTGTTCGATACTGTAAAAGCACATATATACGATGATCTGGAGATTAATTTTTCGGAAATCTGATAAGTTTCACATTGTTAACAGAGGTGATAAAAAGTGATGAGCAGAATAAAAATCATAACTCTTATGGAAGATAATCTATGCGGAAATGGGCTTGAAGCTGAGCATGGATTGTCCATATATATCGAAACCCCAAAACATAAGATTCTTGTGGATACCGGTCAATCCGGGAAAACCTGGGCAAATGCCAGAGCAAAAGGAATTGATATCACCAGGGTAGATACTGTCTTTCTGAGTCATGGTCATTATGATCATTCCGGAGGATTGATGAAATTCGCATCAGTAAATCCATCCGCCGATATTTATATGCATGCAAATGCAGGCGGGGAATATTATTCCTTAAAAGAAGACAGCGAAAAATATATTGGAATCGATAAGGCAATCTTAACCCTTCCATATTTACATCTGATAAATAATAATACCATCCTGGATGAGGAGCTGTCTGTTTTTACAGATGTGCATCCTGCAAGAAATTGGCCAAAGGGAAATCAAAGGTTGCATGAACTGAAGAATGGTAAGTATATCCAGGATATTTTTTCACATGAGATGTATGTAGTGATCAAAGAAAATGATAAATATATGCTTGTCTCAGGCTGTGCGCACAATGGTATACTTAATATCCTGGATTCCTTCAGGGCAATATATAGCACAGATCCTTCTGTTGTGATCAGTGGATTTCATATGATCCAGCCGGAATATACAGAGGATGATCTGCAGATAATAAGAGATACTGCCGATGAACTTTCAACAATGAATACTGTATTTTACAGCGGGCATTGTACCGGTGAAGTCGCTTATCACCTCTTGAAAGAAACTTTGGGAGATAAACTCCAGGCCATCAGAGATTTATGACAGGATATTTGTCAGACCGATTCGCCATAAGTACCAGAATATCAAGATTTGCAAAGGCAATTTATAGTAGATTTTGGCATATACATTTCGATTTTTTTGAGTATAATATCAAAAAAGTACTTTGACAGCAAAGTCAATCGGATATTTGCAATCCGCTTTCGCTACTTGCTCATAACCGAATAACTGCTCCGCAGTTTATCAGGAGGGGCTTGTCCCCCTCCTGATACAAGCAAGTCCCACCCCCTGCTTATTGCTTCTCGCAATTGAAGCAGGGGACTTAGTTGATTCGGTTAAATTCACTCAATCTCAGTGTTTAAAGTATATTGTAGCACTATTTATTGTACTGTAAATATTTTCTATCCTGTTTATAGCCCTTTTATTACTCAGGTTTTACAATTTTACCTGCCACAGCACAAGCTGCTGCTGTTTTTGGAGATGCCAGATAAATTTCTACTTTTGATGTTCCCATACGGCCAAGGAAGTTTCTGTTATTTGTGGCTACTACGCGTTCTCCGTCTGTAAGAATTCCGCCTGTACGACCACAACATAATCCGCATCCAGGATGTGTGATAATAGCTCCTGCCTCTGCAAGTACATCCATAATTCCCATATCTATCGCCTGACGGTATATTTTGCGGCTTGCAGGCGTTACGATCAGTTTTACATATTTTGCTACCTTCTTGCCTTTTAAGACCTCTGCAGCGGCTTTAAGGTCCTCCAGACGACCGTTTGTACAGGAACCAATGAATACCTGATCAATTTCCGTTCCTTCAAGGTCACTTACATCTCTGATCTTGTCTACCTGAGAAGGACATGCCATAACAGGCACAAAGTCTTCTGCGCGATATGTAATCGTCTTTATATATGTTGCATCTGTGTCTCCTGAAAGGCTTTTCTGGAAATCATTTAACTCTATCCCGCAATATTCTGCTGTCTTTTCATCTGGTGTAAATAATGCACATTTAGCACCTGCTTCAATTGCCATGTTAGCCATTGTCATACGGCTTGCAACTGTCATATTTTTCACTGTACTGCCAGTAAACTCAAGCGCTCTGTAAGTTGCGCCATCAGCTCCCAGATCACCGATCAGACGCAGAATAATGTCTTTTGACATAACATTCTCCGGAAGTTCTCCGTCAATTACTACTTTGATGGTTTCCGGAACCTTGATCCACATCGTTCCTGTTCCCAGGATACTTGCCATTTCTGTATATCCGATACCTGAAGAAAATGCACCAACACAACCATAAGTAGTTGTATGGCTGTCTGTACCAAATACAATATTTCCTGGTTTTACATAGCCTGCTTCTGTCATTAACTGATGACAGATTCCGTCACTTCTGTGAACATTTTTCATGCCATATTTTTTTGCAAAAGCATCTCCTGCATGGAAATGCCTTGTATCATCTAACTGACTTGCAGGAACCAGATGATCATAGATAAGGACAACTTTATCTGGATCCCAGAGCTTCGTAAAGCCCATTTCCTCGAACTTTTCTGCTACGAATGGTATAAATATGTCATGAATCATAACTCTGTCTACATTGACCGTTACGATGTCTCCTGGCTTTACTGTTTTTCCAACATTATTTCTTATGATTTTCTCAATAACTGTCTCGCCCATTTTCCTCTCCTTTCCAAATCAATCCAGCCCATTCAGTTTGCGCATGGCTTTTACAAGTCCGCCAGCCTGAATAATGCTCATCAGATTTTCCGGAAGAGAAGCAATCGGGTACTGTTTTCCATTGTAATCTACATGTTCATTCATTACCACAGTGACTTCATCACCTTCTTTGATATCATCATGAAGATCTGGCTGCTCGATCAGTAACAGACCATTATTAATAGAATTTCTGAAGAAAATTCTCGCAAAAGATTTGGCAATTACACACTGAATTCCCAGTGCTTTGATAATTTCCGGTGCCTGTTCTCTGGAAGAACCACATCCAAAGTTCTTTCCTGCAACAATAATGTCGCCTTTCTGAATCTGTCCTGCCAGTTCCGGACGCAGAGGACTGAATCCGTACTGTTTCATATCGTCGATTGTTTTCAGTGCGAGATATTCTGTTGGAATAATAATATCTGTATCAATGTCATCATCCAGAACCCACACTTTTCCTGTGAATTTTTCCATAATCTTACCTCTTATCTTCTATCTTCACTTGTAACTGTTCAGTACTTTCACAGTCACAAGTTAAAATTCATTCAAATGAATTGTGAATATCCGCTTTGCTACGCGACTCTATACCATACCGAATAACTACTCCGCAGTTTATCAGGATGAGCTTGCTCTCCTCCTGATACAAACAAATCTCCACCTGCTGTCTATTGCTTTTCGCGACCTTCGCAGGAAATTTACTTGATTCGGTTAAATGTTTCACGTGAAACATTTATAATTAGCATCACACCTCACTTGCCAGCGCAATCTTTCCTGTAATAGCAGATGCTGTAACAGTAGCTGCTGATCCCAGATATACTTTGGAACTTGGGTGTCCTGCACGACCTTTGAAATTACGTGTTCCTGTACTGATCAGAACTTCGTTCTCACCGATCACACCCTGACAGCTTCCCCAGCATACACTGCAGTTCGGATTCATAACAATGGCTCCAGCCTCCATAAACGTGTCAATAAGCCCCTCTTTTAATGCCTGGCGGTAAATAGTCTGGCTTGCAGGCACAACGAGAAATCTGACGTCCTCAGCAACCTTCTTGCCCTTGATGATTTCTGCACCGACACGCAGATCTTCAATACGTCCGTTGTTACAGGATCCCAGAAATGCTTCATTGATTTCAATTCCGCGGGCTTCTTCTGCAGGCACAACATTGTCTACAAAATCAGGTTTCGCAACTACAGGACGGACTTTTGATAAATCAAATGTATATTCTCTCGCATAAACTGCATCCGGATCACTGTGATATACAGCCTTTGGCTCACGTCCATGTTCTTTCAGATATTCAATAGCTTTCTCATCTGCTTCAAAGATACCTGTCTTTGCACCGGCTTCTACTGCCATGTTGCAAAGCGCCATACGATCACTGATATTGAGTGTTTTCGCACCCTCGCCTGTAAATTCCATTGCCTGATAGTTACATCCATTTGCTCCGATTTCCCCAATGATTGTAAGAATCAGATCTCTTGCGTAAACTCCTTCCGGAAGTTTACCTGTCAGATTAAATTTTACGCTCTCAGGAACCAGTACCCATGAAGTACCTGTTACCATACCATAAAGGAAATCTGTACATCCTACGCCTGTTCCAAATGCACCTAATGCACCGTATGAACAGGTATGGCTGTCTGCACCAAAGATCAGTTCACCCGGACGGACATAATTCTCGATCATAACCTGATGGCAGACACCTTTTCCTTCCCAGAAATCAATATTATGTTCTTTTGCAAAATCTCGCATCTTCTTCTGAGATGCTGCTGTTTTCGGGCTGTCAGATGGTACATTATGATCCACGATAAACACCAGCTTGCTTGTATCTGCAATGTGCGGATTTTTCAATTTATTGTTATACATATCAACCGTAAGATGTGTGGTTCCATCATTACTCATGAGACGATCGAGTTTAACTGTATGGATATCTCCCGGTTTTACGCTGTCAACACCTGCTGCCGCAGCAATAATCTTTTCTGCAATTGTCATTCCCATTTTACTTCTCCTCCTTGTTCAGAGATGCGATCAGACCACCCTGATTCAAAATATTCTGCATATATTCCGGAAGCTTTGTACAGGAATATGTTTTTCCGTTAGCTTCAACTGTTCCCTCTGACATATGAAGAACCATCTTATCTCCGGTATTTACTTCGTCCGGAAGATCTTTGCAGACAATTACCGGCAAACCAATATTAATAGAGTTTCTGTAAAAGATTCGTGCAAAAGATTTTGCTACAACTGCCTGTACTCCCAACGCTTTCAGAACACCAGGCGCCTGCTCTCTGGAAGAACCACATCCAAAGTTTTCTCCACCTACCACGAAATCTCCCGGTTTTACTTTCTTTGAAAAATCCGGATCCAGAGATTCAAATGCATGACCTTTCATCTCATCCAGATTAGGAAGTAACAGATACTGTGATGCTATGATCTGGTCTGTATCCAGGTCATTATGAAATTTAAAAATTGTTCCTGTTTCCATAAAAACTGTTTCCTTTCTATATCATTTTATCTTTTTACAATTTATCACTTGTCTCTCTTTAACGATTTAGTCAGATAAATTCTTTTCCTATTTTAGCACAAAAGACAGGAGATTGAAAACGCCTGTTTTCAATATTCCTGTCTTTTTTTACAATCGTTATTACATTAACTCTTTTAAAACAGAATGTCCAATTGTTCCCTCAGGCATTGGCACTCCAAAATTCTCCGCCACAGAAGCACCGATCACAGCAAAAGTATCTTCGTCTTTTATCGCACCGCCATTTTTCATTCTCTTTGAGTAAGCAATGAATGGTACATATTCTCTTGTATGGTCAGTTCCTGTATAAGTCGGATCATTTCCATGATCTGCAGTGAGAATAAGCAGATCATTCTCTCTCATTTCTTCTAACAACACACCCAGATTTTTGTCAAATTTCTCAAGCTCTTTTCCGTAACCTTCCACATTTCTTCTGTGTCCCCATAATGCATCAAAATCTACAAGATTAACAAAACATAACCCTCTGAAATCTCTCTTGCAGATTTCAATTGTCTGCTCCATTCCATGTACAGAGCTGTCTGAATGATGAGTTTCTGTAATGCCTTCTCCGCAAAAAATATCATGAATCTTTCCAACACCGATCACATCAAATCCATGATCTTTCAACACGTTTAACGTGGTAAGTCCGGTGGGTTTCAATGCATAATCATGACGGTTACTGGTACGTTTAAATTCACCTTTTTTCTTACCAATGTACGGTCTTGCAATAACTCTGCCAACTCTCCATTCATCCTTCATGGTAATTTCTCTTGCAATTTCACAGCAGCGGTACAGATTCTGAAGATCAAAAGTTTCTTCATTTCCGCAAATCTGAAGAACAGAATCTGCTGAAGTATAAACAATCATTGCACCCGTCTGAATCTCCTCTTCGCCCAGTTCCTCAATAATCTCCGTTCCGCTTGCGCTCTTGTTTCCTATCACTCTTTTTCCGCATCTTTTCTCCAGTTCTGCGATCAGTTCCGGCGGGAATCCTGTTTCTGTAAAGGTTTTAAATGGTTTTTCTGTTTTGATTCCCATCATCTCCCAGTGTCCGGTCATGGTATCTTTTCCATTGCTAGCTTCACCCAGATGCGTATATCGCCCCTTGGGATTCTCAACACCCGCCATTTTTCCTGCCGGATGAAGATTCAGCATTCCCAGTTTTCTAAGATTTGGAATCTCCAGAGAACCCATTTTCTCAAGAATATGTCCAAAAGTATCCACCCCGATGTCACCAAATTTTGCTGAATCCGGCATTGCCCCGATCCCCAGAGAATCAAGTACAATTACAAAAATTCTATCGTAATTTTTCATTTATGTTTACTCCTTCTCTTACATTTTATTAATCGCTGACCTTTTCCTGTTCCCTTTTATTCGTCATTCACTTTTTTTACTTTTCGCAATTAAAAATCACTTGCAATGATGGGCGTTTACCTTATATTTCTCGGGAATTTATCAGATTTCGTAGTCCAAATCCCAGCGGTAGCAAATCCTTCAGTGTGTAGATATCATAATGTTCTTTATCTATTGCCAGAATAATCCGAAATGTCTCCGGATCACAGAACTCCATCATTACCTGACGGCAGACACCACAGGGAGCTGTATACTCTGTCAAAATCCCATCTTTTCCACCCACAATACAAATTGCGTCAAACTCCCTGACGCCTTCGCTCACTGCTTTGAAAATTGCAGTTCGTTCTGCACAGTTCGTAGGTGTATATGCTGCATTTTCAATGTTACACCCTGTATAAATCTGTCCGTTTTTTGTAAGTAATGATGCACCAACCTTAAAATTTGAATAGGGTGTATAAGAAAATTTGAGCTGTTCCATTGCAGTCTCAATCAGTTTGCTGATCATTGATTTTTCCAGATTCTGCATTCTCTGTCACCTCCGTCCTTACAGAACTTGTCCCTGATCTTCTTTAATCATTCTGCGGATTGCCTCTACAGCTACCCGGATTGCCATGTCTGTGTCATGTACAACCGGATTCTCAAGACCCAGCTTCTCTCTCTCCTGATTTGCCAATACCAACAGACAGGAACCCATCCTCGCCCTGAGTTTACCGGCTACGATGAAAAGTGCCGCAGATTCCATTTCAGAAGCAAGACATCCCATTCGTTTCCAGGCTTCCCATTTATTGATCAACTCATAACCTGCCGGCATTGCTTCCGGCTCATGCTGTCCATAGAAAGAATCTTTGGACTGTACCACACCTGTATGATATATAAATCCTTTCTCCTTCGCAGCTTCAACAAGAGCATTGGTCACATCCAGATTTGCCACTGCCGGATATTCAATTGGCGCATATTCTCTGCTTGTTCCTTCCATACGTACTGCTGCTGTCGCAATTACAATGTCTCCACTTTTTATTTCCGTCTGCATTCCACCACAGGTTCCGATTCTGACAAAAGTATCCGCTCCGCAGCGATACAGCTCTTCCATTGCAATGGACGCTGATGGGCCACCAATACCGGTTGACGTTACACTGACCTTCACTCCATCCAGTGTTCCTGTATAAGTGATATATTCCCTGTTATCTGCGATCAGCACAGAATTATCAAAATACTGTGCAATCTTTACACATCTTTTCGGATCTCCCGGAAGGATCACATAACGGCCCACTTCATCTTTTGCCACTTGAATATGATACTGTCTGTTTACATCTTCTGAGTAATTTTTCATAATCATCCCATCCTTTTCGTTTTCACGTGAAACATCGTTTGCCACTGTTTAACAATCCTCTTAATTAATGCATTTAAGACAGTTCAACAGGATTTCATGTTCTGATGAGCTGAATCAATATACATTATTTACAAGAATTACTATAGTATCTTCCTTTTATTATGATTATAAATCATATACCTGTATGAGAAAAGTTCTTTTTTAAACCTGAATCCAATATCCGTCCATCTGCAAATATCTTCCTTGTTAATTTACGGTTATAAAAAAACTGAGGTCGTCGCTCCACGATAAGGAACTCTGACCTCAATGGATTTGTGGCTGTTTTATAAGTTAACTCTCGAGAGGTAATTAATTCTCATATTATTAACTACATATCTTGAATAAACCGCATAAATAAGCCATTCTTTTGAATCGAGAGTTAATTTTACAGGAAGTTAAGAAAAGTATTTCCATCCGCATCCTGCTCTATCTTTGGATACAGCGCAGCTTCAACTGTATTGGCACCAAGCCCTGCAAGAGCTACCAGTGCACGATAAGCATATTCTGTATTGAAATCTCCGATCGGTTCACCAAAATAGTCCCACTGACTAAGCTTTTTTGAGAATTTCTGGCCCTCTTTGATAAGCTTTAGCCGAATTTCTGTCAGCATTGTCTTCCAGTTTTCTGCAACATCACCGGTAAGAACAGAAGTGTCAAATTCCATACCAGGACCTATATTCACAGCTGCTATTTTTTCAAGCATTTCCTTATCCGCAGCTGCCGGAGAATTCTTTACCATTAATTCATTAGCCTTATTAAAAAATGTAACCGGATCCATGGAAAGAACCTTATCAACAGGAACATAATTATTCTCTTCGCTATAGCTGCCCTTTGGAGGCTCATAAGTATCTCCAGATATATAATTGGAAAGTGGCATTAGTTTCATTTTTTCCTGAATGGCACGCACATTTGGCAAATCCTCTTCTCCTGATAAAATGGTTCTGGTGATAGACCATGCCATGGATGTGGGAACATCTATACGGGTAACGCCCTTAGGCAGTTCTCCCTCCCATGTAGAAAGAGTAATTGCATATGCACCTGCCTGATCAAGAACTGCGGCAGTGTTTGTCCAGGCATCCAGCACCTGAACCTTACAAAAACGATCTGTTTCCGGAAGCTCATAGACCATTGGTTCCTCGCTCAGATCATACCATACTTGTGAATAGATCGTATCCACATTAGGAGTGACCACATTCCTGAATTGTGCATTTGCCTGTGCAACACTGTGTATAAACTGATTTACAGGTGCTTTCCCGGTAACAGCTTCCTCTGTGTTCGTTGCTGAAATCTCAGTCGCATCCATAAGCACCAGTGGAAATGCATAAACATAAGCATCTTCCACAGTCTCCCATATATTTTCATCTGTCTCACTGTCAGCAGCTGCTGCAAATACCTGCACATTGCTGGAATAGCCTGACAGCACCAATGCTGCACTGACTATAAGGGCTGCAAATCTTTTCATATCCATATCCTCCTGTAAGTATTTATGATTTTTCAAAAATTCTCTAACCACTCGCTTTACTCCATAAAAATTTTATGGCTC
>ERZ773216.3724-NODE-3724-length-11790-cov-4.326289_pt1 | contig 11790 bp, 9 predicted proteins | sample MGYA00511259_ERZ773216 | MGnify/ENA primary metagenome ERZ773216 (study PRJEB29015, sample SAMEA2737764) | human gut metagenome | biome: human gut; feature: human-associated habitat; material: faeces | place: China | collected 2012 ... | reverse complement strand
CGGCCCACGGTCCGTTCCTGCTTGTCGGCGAAACTGTAGTTTCGCGACAGCCTCACCCCGAACCACAGGTTCGGGGTGTTTTCTATTCGGAGCAGAGACTGAAATCTGACATTTCATCCTCCATTTTCAATTCTCCATTACTCTTTCCCGCCCTGCAGGATATAAATTCCATGCTCAACGGGTTCGAGCACGGCCTGCAGGTTTTCGCACGCACCCTTGGGACTGCCCGGCAGATTGATGATCAGGCTCGTGCCGCGAATGCCCGCTGCCGCACGCGACAGACACGCCTTCGGCGTAATCTGCATGGATGCCGCCCGCATGGCCTCCGGGATACCCGGCGCGAGCTTTTCGCAGACCTTGATAGTCGCCTCCGGCGTTACATCGCGCGGTGCAAAGCCGGTGCCGCCGGTGGTGACGATGAGTGCGAGCTTCTCCTCGTCGGCGGCACGGATGAGCGCGGACTCGATACGCGGCTGCTCGTCCGGCAGCACCTCGACCGCACCGACCGCGTAGCCTGCTCGCTCGAGCAGATTCTTGACGGCAGGGCCGCTCAAATCCTCCCGCTCACCGCAGAACGACCGGTCGCTGACCGTGATGACCTTGGCTGTCAGCATATCATACACCTCCGAAGCCGCAGTGCGGGTAAGTGCAGACCTCACAGCCGAGACACAGACCGCCTTCTCCAAGCGTAACAAAATCGCGCCTAGTCAGCCGCACGCCCGCCGCGATGCGCGGCAGCACCAGATCAAAAATGGTGGCCTTGGCGTACATGACGCATCCAGGCAGACCCATCACCGGACGGCCGTCCGCGTAATAGCCCAACAGGAACATGGCGCCCGGGAGCACCGGTGCGCCGTAGGTGACGATATCCGCGCCGCTCTGTTTGATCGCACCCGGCGTGGAATCGTCCGGGTCAACACTCATGCCGCCCGTGCACAGGATCATATCGACCGGCTTGTTTTTCATCTGCTCGATGGCCGCCGCAACGTTCTCCATGCCGTCCTCGACCAGAACGTGCTCGGTCATTTTGATGCCGAGTGCAGCCAGCTTTCGTTCTACAACCGGCGTGAAGCTGTCCGGAATACGGCCCTTTGCGACCTCGCTGCCGGTAGTGACAACGGCTGCTGTTTTCAGCGTAAACGGGCGGACTTCCAGAATCGGCGTGCCGCCTGCCGCCTGCTCAGCCTGCCGCAGTTTCTCCTCCCTGATTATAAGCGGAATCACGCGCGTGCCGCACAGCTTATCACCCGGATGGACAATGCCGTTGCCACGCCTCGTGGCAATCATGATTTCGTCAATACTGTTGACCGCGTTCAGTCGTTCAGTATCGACCAAAAAAACGCCGTCAATGTCCGAAGAAAGCTCGATTTTGCCCTCTTTTGTCTCGCTTTTACGCATACTGGCGTTCTGACAGAGCGCACACAGCCGCTCTGCCGCGTCATTCTCGTGCAGAAAACCCGGCTGCAGCTCCCAGACGTAAAGCTGCTCCTTGCCCATCGAAAGCAGCACCGGAATGTCCTCCGCGGTGACGATGTGGCCCTTGCGGAAGCGCGGCCCCTTGCTCACGCCCGGGATGATCTGCGTCATGTCGTGGCACAGAACATGACCGACCGCGTCCTCGGTTTTGATACATTTCATGACTTTTCCTCCTCGATCTCGTCACCGGCGGTGATCGTGCCGCCCGTTAGCACAATGGCAAAGATACCGTCGGTCGGCATGACGCATTTGCCTGTCAGACGGCGGATTTCACAGTCATTATGGCATTCCTTGCCGATTTGCGTCACCTGCAGACGCGTTTTTCCCACGCGGAGCACCGTACCGACCGGTAAATGCTTGAGGTCAATCCCTTCGGTGAGGATGTTTTCCGCAAAGTCGCCCGCATGGAGCGTCAGACCGGTTCGGCGCATTTCGTCCACGCTCTCCTGCGCCAAAAGGCTGATCTGACGGTGCCAGTTGCCCGCGTGCGCGTCACCGACGATGCCGTGGTTTTCTTTCACTGTGATACGCTCCACCGGGTGCTTTTTTGTTCCTTTATGTTCACTGATACAAACTGCAGCTACTTTTGACATAGTGCCTCCCATTCGCTAATTGAAATTTGAGAATGGAAAATGATTGCCTTAATTATCGCGCTCTGCGCGATACCTCAATTCTCCATTCTCAATTTTCCATTATTTATCCTCCGATCTGGCTCATACCTCTCCGGCTTTCACTCGGCTGCCCGGATTGCATATGGTGGCTGACCGGTTTCCTGAACATACCCTCGCGCAGTGCGCGTTCAAGGTTTTCACCGTGCAGACCGCGCAGCGGAATCTCCTGCGCCGAGTGCAGGCACGGTTTCAGTCTGCCGTCTGCGGTAACGCGGATGCGGTCGCAGTCCGCGCAAAAACGGTGGCTCATCGGGCGAATCAGACCGATTTTCCCCTTCCAGCCGGGCATTCGGTACAATTCCGCAACGCCTTCATTCGGCAGACGCTGCAGCTCCGGCAGGGCGTGCAGCACCGCATCCGCAGAGAGAAACCGCTCACGCGGCCAGTCCGCGCACTCACCGATCGGCATGAGTTCAATAAAGCGTACCTCAAATTCTCTGTCCTGCGCCAGCTGCGCCAGTGCCGGAATCTCATCCTCGTTTACGCCGCCAAGCAGCACGGCATTCAGCTTTGTACCGCGGAATCCGGCGTTCCACGCCGCGTCCAGACCGGCCAGCGTATCCGCGAGCGAGCCGCCGCGCGTCAGCGACGCAAATTTATCCTCATTTAAGGTATCCAGACTGATATTCAGCCGGTCAACCCCTGCTTGTTTCAGCTCTGCGGCGTACTGCGGCAGGAGTGCGCCGTTAGTCGTCATGGTGAGCTCCCGCACACCATTGATGGCACGCAGACTGCGGCACAAGTCCACGATGCCGCGCCGCACAAGCGGCTCTCCGCCGGTCAGGCGCACCTTGCTGACACCGAGCGAAACTGCCGTCCGCACGATCTCGGTCAGCTCCTCGAACGACAGCATTTCGCTGTGCTCCCGCTTGCACACGCCCTCAGCAGGCATACAGTACCGGCACCGGAAATTGCACCGGTCGGTCACCGACAGCCGCAGATAGCGAATATTTCTTCCTTGATTATCCAGCATTTTGCTCACTCCGTCAGCGGCATAACGTCCTCTGGGCGGACGTACAGCGTCAGCTTTTCCGTGCCGGAAAGCGTCTCCCAGACCGCCTTATCCAGCTCCCACCGCAGCCTGCCTGCGCCTGTCGTCTGCAGCATGACCACGGTCGAAAACGGATTTTCGACTACGCGCTCGACCGTACATGGAATGGCGTTCTCCGTGCCCTCTGTGGTAAAGTAATGCGCCCGAATACCGACATAAGCAGTGTTTTCCGGCACATTCAGCGCGGTTTTCAAGAACACTCCCCAGTCTTTGCATAACAGTGTGCCGTCTGGCTGTACCTTGGCGGGCGAAATGTTCTTGCAGCCGGAAATCAGTGCAGCACCCATGGTCGCCGGTGCACAGAACAGTTCCTTGACCGTCTCCTTCGGATCGGACTTTCCCCTGTTCAGCACGCACACCGTATCGCACAGGCGGTAGACCTCATCGCGGTTGTGCGTGACGAACAGCGTGCCGCACGAAAGATTTTTCAGGATGTCCGAAAGCTCCAGTTCCACCTGCCATTTCAGGTACGCATCGAGCGCGGAAAACGGCTCATCGAGCAGCACCAGCTCGGGCTGCCCGACCAGAATACGCGCAAGCGCGCACCGCTGCTGCTGTCCGCCGGAAAGCTGACTCGGACGGTTGTTCTCCAGTCCCTCCAGGCGGAACGCGTGCAGAACCTCCCGCACCGCCTGCTCCCGCTCGTTCTTCGGACGGGCGTGCGCGCCTGCGCGGATGTTCTGCTCGACCGTCATGTGTGGAAACAGCGCGTACTGCTGAAACAGGTAGCCGACCTTTCGCTTTTGCGGCGGCAGGTCGATTTTCTTTTCGCTGTCGAACAGCACGCGCCCGTTCAGCTCGATATGACCCTTATCCGGCCTCACGATGCCTGCGATGCACCCCAGCGTCATGCTCTTGCCGCAGCCGGAGGCACCGAGCAGCGCCATCACTTCCCGCTCAGCGGTGAAGTTCACTTTCAGGTGAAAATCTCCAAGCGTTTTCTCGATATCCACGATCAGTGCCATGCCTTACGCACTCCTCTCTCCCGCTTTTCGAGCAGATTGACCGCCAGCAGCACCACCGCCGAGATGGCGAGGTTGACCACGACCCACTTGAACGCCAGCGCGTCATCATTCGTGCGCCACAGCTGATAGACCGTCGTCGAAATGGTCGCTGTACGTCCGGGCGTGTAGCCCGCCACCATGGATGTTGCGCCGTACTCACCGAGCGCACGCGCGAACGCGAGCACCGTTCCCGCAAGGATACCCTGCCTGCAGCAGGGCATGCGCACCCGCCAGAAAATCCAGGTGTTCGAGCGGCCGAGCGTGCGGCCTGCGTCGGCAAGCGTTTCGTCAAAGCTCTCGAACGCACCGCGCGCCGTGCGATACATGAGCGGGAAAATGACAACGGCGGTTGCGAAAATCGCCGACCACCAGACCATGGTCAGCTTGAGATTAAAATGCGTGAGCGCCCATGCGCCGACGGCTCTTTTCGGTCCGAACACGCGCAGCAGCAGATAGCCGACCACCGTAGGCGGCAGCACGAGCGGCAGCGTGAACAGCACATCCAGCACACCTTTGAGCACGCGCGGCAGACGCGCAACATAATAGGCCGCCGCAATCCCCGCGAAGAAGATGATCACTGTGGAAATGAGCGCGATACGCAGCGAGTTATATAATGGATACCAGTCCATAATCGTCTCCTTTTGCAAATAAAGGCGAGAGATTGCTCCCTCGCCTTTCTATTGTATCAGATTATGCCAACGTGGTAAAGCCTACGCTCTCGAATACCTTGCCTGCTTCATCGGTGGCCAGATAGTCAAGAAACGCCTTCGCCTCGTCTGCGTGCGTGCTGTTCTTGAGCACGGCTGCCGGATAGATGACCTGACCGCACATGTCGGCAGTTGCCTCGTCAACCGTGTCGAGACCTGCCGAGAATGCGTCGGTTGCGTAGATAATGCCGCAGTCCACCGCGCCTTCGCTTACCTGCGTGGTAACTTCCTTAACGTTCGAGCCGTAGGTCAGCACGCCGGAGGAAGCCAGCGCAGCCTCGTCCAGACCGTAGTGCGCGAAGATCTTCTGGGTGTACTGACCGACCGGTACGTCGCTGTTGCCGATAGCGAGCAGCACATCGCCGCTCTTCAGCTTGTCCGCAAGATCGTCAAAGCTCTTGATGCCCTTCGGGTTGCCCTCCGGTACAGCCAGCGTTACCTTGTTCTCGAGCAGGTCGATGCGGGTGCCGTCCAGCAGCTCATCCAGACCGTCCGGGTTCTTGTCGGTATCGTCCTTGAGAGAGCCGTCAAGTGCGTTCATCTGCTTGGGCGCTGCGGAGATGAATACGTCGCAGTCCGCGCCTTCCTTGATCTGGGTGAGCAGGTCGCCGGAGGAGGCAAAGTTGAACGTCAGGGTGACGTTCGGGTCAACGCTCTTGTAGTCCTCTGCAATCCGGTTCAGGGTCTCGGTCATGGAGGCCGCCGCAAAGACGGTCAGCTCTGCGGAATCTGCAGAACCCGTGTCCACAGCTGCGCTGTCGCTGCTCTGGGATGCACCACAGCCCGCCAGCATTGCCAATGACAGAGCCGCTGCTGCAAATCTTGCAAAACAGTTCTTTTTCATTGGTTTTTCTCCTCTATTTTATGATTTCTTAATGAAAGACGTTGGAAAAGTGAAGCAATGCTTCCAGCACACCGCCGCCGACCGCAAGCGCCTTATCGGATGCGGTATCGCAGTTTTCACGCTTGCCGCGCGGATCAACGTCACCGGATTTCATGCCCTCATGTACGGGTACGCCAGCCTGCAGCAGACCGCGCAGACAGCCGCTGATGGTGGTTTTCATGGGTTTTCCCGCAACGTACGCGATAGTGTCTCCCTCCTCAACCAGATCGCCAATTTCATGGCACGGCTCGAATAAACCGTCTGCCGGGGCACGCAGCACACGCTCTGCCGCATGGCCGCCGATTACACCGGGAACGCCCGTATTCGGCAGCGGCGAACCCGTATACAGCACCCGTCCGAGTGTATGCCCGCGCATGGTCTCAACCGCAGCGTGACAGTCCACGCCGACCGTAAAGCCCGGACCAACCGCAATGACGATCGGCGCGTCCGTGATGTGCGTACCGAGGTTTTTCTTCGCCAGAATCGCGTCCACCAGGGCATCAGGGTGCAGTTCCTGCACACAGCCTGCCGCCGGATCGGCCAGCACAGCAATGATGCCCTGTTCGGTCAGTGCTGCCGCTTCGGCTGCGCTATCGGCTCGGCGTGCATGCACGCCCTCAACGACTGTTTCTCCCAATCGAATCGCTTCCGAAAAGCATACCGTACGGCGGATCGACGTTGGCTGCGGCAGATCTGTCAGCACCAGACGAATGCCCGCACGGTACAGCCGCAAGGCAATCCCCGTGGCAATGTCTCCCGCACCGCGTATCACGACTAACATGGCGTTTTCCTCCGTTTATCTTCGTTGTATTTTGCAAACTATAACGATTGCTACCGATGATTATAGCGTATCGGTCGAGTGAAGTCAATATTTTTTCTGTGTGGCAGACATGATATAATACTATTATAAAAGCATGGCTGCAGGACGGGGTGACCTCCCGCCGCATATAACAACATGCAGATAATTTACAACAGCGGGATGAGGTCATCCCGCCCTACGGTAAACATGGCTGTATTAGGTGGATTTATGAAAATATGTGAACAATTACACATTGTAAAAGGCATAACCGCCGTGATCGGCAGCGGCGGAAAAACAACTTTACTGCGTATATTAGCCGAAGAATTATCCGGAACGGTGATTTTGACGACTTCCACGCACATTTTGCCGTTTGCGGGCATTCCCATGTTGGTGACGGATGACATCGAACAGGTCCGCCGCGCACTTGCGCTTCACCGCGTGATCTGCATGGGCACGCCTGCCGCTGAGGGCAAGCTGACCGCACCAGCACTTCCCTTTTCCGTGCTCGCGGACGCCGCTGACTATGTGATTGTGGAGGCCGACGGCTCCAAGCGGCTGCCGCTCAAGGCACACGCCTCGCATGAGCCGGTCATACCTGAGAATACACGCAAAACCGTGTGCGTCGTGGGCGCATCCGGGTTCGGAAACCCAGTCAAACAAGCCGTACACCGACCGGAACTGTTCTGTGCACGCACCGGTGCACACATGAGCGGTATTGTCACGCCGGAGCTGGCCGCGCAAGGCATTATTGCAGAACACTCAGCGGATATCGTTGTGCTCAATCAGGCGGAGACTGTATCCCCAGAAATAGCGAAAAGATTCACAGGAGCACTGAAATCCAGCGGATTTGCGGTTGTTTGCACAACATTAAATCACACTTCAGAGTAAATCACCGTATTCATTTTCCATTCTCAATTTTCCATTAAAAAGAACCGCACAATGTGCGGTTCTTTCTTATTCCATTCCCACAGGTTTATCGCTGTTAAACTTGGTTTTGATTGCAATATCCGTATAAAGCAGTTCTTTTTCCGGTGCTTTTCTGTTCTGCAGGTAATCAAACAGCAGGAACGGCGGCCGGTAGCCCTGCTCGAATGCCTTCTGATCGAGCACGAAACTCAAGCTGTCCGACTGGAGCAATTCCATATTCATCGGGTTGAGGTCGAATGCAACGACCTTGACCTTGCCCTTTCGGCCTTCTTCCTCTACGGCTGCGCACGCACCGACCTGTCCGTTGGACGCAACGTAAATGCCGGTCAGGTCAGGATTTGCACGCAATGCGTGCTGCGTAATCTCGTGGGCATAGTCGTCCCGGTCGAAACACGGCTGAAACGCTAACAGTTCAATTTCGTTTCCTGTTTCACCGTTAATCGTATCCATAAAGCCGTTTAATCGGTTATTATGTGCGGTGTTATTCAAGTGTCCCGCCAGCGGAAGCACCTTGCCGCCCGCGGGCAGCATCAGCCGAAGCAAGCCTGCGGCGGTCTGTCCGGCGCGGTAGTTGTCCATACCGATGAACGCAAGACGCCTGCTGCCCGGCGCATCCGAGTTGAATGTGATGACCGGAATGCCCTGTTCGTACAGTTCATCAATGCACTGGCGAATCTCCGGCGAGTTGTTCGGCGCGATAGCCAGTCCCTGCACGCCCTGTGAAACCAGCTCTTCAATGTGTTCAAGTACCATTTCGGTATCCAGACCGCGGTTTTCGCGCATGATCAGTTCCACGCCCGAGGCGGCAAGCTCCTCTGTGGCGCGCTGCACGCCTGCACGCACGATCTGCATCGTCGGCGTCTCGGTGGACTGCAGAATCGCACCCAGCTTGAACTCCCGGCGAGATTTGACCAGTGCCTGTCCGATCAGATTCGGTTTATACCCTAATTCTGCTGCAATTTTGTGAATCTTAGCCGCTACTTCGGGATTTACACGCCCTCGATTGTGCAGCGCACGATCTACCGTACCGCGGGATACACCTGCCAGCTCCGCAATCTGCTGTGCGGTTACAGCCATGCTTTTTCCTCCTTACTATATAGTGAGTATTACCCACTCGTTTTTTCTGTTTATAGTATAACACAATGCACGCAACTTGCAACTGTTTTTCGCGTGTTTTTTCCTATAAATGTGCTTTTTCTTGACTGTCACGGCAATTGCCCCAATACGCTCCCTCTGTTTTTATGCAAATTGCCTATCAAATTGCACGCTTTGCACGCACATATGAATAATTCAATGGCTATTCATACAAAAAGGCAATCTTAATTTTGTACTGTTTACTAAATCGAAATGAATCTCACATTTAAGGCTTGAAATATCTCAAATAACATGATAATCTATGGACAACGAAATAAATCCCCGATTGAAACATCCAAAAGCCTGAGAGAAGATACGGATTTTTCCAAGGGGAATTATTTTAAGGCAAACGCGTTCACGAGAACGCCGAGAGAAAAGCTATGGGCTTCCCGAAACCGAGAGAAGAAGCGAATCCGGGGAGCGCAAACCAGCGGTTTTCCTGCATCATTGCATACAGAGCGGCTCAGAAACGGTTTCCGTATTCGCTCTGCACGCAACAGTGCAGGAAAGCCCGACGAAAAAATGTAGGGGGTATACTACAAATGACATTCTTCTCCTCACTCGCATGGACAGGAATCTCGTTCCTGTTGTTCACAGTCCTCGTTGCCGTCATTTCCGCATGGAAGACCCGCGACGAGCAGCTCGACACCGCTGAGGGTTATTTCCTCGCAGGCCGCGGCCTGCCGGGCGTAGTCATCGCCGGTTCTCTGCTGCTGACCAACCTTTCCGCTGAACAGCTCGTCGGTCTGAACGGCCAGAGCTGGAAGACCAACATGGGCCCGATCGCATGGGAGGTCGGCTCGATGTTCACCCTGCTGGTCCTGGCGTACTACTTCCTGCCGAAGTACCTGAAAATGGGCGCCATGACCATCCCGTCCCTGATGGAGGAGCGCTACGGCAAGGGCACCAAGACGATGTTCTCGCTGGTAATCGTTGTTATGTACTCCATCCTCAACCTGCCGGTCATCCTGTACTCCGGTGCAGTCGTTTTCGAGCAGATCTTCGACATCTCCGGCATCCTCGGCACCAGCAAATTCATGGCTGTTGCCATCCTGTGCCTCATCATCGGCATCATCGGCGGCTGCTACGCCATCTTCGGCGGCCTGAAGGCAGTTGCGGTTTCTGATACCATCAACGGCATCGGTCTTATCATCGGCGGTCTGATGATCCCGTTCCTCGGCTTCGCGGCTCTGTCCGCTGCAACCGGCGGCCATGGCATCATGGACGGCATTAAGTACATGGTAGAGGCAGATCCGGCCAAAATGAACGCCATCAACGCATGGAATGCACCGGAACCGGAAGTTCCGTGGCCGCTGATCATCACCGGTATGTTCTTCAACAACCTGTACTGGTGGTGCACCAACCAGTCCTTTGTACAGCGTTCCCTCGCAGCAAAGAGCCTGAAGGAAGGCCAGAAGGGCGCTATCTTCTGCGGCTTCCTCAAGTGCCTTGGCCCTCTGTACCTCGTAATCCCGGGCGTCATCGCATTCTACCTGCCGTCCATTCAGGACAAGCTGGCTGCTGCCGGTTCCTCCGCTATCGACTTTGCTTACCCGGCTCTGATCGCTGAGATCGTACCGAAGCCGGTAATGGGCTTCTTCGCCGCTGTCATGTTCGGCGCGATCCTGTCCTCCTTTAACTCGGTACTGAACTCCGCATCCACCATGTTCACCTTGGACCTGTACCGTTCGTCCATCAACCCGAAAGCTTCCGACACCAAGTGTGTTAAGGTCGGCAAGATCTACGGCACCATCGCAGGCTGCATCGCAATTGTTATCTCTCCGTTCGTTATGTACGCCGGCGGCATCACCACGTTCCTGAACTCCATGAGCCAGTTCGTTTCCCTGCCGGTACTGTGCACCATCCTCGGCATCTTTATGTTCAAGCGCATCCCGAAGTACATGCCGAAGGTAATCACCGTGTTCCATGTTGTATGCTACGGTGCGTTCCTGCTCATCAAGCCGTGCTATCCCGGCTCTTCCAACCCGATCCACTATCTGTACGCAATGGCTGTTCTGTTCCCGATCGAGCTGCTCATCATGTGGTATCTGAACAAGTATCATCCGGCTGAGGAGTACGAGATCCACGACGTAGGCGCAGTAGACCTGACCCCGTGGAAGTACCGCCATATTGTATCCATCATCGGCCTGCTTCTGGCACTCGGCATTTACATCCTGTTCTCTCCCCTCGGCATCGCAGCCTGATTTTAAGACAATACACACCTTTTCTTTCCCTTTCGCACCATTTTCGGTGCAGATCCCTCGCTGTCCGGCGGTGAATTTGATCCTCACCGCCGGGTAGTAAAATATTTTTGAAAATTTTAAAATGTTCCATTGCCTCGGAATATTCTCCCTGATAAAGCAATGCCTTTCCGTAGCCCAAATGCGCAATATCCGAGTTTCCGTTAAGCCTTAGAACCGAAGCCCATATTTCCCCGCTGCTTTCGTAATTTCCCTCGGAAAGCTCATATATGGCGCGGTGGGTCACAGTAGCAAATTCCGTAGGGAAAAAGGTCTGAACCCGTCCGCGCTCGGAATCGAGAACGTAAATAATACCGTTTTCATCCACCGTTATCGCTGCGGCGGAGGTGAAAAGTCCCATTCTGTCCGATGATACAGCGCGTCCGCCGAATGAGAAAAGCAGATTTCCGGCTTTGTCATATTCATATATAAGCCCGGTAGCCGTAAGGGCATAAATATTATCGTATATTCCGTAAGCAACATCGGTAAAATTCCATTCCTCGCTCATAGAAGAACCTGCGGACATTATATTTACGCCGTTCATATTATGCAGCTTTAAATAATTCTGCATTTTTGAAGAATCGGATTTCTGACTATCCGCCTGGGTAACGCTTAAAACCGTGTCCTTATCGGCAAGATCGATGTTTTCTACGGAGCGCGGGAAACGGCTCAGCTGCTGATCCTTTTGTTCATCGGAAAGTATCAGCTCCTGAACAGTCTCCAAAAATGTAAGGTCACGCTTATTCGCCGCAAAAAAGCCCTGAAATACTCCGTTTCGGTCAAACTGCATAAGTCCCTGGTATGAGCCCTGCCCCACGGCAAATATATTTCCCTGGGAAGTCACTATAACATTTTTGGGCTGATAAACCGTTTGCTCGTTAAAAAGATAGCTGTCGGG
>ERZ773216.3711-NODE-3711-length-11843-cov-3.366729_pt1 | contig 11843 bp, 6 predicted proteins | sample MGYA00511259_ERZ773216 | MGnify/ENA primary metagenome ERZ773216 (study PRJEB29015, sample SAMEA2737764) | human gut metagenome | biome: human gut; feature: human-associated habitat; material: faeces | place: China | collected 2012 ... | reverse complement strand
GTGACCCGTGGGGAGACCAGTATCTCCGCCAGCTCCTGCCGGTGCAGGTTTCCCAGTGCCAGCCGCCCCTCGCTGTCCAGACAGCAGGGAACCACTGTGCCGTCGCACAGCACGGCGATCTGACTCCGCAGGCCGTGGCAGAACTCCGTGCCGCTGTCCGGAGCCGCCGGATCCGGCCAGTCAAACCGCTCCCCCGGCTCCAGAAACAGCCCCTCCCCCAGCCGCCGGTTGCCCAGACGGTCCGTAGGCAGGGCCGTTACGTCCCGGCCCAGCTTTTCCGAGAGAAAGGACAGGATCTCTCCGTTGCGCCGGTCCAGTCCGCCGCCGTTCCACAGCCGCAGGGCGCACAGGACGCCCCGGCTGCTGAGCCGCTGCGCCGCCTGCCAGACACCCTCCAGATATGGGGCTGCGGCATCCTGCCGTCCGTTTCCCTCGAAGCTGTGGAGGGAGACGCTGAGCTTGTGCAGGGCCGGGGAACTCTCCAGTGTGGGCAGCTGCCGGGGAAGCAGCGTGCCGTTGGTCACAAGGCACACCCGGAAGCCCAGCGCCCCGGCGATATCCAGCAGCTCCGCCAGTCGGGGATGCAGCAGCGGCTCCCCCATGACGTGGAGCATGAGATACGTCCCGTGGGGCCGCAGCCGGGCCGCCAGCTGTCGGAATTCCTCCGGCGTCATGAACCGCCGGGGCCGCTGGGTGCCGGGGCAGAAGGCGCACCGCAGATTGCACACGTTGGTGATCTCCAGATACATCCGCTTGAACATTCCAGCCCTCCCCTGCCGCCCGCAGCGGCCTGTTGCTCCCTGCATTATAGCAAAATCTCCGTTCCGGCGCAAGGGAAAACGGCCTTGTCTCCCCGGTGGGCAAAAACCGCCGGCCTTCCGCATTGACAGACCTGCCCCCGACGGGGTACAATAACGATATATCGCTCATGCCATCAAGGGGATGGACCCCTGATATTGATTTGATCGGAAAGGAGCTGCCTGCCATGCCACAGATCCTCCTGTGCTGCGTTCTGGCGCTGCTGCTGGCGGCGCTGGGGCTGCTGTTGCGCTCCCTGCGCCGCAGGTCCCGCCCCTCCGGCGGCAATGAGACCCTGAAGGTGCTGCTGGTCTGCTTTTTCACCTGCGGCATTCTGCTGCACCTGCCCATGTACGCCGCCGCCTACGCCGGAGAGCATCTGTCGTGGCTGAAGGCGCTGCTGGGAGCCGTACACCACACCCTGCGGATGTTCGTGCTGGACGGTGAGCTGGATCCTATCCACGAGTTCGCCATGAGCCGGCCGGCGGTGTGGAGCGACCTCTATTTCGGCGCCGCCATTGTGGTGTATCTGGTGAGCCCACTGCTGACCTTCAGTGTGGTGCTGTCCTTTTTCAAGAATCTGTCCGCCCTGTGGCGCTATGCTTTCCGCCGCTGCACGGAGCTGTATGTCTTTTCCGAGCTCAACGAGGACTCCCTGTATCTGGCGGGCAGCATCAAGGCGGCCCATCCCAAGGGACTCGTTGTCTTTACGGACGTCTATGAAAACGAGAGCGAGGAGTTCGGGGAGCAGATGGCCGCCGCCCACCGGCTGGGGGCCGCCTGCTTCAAGACGGACATCGCCCTGCTGCGGCTGCGGCGCTCTGACCGCTCCCGCCCGGTCTACTTCTTCCTGCTGGGCCGGGACAAGGCGGAGAACATCCATCAGGCGGTGCTGCTGCCCCGCCGGTGGGGGACCCGCTCCAATATGCACCTCTATCTCTTTGCCACCGGCGCCGAGAGTGAGCTGCTGTTCCAGTCCGCCGATCCCCACGGGATGCGGATCCGCCGGGTCAACGAGGTGCGCTCACTGGTGCAGCTGCTGCTGTATCAGCAGGGGGAGAAGCTCTTCGAGACGGCGGCTCCTCTGCCGGAGGGCAGGCATCAGATCTCGGCGCTGCTGCTGGGCTTGGGCCAGTACGGCACGGAGATGCTGAAGGCGCTGGCGTGGTTTGGCCAGATGGACGGCTACGACCTGCGGCTCACCGCCGTGGACGCCCGGCCTAACGCACGGGAGCTGTTCACCTATCGCTGCCCGGAGCTGATGGACCGCCGGCACAACGGACAGCGCATCCCCGGCGAAGCCCAGTACGATATCCGCATACACGCCGGGATGCGGCTGGAGAGCCGGGAATTTCTGGAGCTGGTGCAGACGCTGCCGCAGCTGACGTATGTGTTTGTGGCGCTGGGCAGCGACACCCGGAACATCGAGGCGGCGGTGCGGCTGCGGGAGCTGTGCCAGCGCCGGGGTCTCCACCCCTATATTCTGGCGGTGGTGCAGGACCCCTTCAAGACGGTGGCTCTCACCTCCGTCACCGACTACCGGGGTACCCCATACGACCTTCATTTTCTGGGCGCACGGGATATGCTGTACTCCGAGAGCAACATCCTCCACTCCCGGCTGGAAGCGGAGGCGCTGACCCGGCACCTGAAATGGGGAGACGAGGACGTGTTCTGGCGCTATGAGTTCAACTATCGCTCCTCCATCGCCTCGGTCATCCACCATCGGCTGAAGCTGCGGCTGGGTGTACCCGGTGCAGATAAGCCTCCGGCGGAGCGGACGGAGGAGGAAAAGCAGCTGCTGCGTGTCATCGAACACCGCCGCTGGAATGCCTATATGCGGACCGAGGGCTACTGTTACAGCGGCTCCACGGACCCGGCCAGCCGCAACGATCTGGGGAAGCTCCACAACTGTCTGGTACCCTTTGACGAGCTCTCCGAAAAGGAGAAGGCCAAGGACGACGATTAAGGCTGAAAAGCACAGCGCTCCACCGTCATTTATGACGGTGGAGCACTGTTATGTTTGGGGGAAGCGATCACTCTGCCGCTCCGGCAGGGGCGGTGGCTGCAGCGACAGACTCCTGCGGTGCGGGGGTCAGCACCTTCACAAAGCAGCGGCGGCGCTTATGCTGCTCCAGTGGGAAGTCCTGCCACTGGGTCTGGACCTTCTCGTTGGTCTCCAGCATGGGGCCGGTCTCCGCCTGCTTTACGCCGATCTTGAAGCAGCCGTGCATGACCTTGCTGATGATGACGGCGTTGACGCCCTTTTTCTGGAGGTCGGGACGCACGGCGATCAGCAGCAGATCGATGGTGTCGTTGCGGTGGAAGGCCTTCAGAACGTCCGCCCAGCCGGTGGGGAACAGGCGGCCGTCGTGCTTTTTCAGGGCGGCGGCGATGCTGGGGGCCGCCACGCCGAAGGCCACCAGATCGTCATTTTCATCCATGACGAAGCAGGTGAGCTCGGGCTTGACGAGGGGGGCAAACTTCCCGGCGTACTTGCGGATCTGGTCGTCCGACAGCTCCACGGTGCCGTACAGGGGGGCATAGGCCACGTTCACCAGCTCAAAGACCTTCCGGATCAGGGGCGGGTACTCCAGACGGCTGCGCACCTGATGGATGTGCAGGCGCTGCCGCTTCAGAACATAGGCGGCGATCTTCTCCCAGCGCTGGATGACCCGCTGGTCCGTGGGGACGGAGATGAGATTCTCGGTCCAGTCCACGTCCTTGCCGTAGCCCAGAGCCGTCAGGTGGTCAATATAGTAGGGGTGGTTATAATAGGTGAAGAAGCAGCTGGTGCGGTCAAAGCCCTCCACCAGCATTCCCTCCCGGTCCATGTCGGTGAAGCCCAGAGGGCCGTGGATCTCCGTGCAGCCCAGCTGACGGGCCCAGTCCTCCACCGTCTGGAACAGGGCGGAGGATACCTCCCGGTCGTCGATGAAGTCCACCTGCGTGAAACGCAGGCGGTGGGTACCCCACTTGTCGTTGGACTTACGGCTGAGGATGGCACCGATGCGGCCCACCAGCGTGCCGTCATCCCGGCTGGCCAGCCAGCAACGGGCCTCGCAGTAGCTGAAGGCGGGGTTTTTCTCACGGTCCCAGTCTGCCAGATCGTCGCTGTATGTACCGGGGATGTACTGGGGAACGTCTCTATATAAGTCGATGGGGAAGTTCACGAACTGGCGCAGCTGTGCCTTGGTCGTGACCTCGGTGATATGGATCATGGTTCTTTCCTCCTGAGTGATACGCAGAACATACACAACCAGTTTAGACCCTTTCTCCGCAAAATGCAAGCCCTGTGTTGACTTTCTCATGAAAGGGGGCAAAATGCCCTTTGGGGAAAAGGTGACGCTGACCCTTGCCAGAAAGGGAAAAATGCGATAAAATATTCCTGTTGCCCACCGAAAAAGTTCTGTGGGCCTGTAAGGAACGATACCGGGAGCTATCCCGGCAGGAGGCATATATGACCAAGAAGAAAACCTATGACAACGACAGTATCTCCAGTCTGAAGGGGGCAGGCCGGGTCCGCAAGCGGCCCGGCGTCATCTTCGGCTCCGACGGGCTGGAGGGCTGCGAGCACGCCATGTTCGAGATCCTCTCCAACGCCATCGACGAGGCCCGTGCAGGCTATGGCCGGCTCATCACCGTGACCCGCTTTGCCGATCTCTCCATTCAGGTGGAGGATCAGGGCCGTGGCTGTCCCGTGGACTGGAACGAGAAGGAAGGGCGCTACAACTGGGAGCTGGTGTTCTGCGAGCTGTACGCCGGAGGCAAGTACGACAACGAAAACAGCGACAACTACGAGTACTCGCTGGGGCTCAACGGTCTGGGCTCCTGCGCCACCCAGTACGCCAGCCGCTATATGGACGTCACCGTCTGCCGGGACGGCAAGGAGTACCGCCTGCACTTTGAACGGGGCGAGATCGCCGGGGAGATGCGGGTGACGGAGCTCAAGCGCCGCCATACCGGCTCCACCATCCGCTGGCTGCCGGATCTGGAGGTGTTCACCGACATCGACATCCCGGCGGACTATTACCGGGAGGTGCTGCGGCGGCAGGCCGTGGTCAACGCCGGAGTCACCTTCCGCCTGCGGTGCGAGGTAGCGCCGGGAAAGTTTGAGACGGAGGACTTCCTTTATGAGCACGGCATCCGGGACTATCTGGCGGAGCTGGCAGGAGATGACCCCCTGACGGAGCCGGTGTGCTGGGAGACGGAGCGCCGTGGCCGTGACCGGGCGGACAAGCCGGAGTACAAGGTGAAGCTGAACATCGCATGGTGCTTCTCCAACCGGGTCCACCTCATCGAGCACTACCACAACTCCAGCTTTCTGGAGTACGGCGGAAGCCCCGATAAGGCCACCCGCCTGGCCTTCGTCTACGCCATTGACAAGTATCTCAAGGAGAACAATAAATACACCAAGGGGGAGAGCAAGATCACCTTCCCCGATGTGCAGGACTGTCTGGTGCTGGTGAGCAGCAACTTCTCTACCCAGACCAGCTACGAAAACCAGACCAAGAAGGCCATCACCAACAAGTTCGTGCAGGACGCCATGTCGGAGTTCCTGCGGGAACAGCTGCAGGTGTACTTCATCGAGAACCGGGAGGCGGCGGAGAGGATCGCCAATCAGGTGCTGGTGAATAAGCGCAGCCGGGAGACGGCGGAGCGCACCCGTCTCAACACCCGGAAGAAGCTGACGGAGAAGATCGACATCGCCAACCGGGTGCAGAAATTCGTGGACTGCCGCACCAAGGATGTGTCCCGGCGGGAAATTTATATCGTGGAGGGCGACTCGGCTCTGGGCGCCTGCAAGCAATCCCGTGACGCAGAGTTTCAGGGGCTGATGCCTGTCCGGGGCAAGATCCTCAACTGCCTGAAGGCGGACTATCCCCGCATCTTCAAGAGCGACGTCATCACGGATCTGATGAAGGTGCTGGGCTGCGGCGTGGAGGTGCAGGGAAAGGCCGCCAAGGAGCTGAATCAGTTCGATTTGAACAACCTCCGCTGGAGCAAGGTGGTCATCTGCACCGATGGCGACGTGGACGGCTTCCAGATCCGTACCCTGATCCTCACCATGCTCTACCGGCTCTGCCCCACCCTCATCAAGGAGGGCTACGTCTACATTGCCGAGACGCCGCTGTTCGAGATCACCTGCAAGGAAAAGACGTGGTTTGCCTACTCCGAAAAGGAGAAGGCGGAGGTGGTGCGCCAGCTGGAGGGCAAGAAGTACAAGGTGGATCGCTCCAAGGGACTGGGCGAGAACGACCCGGAGATGATGTGGCTGACCACCATGAATCCGGAGACCCGGAGGCTGGTGAAGGTACTGCCGGACGACGCCGAGGAGACGGCCCGTGTCTTTGACCTGCTGCTGGGGGACAACCTCTCCGGCCGGAAGGACTATATCGCTGAAAACGGCTGCCGCTATCTGGATATGATCGACGTGAGCTGAGGGAGCGTATGGGCCGGGCGGGACGATGTGGGCATCGGCCCCTACATGCGCCTGCCGATAGACGCTCCGTAAGGGACGATATCTGTGTCGGCCCGGCTGCGCCAGTTCCCAAGCGTTTTTTGGCGAGGTCATCTTTCTCCCGCCAGTTTGAATACGAAAGGAATCATCTTTCATGGCAAAGAAGAAAACAGAAGAGAAAACCGTCCATCGTCCCGCCGATCCCAACGTCATGGGGCTGCGGGGGACGGTGGTGGAGCAGCCCATCACCCGCACACTGGACGAGAACTATATGCCCTACGCCATGAGCGTCATCGTCTCCCGGGCCATTCCGGAGATCGACGGCTTCAAGCCCTCCCACCGGAAGCTGCTGTACACCATGTACAAGATGGGGCTGCTCACCGGCGGGCGCACCAAGTCCGCCAACATCGTGGGCCAGACCATGCGCCTCAACCCCCACGGGGATCAGGCCATCTACGAGACCATGGTGCGTCTGGCCAAGGGAAACGAGTCGCTGCTGCACCCCTTTGTGGACAGCAAGGGCAACTTCGGCAAGGTTTATTCCCGTGACATGGCCTATGCCGCCAGCCGCTATACCGAGGCAAAGCTGGCCCCCATCTGTGCCGAGCTGTTCCGGGATCTGGACTGTGACGCCGTGGACTTCGTGGACAACTATGACAACACCACCAAGGAGCCTACCCTGCTGCCCACCACCTATCCCAACGTGCTGGTGTCGGCCAATCAGGGCATCGCCGTGGGCATGGCCTCGCAGATCTGCGGCTTCAATCTGGCGGAGGTGTGCGACACCACCGTTGCCCTGCTGAAAAATCCCGACCACGACATCGCCTCCACCCTGCTGGCGCCGGATTTTCCCACCGGCGGACAGCTGGTGTGCGACCCGGCGGAGCTGGCGGAAATTTACCGCACCGGCCGGGGCGGCGTCAAGGTCCGGGCCCGCTGGCGCTATGACAAGAAGGAGAATCTCATCGAGATCTTCGAGATCCCCTACTCCACCTCCATCGAGGTGATCCTGGACAAGGTGGCGGAGCTGGTGAAGGCCGGCAAGGTCAAGGAGATCAGCGATATGCGGGACGAGTCGGACCTCAGCGGCCTGAAGCTCACCATCGACCTCAAGCGGGGGGTGGACCCGGAGAAGCTGATGCAGAAGCTGTATAAGCTGACGCCTTTGCAGGACACCTTCAGCTGCAACTTCAACATCCTCATCGCCGGGATGCCCCGTGTGCTGGGAGTCAAGGCCCTGCTGGAGGAGTGGATCGCATGGCGCACGGAGTGTGTGCGGCGGCGGGTGTACTTCATCCTCTCCCGCAAGAAGGAGAAGCTGCATCTGCTGCTGGGTCTGAAGCGCATCCTGCTGGACATCGACAAGGCCATCGCCATCATCCGGGAGACGGAGGAGGAGGCCGAGGTCATCCCCAACCTGATGATCGGCTTCGGCATCGACGAGAAGCAGGCGGAGTACGTGGCGGAGATCAAGCTCCGCAACATCAACAAGGAGTACATCCTCAAGCGGGTGCAGGAGACGGAGAGCTTGCAGAGAGAGATCCAGGATCTGGAGGACACCCTGGTAAAGCCCGCCCGCATCCGCAGGATCATGGTGGAGGAGCTGACGCAGGTACGCAAGAAGTACGCCCAGCCCCGGAAAACCGAGATCATTTACAGCCATGAGGTGGAGGAGTATCGGGAGGAGGAGCAGGTGGAGGATTATCCCGTCACCGTGTTCCTGTCCCGTGAGGGGTATTTCAAGAAGATCACGCCCCAGTCCCTGCGGATGAGCGGCGAGCAGAAGTACAAGGAGGGCGACGGCCCCGGCCAGCAGGCGGAGGCCACCAATGCCGCCGAGGTCATGTTCTTCACCGACCGGTGTCAGGTCTACAAGACCCGCCTCAGCGAGTTCGGGGACAGCAAGGCCTCGGTGCTGGGAGACTATCTGCCGGCGAAGCTGGGCATGGACGAGGGCGAGAGCGTGGTATATATGGTGCTGCCGGGGGATTACAGCGGGCATCTGCTGTTCTTCTTTGAAAACGGCAAGGCTGCCCGTGTGGAGATGAAGGCCTACGCCACCGTCTCCAACCGCCGCAAGCTCACCGGGGCCTACTCCGACAAGAGCAGGCTGGTGGCCATTCTGCCGCTGGCGGAGGATCGGGAGCTGGCGCTGCTGTCCACGGAGCCCAGGGCGCTGATCTTCCACACGTCCCTGCTGCTGCCCAAGGCCACCCGCTCCACACAGGGCGTGGCCGTCATGACCCTGAAGCCCAAATACCAGCTGCAACGAGTCTGCACGCCGGAGGAGTCCGGTATCGTGAATCTCCCCCGCTATCGGGCCCGCAGCATCCCCGGTACCGGCGCTCTCCTGCGGCCGGAGGACCGGGGCGAGGAGCAGCTGACCCTGCTGTAAGAAAAAAGGAGGAGCCTATGAAACGGAACGTCCTGACGCAGTATCTCATCATCACGGCGTCCTGCGCCCTGTATGCCGTGGGGTTCAACTGGATGTTTGACCCCAACCACATCAGCGTGGGCGGCTTCACCGGTCTGGGGCAGATCATCAACTACCTGCTGCCGGGCCTGCCCATCGGCACCATCGTCATTATCCTCAACGTGCCGCTGTTCGTGCTGGGCTGGCGGTTCATCGGCAAGGATTTCCTGTTCTCCTCCGTCTATGCCACGGCCGTCAGCTCTCTGATGATCGACGGTCTGGCGGCGGTGCATACCTTCAAGCCTATGGAGCCCATTCTGGCCTGTCTGTACGGCGGCGTCATCATCGGCGTCTCCTGCGGCATCATGCTGCGGGAAGGGGCCACCACCGGCGGCACGGAGCTGGCGGCCCGGCTGCTGAAGCTGAAGCTGGAGAGCCTCAGCATCGGTACCCTGTGTCTTGCCATCGACATTCTGGTGACGGTGACGTACGCCCTGATCTTCCGGGATCTGACCCGTGCGCTGTACGGCATGATCTCCCTGTCTCTGATCTCCGTGTCCATCGACAAGGTGGTCTACGGCCCCAATGCCGCCAAGGTGGCCTATATCATCAGCGACTGCCATGAGGAGCTGACCCGCCGCCTGCTGGAGCTGGATCGTGGTGTGACACTTTTGCAGGGCAAGGGCGCTTACAGCGGCAAGGACAAGCAGGTGATCCTGTGCGCCTGCGCCCGGACACAGATCATCCCCGTGAAGCGGGCGGTGCAGGAGATCGACCCAGACGCCTTTGTCATCGTCTGCGACGCCCACGAGATACTGGGCGAGGGCTTCGGCGTATATGCGCCGGGCGGACTGTAAGGTGCGGCCATGAGAAAACGTGTATGGGCGCTGGCGGCGGCCCTGCTGATGCTGCCCCTTACCGGCTGCGGCTCCCTGCTGAACCGGGATTACAGCGTCACCGAGCCCCACAGCTCCAGCTACTACGAGAGCGAGGACCGATCCGTCCTCCGGGCGGAGAGCTATCAGGATCTGGTGAATGCCCTGCTGGTGCTGATCAGCGGCGGGGCCAAGGAGGGAACCATCTGGCTCTACCCCGACGACAGCGGGCTTCCCGCCCCGCAGGCGGCGGAGCGGGCGTGTCTGGAGGTGCAGAAGGAGACGCCGCTGGGAGCCTACGCCGTGGAGTACCTGACCTATACGGTGGACGAGACACCTCGGAACTATGACGCCATCCAGCTGACCGTCGGCTATCGCCGCACGGCGGCTCAGGTGGCGGGCATTGTGCATATCACCAGCACCTCCGCTCTGGGGGATCTGCTGCGGGAGGCCGCACGGAACCACGCTGCGGAGCTGGTGGTGCAGGTGGGCTACTTCGACCATCAGGCGGAGGAGGTCCGCACACAGGTGACGCAGATACAGGCCGAGGTGGAGCCGGAAAGCAAGGAGCCGTGGACGGTGAATTTCTACCCGGATTCGGGGAACGCCGGCATCATTGAGGTGCTGCTGAGCGGCGCAGGGAGCGCAGAGGGTGCAGAACAAAATACAAAAAATACAAATTAGCGCTTGACAAATCCGAAAAACGCAGGTATAATCAATCTTGCGTTTGCGGGCGTAGCTCATCTGGTAGAGCGCGACCTTGCCAAGGTCGAGGTAGCGAGTTCGAGCCTCGTCGCCCGCTCCAAAAAGAATACCCCATCCGACAGGACGGGGTATTCTTTTTGGAATGTGCCGCAGCACCGGAGAACTCGCTGCCTCGACCTGCGCGAAGCGCGTCAAATCAAGAGGTGAGGCAGGGCTCCTGCGAATGGCGAGAGCCATTCGTGGGATGCCGGGAAGCGAGTTCGAGCCTCGTCGCCCGCTCCAAAAAGAATGTGCCGCAGCACCGGAGAACTCGCTGCCTCGACCTGCGCGAAGCGTGTCAAATCAAGAGGTGAGGCAGGGCTCCTGCGAATGGCGAGAGCCATTCGTGGGATGCCGGGAAGCGAGTTCGAGCCTCGTCGCCCGCTCCAAAAACAACACCCGAAGGGTGGTGTTTTTTTCGCTTATTCGGCCCTCACCGCCGTGTCAGGAAGACACAAAATAACCTCCCAAAACCACTCCGCCGGAGGGCCACCGCTGCATCGACAATTTCCACTCTTTTTGGAGGGTTTTTGTGTTGACATAACGAGGTGGAAAAGTCTGTGGAAACTGTGCAAAACCCAGTAGATAAGCCATTTGCGGAGGTTGCAGGCTGTTATTTTATGCGTAAACCTGGAAACTTATTTCGGGAAAAGAGACTTTTTGCCGAGGAGAGCCGAGTCCCGCACTGAGAACCTGCGGGCCATGCGGCGGCTGAAAGCAGACAGCGGGACGGTCTGCATCCGGGGTGAAATTTTCTATAAAAAGGGGATTCCATCCCGCAGGCAGATTTGCTATAATAGGGGCGACAACAGGCATTTTGCGAAAGGAGCGAACGGTATGATACGAGTTGCTGTCATCGGCTGCGGCAAGATCGCCCAGGTGCGCCATCTGCCGGAATATGCCACCAACCCCAACGCACAGCTGGTGGCCTACTATGACAAAAACAGCCAGCGGGCGCACGAGGTGGCCGCCCAATACGGCGGAAAGGTCTACGACTCCTACTTCGATCTGCTGAAGGACCCGGAGATCGACGCCGTATCCGTGTGTGTGGAGAACCGCAGCCATGCGGAGATGACCACGGCGGCTCTCTACGCCGGGAAGCACGTGCTGTGCGAGAAGCCCATGGCCGTAACGCTGGCGGAGTGCGAGTCCATGGTGGCGGCGGCGGAGTTCAACAACCGGCATCTGATGATCGGCCACAATATGCGCTTCGATCCGGTGCATCGCCGGGCCAAGGAGCTGCTGGAGCAGGGGGTCATCGGTGACGTCATCACCTTCCGCACGGGGCTTGGAACCTCCGGCCCGGAGGGCTGGTCCATGGAGGGCAACTGGTTCTTCGACAAGAAAAAGGCCGTTATGGGCGCTTTGTCGGATCTGGGCATCCACAAGATCGATCTGATGCAGTATCTGACGGGGCAGACGGTCATCGAAACCACCGCCAAGATCCTGACCCTCAACAAGCACGACCGGGAGGATCACCTCATCGGCGTGGACGACAACGCCCTGTGCATCCTGCGGATGAACGGCGGCTCTGCCGGCACCATGGCCGCCAGTT
>ERZ773216.3709-NODE-3709-length-11843-cov-5.414404_pt1 | contig 11843 bp, 10 predicted proteins | sample MGYA00511259_ERZ773216 | MGnify/ENA primary metagenome ERZ773216 (study PRJEB29015, sample SAMEA2737764) | human gut metagenome | biome: human gut; feature: human-associated habitat; material: faeces | place: China | collected 2012 ... | reverse complement strand
GTCTGTAATCACTCTGTGCCAGCATATCTGCCTGCTGCACTTCCAGATAATATGGGAAGAGATCCTCACCGATACGGTTCACTGCCCTGCGCACTGCCTTTGTCGTTCCATCCGGTCTGTCATCATGCCATTTTACCAGACGGGTTACCTTGCGGATCGTATCATTATCGAATTTCAGCCTGCGCAGGATCTGTGCAGCCATCTTTTCTCCCGCAATCCCATGCATCTTGAAATGATCTCTTCCATTCTCATCTGTTTTCCGGACAACCGGCTTTCCAATGTCATGAAGCAGCATGGTAATCCTGAGAACTTTATCTGCCCGTACATGACAGAGACTGTGCAGGATATGCTCCCCTACTGTGTAACAGTGGTGCGGCGTATTCTGGGATGTTGTCATACATGCATCAAACTCCGGAAGAAATTCAGCTGTGATCCCGGCTTCATAAGCCACCCTGAGATAATCCGGATGAGGAGACATCAGGAGCTTCACAAGCTCTACCTGAATCCGCTCTGCGCTGACATGCTTCAGATTCGGTGCCAGAACCTTCAGTGCCTTACGAGTCTCTTCTTCAATGGCAAAGCCCAATTGCGCACTGAAACGGACTGCACGCATGATCCGCAGTGCATCCTCTGTAAAACGCTCCAGCGGATCTCCCACACAGCGGATGATTTTTCTCTCAATATCCTCCAGTCCGCCGAAAAGGTCCACCAGTCCTGAAGAAGGATTGTATGCCATTGCATTGATGGTAAAATCCCGGCGTTTCAGGTCTTCCTCAAGGCTTGCTGTAAAGGTGACTTCTTTGGGATGTCTGCCGTCCTCGTACTCACCATCTACACGATAAGTCGTGACCTCATATCCTTCTTTTTCCATAAGAACAGTCACTGTTCCATGCTGCAGACCTGTATCCACTGTTCTGTGAAACAAAGCCTTGACCTGCTCCGGCTTTGCGGATGTGGTGATGTCCCAGTCATCCGGGCTCCGTCCCAGAATGGAATCACGCACACAGCCGCCTACCACATAGGCTTCATAGCCTGCTTTTTCCAGTATATGCAAAATTGTTTCCGCGTTTTTCGGTATTTCCAGAATCATATGACCATCCTTATCTTCTTCTATTTATTCTTAACCCCGAAAACCGGCACTCAGATATCTCTGCTGCCGGTTTTCTTTATTTTCTTATTGATTAGTATGCTCTTCCCCAGTAAACCATCTTCTTGGCAGGTTTTCCACAGCATACGCAGACATCACTTAAGTGTTCCTGCTCAAACGGCATACATCTGGATGTAGCCTGAACATCTTCTTTGATCTTGTCTTCGCATTCACGGTTTCCGCACCACATAGCTTTTACAAAGCCCGGCTTCTCGTTGATGGTTTTTACAAACTCATCGTAGGTGGTTGCAACGTAGGTGTGAGAATCGCGGTGTGCTCTTGCGCGCTCCAACATATCACTCTGGATAGTGTCTAAGAGCTCGCTTATCTTGGCTTCGATCTCGTCTAAGGAAACCGTGATCTTCTCATGAGTATCACGGCGGACCAGAACTGCCTCGTTGTTCTCGATATCTCTCGGTCCGATCTCCACACGTACCGGAATTCCGCGCATCTCAGACTCACTGAACTTCCAGCCCGGGCTCTTGTCAGAATCATCTACTTTTACGCGGAAGTTGGAAAGAACGTCTTTCAGTGCAAATGCCTTGTCCAGAACGCCCTCTTTCTGCTGCTGGATCGGCACGATCACAACCTGGGTCGGAGCGATTCTCGGCGGCAGCACCAGACCGTTGTTATCACCGTGTACCATGATGATCGCACCGATCATACGGGTCGTCATGCCCCAGGAAGTCTGATGAACGTACTGCAGAGTATTGTCCTTTGCTGCATACTGGATGCCGAATGCCTTTGCAAAGCCGTCACCAAAGTTATGGCTGGTTCCGGACTGCAGTGCTTTTCCGTCATGCATCAGGGACTCGATGGTGTAGGTAGCCTCTGCGCCTGCGAATTTCTCTTTATCAGTCTTCTGACCGCGGATTACCGGAATAGCCAGCACCTGCTCACAGAAATCTGCATAGAGATTCAGCATCTGGATGGTTCTTGCCTCTGCTTCCTCTGCGGTTGCGTGAGCGGTGTGCCCCTCCTGCCATAAGAACTCTCTGGAACGCAGGAACGGACGGGTGGTTTTTTCCCATCTGACTACAGAACACCACTGGTTGTATACCTTCGGCAGGTCACGGTAAGAGTGGATATCCTTTGCATAGAAATCACAGAACAGAGTCTCTGAGGTCGGGCGCACGCACAGACGCTCCTGAAGCGGCTCCAGGCCGCCGTGGGTTACCCATGCAACCTCCGGCGCAAAGCCTTCCACATGATCTTTTTCTTTCTCCAGAAGGCTCTCCGGAATGAAGAGCGGCATATATACATTCTGAACTCCGGTTTCCTTAAAGCGGCGGTCCAGCTCATGCTGGATATTCTCCCAGATTGCATAACCAGCCGGTTTGATGACCATGCAGCCCTTTACGCTTGCGTAGTCACACAGCTCTGCTTTTTTTACCACATCCGTATACCACTGGGCGAAATCCTCGTCCATGGATGTGATGGCTTCTACTAATTTCTTATCCTTTGCCATGATAACTCTCCTTTATTTTTAATGAAAAAAAGTGCGCTTCCTCGCGACGCATTTTATTTCATAGGACGTAATTTCCTATGAAATAAAAAATCATCCGGTCCTCTGCCATTTCTGACAAGGGACCGAATGACCAGATAAATTCGGCGGTACCACCCTGATTAGCGCTGCAATGAATGCAGAATCGCTCACTCTATGCTCCGTTAACGCCGGAAACTACGCTGCAGTTCACTGCAGGACTCCAAGGCCGGTTCAGCTTCCAGGGACATGACGGCCTTGCACCAGATAGCCATCTCTCTGTGATGTAATGTCTGCTTACTAATCCTCTTCACTGTCGTTTTCTCTTGCTTGATTTTAAGCCATTTTCCGCACTTTGTCAAGGGAAGCTGAACTTTCCTTTTTCCATGTTATGTGAAATTGTTATCAGTTTTTTGTGAAACAACGATATGTGAAAATAGAGGAAGGCGGTCTCATTCACTTCCGGACCTTTATTCAGCTTTGTAGCTCAAATTTTTATATTGATTCGTACCCCATCTGAAGCGTGATGGCCGCATCTTCCGTCACTTCATCGTTGTCGAACCAGGTGTAGCTACGGACAATTTCGGATAAATTGCCGTTTTCTGCGTCGTAGACCTGTTGTGGAATGCTCTCGATGAGTTTTCCCAGGTTATCGCCCGCTTTCACCTCCGGCATGGGCTGGCCTGCTTTTTTGTACAGCATGCCGATGGCACATGTTACTTCACAGGTATTGATAAGCCGGGACGGCGGCGTAAACAGGGTTGATTTCAGTTTTACAGACTGAACGGTTAATTCATAAACCATAATGGATTCCTCCTCTTTTTTCCAGTTTCAGTATACTGTAATTTCCCCGCTGGTGCAATTTGATTCTCCTATGAAAAATTGAATGTTAAAACAGAAAAGACGGCGCTGCTCAAAATAGGGCAGCACCGTCTTTTCATGCTTTTAATGTATAGAAATCTTGAATCAGGGATACATCATAATAAATTTTATCCCGTTCCAGAAAACAGCTTTTTCCATGCTTCACTTCCAGAATAGTGACGGCGCAGTTGGCTGGCACACCACCCTGCCAGAAATCAGAGGGATTCTCATACAGATGGTTCAGGATTCCCCGCAGTGCACAACCGTGGGTTGCAACGAGAATGGTTTTGTCCTGAAAGACTTCGTTCCGAATCAGTTCCTCATAAAAATCTTTTCCTCGCTCGCATACCTGACGTATATTCTCCCCACCGGGTGCTCCCCGAAAAAAGAACGGATTGGTGTAAAATAGTTCAAACCGTTCTTTTCCTCCAGCTTCTGCAATTTCTTCCGGTGTCAGGCCGTCCCAGTCTCCCCAGGTAATCTCCCGGATTCTGGCATCCTGGATACAGGGAATATCCGCATTTCCCGTTATGATCTGCGCGGTCTCCCGTGCACGCTGATAAGGACTCGTAATTACCAGGTCAAACGGGATCGTTCCCATATTCTCACGGGTAATCTCCGCAAGCCTTCGTCCATTTTCATTCAATAGAATATCCGATTCTCCCTGTAGCTTTCTTCTGCAGTTCCAGTCGGTTTCCCCGTGTCTTATCACATATAATTTCACGCTGTTTTCCTTCACTTACGACATTCTTTTTAACATTACCGCGGTTGTGATGGCCAGTTCGCTGTAAGTCTCCGCGTTTACACCGCAACCGGTGGTAAACAGGCCATTGACATCTGGCAGAGCTGCAATATCAAGATACGTTTCCATATTCACGCCACCACCATATACAATGTACACCGCTTCTGCTACATCACTTCCATATAAGGAAGCCACAACACTGCGAATATAATGATGAACCATCTGAATATGAGAAAGGTCTGCAGTAGATTTCTTTCCAATGGCCCACATAGGCTCATAAGCAAAGATAATCCTCCTCGCCTCCTCCTTCGACACTCCATCCAGAAGCTCCTCCAGTTGTTTTTGGATGAATGCCTGAACCTGCTCATCCGATTCTTTCAGCTCCTCGCCCACACACAGGAACGGATGCAAACCAATCTTCACAGCAGTTTTCAGTTTCCGGTTTGACATCTGGTTATCTTCCTTCAGGTAACGCCGCCGTTCCTGATGATTGATCTCCACATACCGGCAGCCGATGTCCAGGAGCATCTGCCCGGACACCTCACCAGTGTAGGCACCGTCCAGTTCCCAGAACATGTCCTGGCCCCCCACCTTTACCACACTGTCCGGATTTAGATGCTTTGTAATCTCCGGGATCACTGGAAAGGATGGAAAGATCACAACCGGATAGTCATGAAAGTCCTTCAGTTTCTCCTGCAGCTCTCTCGCAATGCGGATGCTGTCCTGATATCCATTTACCATTTTCCATCCGGAACCACAAATGAAATGCTTCACGTTATTCTCCACCTTACTACTTATTATTCAAAAATTCCTCTGCCACACGCATGGACTGCTTCATGTTATCTCCGCTGGCAATGCCTTTTCCGGCAATATCAAACGCGGTTCCGTGATCAACGGAAGTACGGATGATCGGAAGTCCGATAGTGCAGTTTACACACTCGCTCATGAGCTGCAGCTTCGCTGCGATATGTCCCTGATCATGATACATGGCAATAGCTGCATCATAGATACCATTTAATGTCTTGTTGAACACAGAATCCGGCGGAATCGGGCCGGTAACGTTGATGCCCTCTTCCTTTGCCGCTTCAATGGCCGGAATGATCTCTTCAATCTCCTCCATGCCGAACAGCCCGTGTTCTCCTGCATGCGGATTTAATCCGGCTACCGCGATCAGCGGATTCTCCATTCCGGTCTGCTTTAATGCCTTATCCATCAGCTCAATGCAATCCAGGACACGCTGCTTCGTTGCCCGGTTGCAAGCCTCACGAAGAGAACAATGGGTCGAAACATGCATGATCTTAAGCGGTCCGTAAAACATCATAGCATACTTTTTGGTTCCTGTCAGGGTTGCAAAGATCTCAGTATGACCGTCATAATTATGACCGCCCATATGCAGGGCTTCTTTGTTGAGCGGTGCAGTTACCACTGCATCAATTTTCCCTGCGTTCGCATCTGCAATGGCATGTGCGATGTACTGGTATGCCGCATCTCCGCATTTAGCGGAAAGCTTGCCAATCTCATACTGGTCCATGGTCAGATGATTCGGATCGATTACATTGATCACACCGTCCTCGTACTCCTCCGGAGCCTGAATTTCCTTAAATTTACAATCCAGCTTTAACAGATCATTATAAAATTTCAGAATATCGACAGCACCGTACACAACGTATTTTCCCCCAAACTCTGTGCCGTCTCCCAGCGCTTTCATAATAATTTCCGGTCCGACTCCGGCCGGATCTCCCATGGTGATTCCCAGTCTTTTCATGAACAATCCTTCCCTTCCGCTCAAACTTTATTTTTACATCCGCTCTTTAAAATACACGATGGATTTTGCCAGTGCTTCCCGGTCTCCGATGGAGCCACCCTTTACAATACAGGGAAGTCCCGGATAATCACCGCCGTCCAGCTGAATCAGGGCAATAATTGGAAGAACCTCCTCCACCAGTTTTGCGCCGTGGGCGTGATTATAATTATTGACGCTGATGGCGGTATCACCGCCGGTCAGAAAGCATCCGCATACCTTTGCTTCCTTCAGTATCAGAGCAGAAAGCTCTCCAATCCGGGACTGGGCGTATTTGGCTACTGCCGTGCGGCTCATTCCCTTTTCTTTACCGACTTTAACAGCTTCCAGATAGTCCTCATGCTCCCTGGCCGTCACAACAACAACATCCTGTCCATAGTGAAGCAGGTCAATGGCTTCCCTGGCTGCTTTCTGAATATCGCCGCCGCGAAGCAGTTCCGCGATATTCATTTCCACAACCTTCGCTCCGGCTTCCTGCGCCACCCGCACCTGCATTCTGGAGGTCTCACTAATGCTTCCCACCAAAGCGAGCACCGGATACTGTACACGCATGGTCTTTACCAGCGCATTGGCCATACCAGCCGAGCCTACCCAGAGAACCTTTTTCTTCAGACTTAAAATGTATTCCACTACCACATTCAGGTCTGAATTCTCCAGGACATCAAAGGTCACAATCTTTGCCTGCCCCACATCCATGGTCTGATTTCTCACTTCATTGAGGGAGAAGTGCACCACCGGCTCTTCCATCTCCTTCTTCATGAGCTTTTCCAGATTATCCTCGGTTACCAGACACAGCGGATCCTTCATAATCTCTGTTTCGGTAATCCGCACACCGTTCATCATCAGGGTGCCATCCACAACCATCCGGTTGGAATCCGGATTAGCCGGATTAAACACAATAAGATCCGGTTTCAGTACTTCCTTGGCTGCAGTCATCTCAGCCTTCAGATTTCCTCGCAGCGTGGAATCAATCTTTTTGTAGTAATATTCGTATGGATACGGATTCATGCTCTGCAGAATGCTTTTTACCTTCGTGTAAGCCTCCTCAGCCGGAATATTGCGTGATTCCGTATCGATCACATAAGACTTTTCCGGATCAATCTCGTCCGTATCAAAAATAATGTGTGCTTCAATTCCGTTTTTGGTCATCTGCACACCAGCATCTCCGGCACCCGTAAAATCATCTGCCAACATCAGTAATTTGCCCATAACAGATTCCTCTTTATCTTTCCGGTTATTGTTTTGGATACTTCGGACAGCCAAACTTCTTTGCCCACCAGGTTGTGATAAACGGTACGAGCAGTGCGCTTAAAACAGTAGATGCTGCCACCTGTACAGTTGCTACAGATGCAAATGCTTCCCATGCCGGATCTGCGATGGCAATGGCTGCCGGTACTGCTACTGCATTTCCTGCGGTTGTAGCTACGGCCCACCCTGCATAACCAGGACGCTTGCCGATAAATCTGTCACAGCATACGATAAATGCGCCGCCGATAAAGATAGTGATCAGGCCAAGTACAACACCGGAAACTCCTCCCTTTACCACGTTAGCCAGGTTGATGCCTGCACCCAGTGAGAAACCGGTAAACGGAATGATTGCAGAGCCAACTGGTCCAAAGAAATCTTTTACCTTCGGATCAATGTTGCCAAGAAGCATACCTGCAAAGATTGGAACAACTGCTGCAACCAGGCTCATGAACGGAATATCCGCAAGACCGGATGCGCCAAGGGCAACCAGGGTCAGGAACGGACCATCGTTCAAAGCCAGAATCGGCATGCATGCACAATCTTTTTCGTCTCCGTACTGTTCCATCAGTGCATAGTAAACAGAACCATTACTGTTGGTTACTGCACAAATAATTGCCATACTGGAAATACCAAGGAAACCTGCGCTTCCAAAAATCTTTCCTACTGCTATACCAAGCGCTGCGCCAATCACGAATTTGGATACCAGAAGCAGTCCGCCTCGTTTTACGACTGCAGGCATATCTTTCACGGTCAGTGTTGTTCCCATACAGAACAACAGGATGCCTAACGCGCAGGAACCACCCGCGCTGGAGAATGTTGCCGTTGTAATACCACCGATCTGCAATGCAGACGGGAAAAATGTATTTACCAGACATCCAAGAATCAACGGAACAACCATCATGCCTGCCGGAACCTTTTTAATAAAATCCATAATCATAAACAATTACCTTCCTTTCCGTTCAATGCGTCCATTTGGATTTCCTGTGGTTTTCATACATGCATGTTTTTATTCTGGCATTCATGGCCATTCCTGCCAAAAATACGATTAATCGTCATTTTCACCAATCAACTATCCAAATTTTATTATTTGATAGTCAGATTATATAATGTCCTTCTTTTTATGAATAGTTTGAAAATATTTTCATACTATTCATATTTACTAACTTCTGTTACTTTGTTATATTGCTGTCACACTTTTTGAGTTTCATAATCATAGATCCGCTGTACTTTTACTTTCGATCTGGACTGCGGATCAAAGGTATTCTTCAGGTATTCCCGTACCAGGCACTTCGCCAGTTCAATTCCCGTCACCTGCGCACCAATGGTAATGATATTGGCACAGTTGCTGAGTTGGGCCCGCTCTGCCTGGTAAATATTATTCACCTCCGCTGCATAAGCGCCTTTTACCTTATTGGCTGCAATGCAGACTCCGATTCCAGTTCCGCAGATTAGGATTCCCCGGTCACATTCCCCCGCTGCCACGGCCTCTGCCAGACGAATGGCTGTATTGGCATAGATCGGATCCTCACTTCCAAAATCTACGCACTCATGTCCCAGATCCTCTACCAACTTTTTTAATACCTTCTTGTGTTCTGATGCGTTTGGGTCGCATCCAATTGCAACTTTCATGTTATCCCCTCCTTATGTTCTTTACCTTCTCAATCCGAAGTACCCTGATGCGTTTTCCAGATATCAATCAGCTCTGTTCCCAGCCTGCTATCGATGATCAGCGTATCTATCAGCCCTCCTTTCACCGCCGCCATAATCGCATAGGCCTTCTCAACTCCGGAAGCAAGTGTGATCTTTCTCGGAATCTTTTTAAACTGCTCCAGTTCAATGGAAACTGTCCGGTCTTTTAAGCTTGTATTACATTCATTTCCATTGATGTCTAAGAATCTCACCACAACATCCCCCACAACTCCGCATTTGCGCAACTCCTTCAAATCCTCTGGCGGCAGATATTCCGGCCGGGCTAAAACCGTTGTTGTTTCTGGATAGAAGGCTCCGATTCCATTAATAGCAATATTCACCCGATCAAACATGGAATAAACCTGCGCAATGCTTTTTTCATTTTTCAATAGCCCTGTAATTTTTGATGAACTCATGAGAGTATCGGTAAGCAGAATATGTTTCTTTCCGGAAAATGCCTTCGCTGAGCGGGTTACCAAAGTTCTTACATCCCACTCTGCCACACTGCTCGCAAGGCTGCCATGCAGCGTGACAAAATCTGCCTCTACCTTCTGAGCCGGATTCAGGTAATTGATCATCTGGTAAATCGTGCTGCCCCAGGTAAATCCGATCACGTCACCCTTTTTGATGATCCTCTGCAAATACCGCGCTGCTTCCAGAGCCACCAGTTTCTTCACATTTTCCGGGTCCTCCGGATGATCCACGCCTTCCATACTCACAGCCGGTGCAATGATCACTTCTTTAATCCCAAGAAGCTCTTTTAGCTGGCGCTCTACCTCGATACATTCCACAAAAGGATCGCGAATTACAAATTCGATAATTTTTTCTTCCTTGGCACGTTTGAGCAATCTCGATACAGTCGTAATCGAGATTCCCAGTTCTTCCGCAATCTGATTCTGCGGTTTTTCTGAAATGTAATAGAGGTATGCCGCTTTCAAAACCAGGAACGTAGACTGGTCAAACTTGTCAATATGCATACTTTCCGTGCTCCTTTTCTGATATATCTATAACAATTTATCTATATTTTTCTACTTTCAGAAAAACATCCCATCATGTTGTATATTTTCTCATAGTTTCATGTTATCAGATATGTTAATAATTTCAATATTGAAATTTTTTCCAGTACCCGTCTCTCACAGGCCGAATATGAAATTATTTTCAGAGTTGTAATTATTTTTCATACCCCGTATATTGGAGCTACAGAAACAAAACAGGAACACAAAAAATTAAATATATCACACATGGAGGTATCTTATGATTAAACAGAACAGATTCTACAACACCCTGCTGAACCCTTTATATGAGGGATGTGACCTGAATGACTTATGCGTAGCCACCTACCTGATTGGTGCGGCAAAAGAAGAAGGCGCAATCTTAAAGGCTGTCAGTATCGGTATTGAGCAGACTACCGGTTCCTGGGTGGACGTACCGGCTGAGACGGATGAAATGCGTGCGAAATACGCATCCAAGATTATCGGTGTATATGAAGTACCGAACTATGAAAATCAGACTAATGTAAATCTGGATGTGGCTCCGGACGGCCTTCGCTTTTACGTGATTCGCATCGGCTATCCGGTTGATAATATTGAAAACAATATCCCACTGCTGATCGGTTCTATCTGCGGCAATATCATGTCCATGCCGTATCTGAAGCTGCTGGATATTGACTTCCCGAAGAAATTCACCGATGCATTCCAGGGACCGAAATTCGGTATCGATGGAATCCGCAAGATTTTAAATGTTTACGACAGACCACTGTTAAACAACATGATCAAGCCTTGTACCGGTTATACTCCAGAGGTTGGCGAAAAGCTGTTCTTTGAGGCTGCAGCCGGTGGTGTTGACATCATCAAGGATGACGAGCTGATCGGCGGAAACCGGAAATTTAACAGCCTGGCTGAACGTGTAAAGAGAAACATGGATGCCGTTGAGCGCGCGAAAGCCATTAAAGGTGAGAATACCATGTACGCCTGCAACATCACCGATGAAGTCTGCCGTCTGAAAGAGAATGCCATGACCGTCATCAACAACGGTGGCAACCTGATCATGGTAGACATTCACGGTACTGGCTACAGCGCAGTCCGCATGCTGGCTGAGGATCCGGAGATCACCGTTCCGATTCTGGCTCACTCCTGCTTCAACGGTGCCTTTACTTGTTCCCCGTACCAGGGCATAAGCTCCAAGGTAGTCAACAAGCTTGTCCGTCTCAGCGGTGCTGATATTTATCTGACCCAGCCTCCGTACGGAAAATTTGATAATACCTTTGATAACTACATCACCAACATCAACGCTTCCAAGGCAAAATTCTATGATTTAAAGCCGATGCTTCCATTCGTGGGCGGCGGCGTAGTTCCGGGACTGGTTCCGAAGTTCGTTGATGACTGCGGTCCGGATGTTCTCCTTGGTGTTGGTGCAGGTATCCACGCTCATCCGATGGGGCCGAGAGCCGGTGCGATTGCATTCCGCAATGCCATCGATGCCGTGATGAATGGTATCCCACTGCGTGAAAAGGCAAAAGACTGCAAGGAACTGACTGTAGCCATTGAGAAATGGGGCATCTACGGCGAGGACCATAGCAAAGACCTCTATGCCATTTAATATACTCCATAGATTTCAAAACAAGAGGCTGGCGCTTGGCGTCAGCCTCTTGTTTTGAAATCTATTTTATTTTCTGGATTCTTCCCGGGTCACCTCCACAAGGTTCGTATGCTGCCCGTTGCCCCGGGCGTAAGGGGTCGGGTGCAGGGATGTCAGCACATTGATGGAACCGGCTGTGTCGGTTCCGTTTTCGTCCGGCCGGTACCAGGCGCCCTGGGAGATGGCGGTCACCCCCGGCATGATCCGGTCGGTGACGCGCACCGGCATGCGGATC
>ERZ773216.3700-NODE-3700-length-11885-cov-4.325106_pt1 | contig 11885 bp, 9 predicted proteins | sample MGYA00511259_ERZ773216 | MGnify/ENA primary metagenome ERZ773216 (study PRJEB29015, sample SAMEA2737764) | human gut metagenome | biome: human gut; feature: human-associated habitat; material: faeces | place: China | collected 2012 ... | reverse complement strand
GCTTCAGTAAAGAAACAGGAGATAAAATAATTATGAACAGAAATTGGAAACAGATCTGGATCCGGTTTGCCATGGTACTGATGCTGGCCGTGGCAATCCCGTTTCAGAGCTTTGCAGGGAATGCGCGTATTGCGTTCTCAGATCCTACCGCGGAGGCGGGAAGTGAATTTACGGTAAACGTAAAATTTACCTGCACGACCGGTGAGAAAATTGGCAAGACGGTTGTGATGCTTTCTTATGATACCAGTGCCATGGAATTTATTGGCGGTGAGCCGGATGTCAGCGGCGGAAACGGAGCCATCCGTGTGATCGGCAGTGTGAGCGGAAGCAGCGAGTCTGCATCTACCATTCGTTTCAAAGCACTGAAGGCAGGAAGCAGTAAGATTGAAGTAACCGATTATGAAGGTTATGACGCAGATGAGCAGCTGCTGGACATTACCCAGCTTGGAAGTTCTTCTGTTACTATTAACAGCACAAGCACAGCGGCAGCGGCATCTGGTGACACTTCCTTGTCCTCCCTTCAGATTTCTCCTGGTACCTTGAGCCCTGCGTTCAGCGCTGAGGTTGACAGTTACACCGCATCTGTAAGCCTGGATACCGAAAAGCTTACCGTGAGCGCAGTACCGGCCAGCGATAAGGCTACCGTTGCTTTAAGCGGAACTGATCTGCAGGAGGGTGAGAATACCGTAACCTGTACGGTAACCGCTGAGGATGGTACCAGCCATACCTATACGATCCTGGTGAACCGTGTCGAGGGCGGTGAAAGCCTTGCCGGCGGACAGGAGGAAACGACAGCTCCGGCTGAGAATGTTGAGGTCCTGGCAGAGCTGGAGGCATCCAGAACCCCACTTAAGATTGGCATTGCTGCACTGCCGGCAGATGTAACGGTTCCGTATGGCATGAAGGAAACCTCCATCACCATAGGCGAGACCAAGGTTCAGGGATGGGTACCGGATACTCAGGGCGGACAGCCGGAGTACTGCATCTTCTACGGTGTGAGTGACGCCGGAACAGTCGGCTTCTACCGTTATGACCTGACTGATAAGACCATCCAGCGTTACTTTGAGCAGAGCAGTGAGGGCAATTCTCAGAGCCTGGAGCTTCAGGATCTGGCAGAAAAGTATAATGCTCTGGTAGATGATTACAATATTGCAAGAATCGCTCTGGTGGCTGTAGCGGCAGTCGCAGTCATTCTTCTTATTCTCCTGATCATCAGCCGCATTGGAAGAAACCGCCGGATGGAAGAGACAGATGATATGGATTACGATCAGCTTGACGAGCCGGCAGAGAAGATACAGAAAAAAGAATCCAAAAAGAACGGACGCAGACTCAGCAAAGAAGAGCGTTATATGATGGGAGAAGAGGACGATTACGAAGAGGATCCTGATTTCCGCGATAACGCATCAGAAGATCCTGATGCAGAGGAATATCTGCCGGAAGCAGCGGATGATGCAGATGCCCAGCTGGACGAAATGAAAAAGGAACTGGCTGCCAGTGTGGCAGAGAAACCGGAGCACGGCGCAGAAAAACGCGGTGAAGAACCGGCGGCAGGAGCAGATTCGGAGAGCGATGATTTTGAAGTCTTCGATCTGGATGATGACCTTTAAAAGCTGAAAGGAAAAAGCAAAAAAGCGGTGTATTGACTTCGCCGCTTTTTTTGCTATAATACTGTTATACAATTTCTATAACAGAGAATTCGAAAGATGGTGAAAACATGATCATTAAGATTGATTTTGAAAGCGAGGAGGCAATCTATATCCAGCTCAGGAACCAGATCATCATGGGCATAGCCACAGACCGGATCCGAGAAGGCGATTCTCTGCCATCTGTCCGTCAGCTTGCAGAGAATATCGGAATCAACATGCATACCGTAAATAAAGCTTATGCGGTCCTGAAGCAGGAAGGATATATCAAACTGGACCGACGGCGCGGGGCTGTAATTGCTCTGGATATCGACAAGCTCCGTTCGATCGGGCGTTTGAGGGAGGAACTTTCCGTTCTTCTGGCAAGGAGTGTCTGTAAAAATGTCTCCAGAGAGGAAGTTCATGCTCTGGTTGATGAGATTTATGATTACTACACCGGCAGCCGCGAGAGTTAGATGGAGGAATTGCCATGTTATGTGAGCGTTGTAAGATAAGAGAAGCAAATATTCAATATACAGAAATTGCCAATGGAGTTCGCACCGAGCACAATTACTGCGCTCAGTGCGCCAAAGAGATGGATTTTGGTCCCTATTCTGCCATTTTTGAGGGGGAATTTCCGTTAGGCAAGCTTTTGTCGGGGCTTTTAGGAGTGCCGGGGGAGGAATCGGAGGAAGAAAAGACCGGTCAGATCATCTGTCCGACCTGTGGCACCAGCTATGATGATTTTGTAAAAAACAGCCGGTTTGGCTGTGCGGACTGCTACAGCGTGTTTGATCTGCTGATCCACGATAAGATCAGGCAGCTTCAGGGCAATGTGCGTCACACCGGAAAGCATCCGAAATTCCAGAAAATCAAGGCGGATCCATTCCATCTGGCCTCTTGTGACCAGCCGGAGAAAGGCACCGCAGACATGACTCCCGCAAGCTGCAAAGAACAGACTCTGAATACGGATGCGGCAGTGGAAAATGAAACTCAGCTGCAGATCCGAAAGCTGGAGGCAAGACTCCGGGAGGCGGTGCGTGCGGAAGAGTATGAGATCGCAGCTGACTGCCGTGACCAGATCCGGGCACTGAAGGAGGCGCAGTCATGATGAAATGGTTTGAGGAAGTAAACCGGACACGGCCTGCCGTGATCTGCAGCCGTGTGCGTCTTGTGCGGAATCTGGAACAATATGCATTTCCATCCAGGCTTGATGGAAAACTGGCAGAAGAGATGATCGGACGCCTGGAGGATGGCCTGAAAGATCTCGGCAGTGCGGATGGCCGCCATTATGAGCAGGCAAGGCTGCAGGAGCTGAGTGATCTGGACCGCAGAGCACTTCGGGAGCGCCGGGTGTTTAACTCCACCATCGCTTCCGGAAAAGCGCCTGCTGGGGTCATGGTATCAGATGATGAACGCGTGGGCATCGTATTAAACGGAACAGATCACATCCGCATCCAGCTGTTTGCCTCCGGTCTGCATCTGGATGAACTCTGGACCCAGGCAGGGCTGATCGATGATTATCTGAATGAACGTTTTGATTATGCCTTTGATGATAAGTATGGTTACCTGACCTCATTCCCCACCAGTGTGGGAACCGGGCTCCGGGCGTCGGTGGTACTGCACCTGCCGCTGTTATCCCAGAGCAAGCGCTTTAACGGCATGGTGACCGAGATGACGCGGTTTGGAGCTTCGGTGAAGGGCATGTATGGGGAGGGTGAAGAAAATTGCGGATCCCTGTATGAGGTCAGCAATCAGAAAACCCTGGGCATGACGGAAAAAGAAATCCTGGACATGGTGACCAAGGTGGCACTGCAGCTTACTGCCCAGGAGGAGCAGATGCGAAAGCTGGCGCTGGATAAGAACCGGGTATCCAGAGAGGATGATGCCTTCCGTGCTTATGGCACATTGAAATATGCCAGAAGGCTGACGATGAAGGAAGCCATGACGCTGCTCTCCCGAATCATGGCCGGCTGCGCAGATGGGCTTTTGCGTATGGAGGAGCCCTGCGCGGTATACCGCCTGATGCTTGGGATCCAGCCGGCTAATCTTCAGAAGCTTTCTGCCAGACCTCTGGGAAGGGAAGAGCTGGAGATGGCACGGGCTGCTTATCTGCGGGCAGAGCTGCCGCAGCTTTTGGCTTAAGACAGATACAAGGAGGACCTGAATTTTGATAGACAGAAATCGTTTTACAGAACAGGCCTGGAATGCCATCGCGCTGTCTACCCGGACAGCGAATGAGCTGGGCCATAATTATGTGGGAACCGAACATCTTCTGGTTGGGCTGCTGCTGGAGGAAGAAGGCGTTGCGGCAAGAGTTCTCGATGCCAACGGTGTAACGGCAGATAAGGTGAAAGAGCTGATCAGCCAGCTCATCTTTCCTAACCAGAATGTGGGAACCATCGGAGAGACCGTATATACGCCAGGGGCTGTACGGGTATTGAACCAGAGCTATCGGGAGGCTGTGCGGTTCAAGGCGCCGCTCATCGGAACGGAGCACCTGCTGATCGCCATGATCCGGGAAAGCGACTGCGCAGCAGTACGGCTGCTGAATACCATGGATGTAAGCCTGCAGAAATTGTACGTGGATCTGCGCGGTGCCATGGGCGAGGACGGAGCAGATGCGCGAGAGGAGCTTCAGTCCTCCGGATCCGGAGCAGATGGCAGTGCGGCGACTCCGACGTTAAACAGCTTCAGCCGTGATCTGACAAAGCTTGCCCGGGAGGGAAGACTGGATCCGGTGATCGGCCGGGAAAGTGAGATCCAGCGTGTTGTCCAGATCCTGAGCAGAAGAACAAAAAATAATCCCTGCCTGATCGGTGAACCGGGGGTAGGTAAAACCGCGGTTGTGGAGGGCCTTGCCCAGATGATCGCAGGCGGCAATGTGCCGGAAACCATTGCAGATAAACGCGTGATGACGTTGGATCTGTCCGGCATGGTAGCCGGATCCAAATACCGCGGTGAATTTGAGGAGCGCATCAAGAAGGTGATTTCCGAAGTAACCGAAGACGGCAATGTGCTTTTGTTCCTGGATGAGATCCATACCATCATCGGAGCAGGCGGTGCAGAGGGAGCCATTGATGCCTCCAATATCTTAAAGCCTTCCCTGGCCCGTGGAGAGATCCAGCTGATCGGCGCCACAACTCGGGAGGAGTACCGCAAGTACATTGAGAAAGATGCAGCACTGGAGCGCCGTTTCCAGCCGGTTGTGGTAGAGGAGCCGACAGAGGAGCAGTCCATCGCCATTTTAAAGGGCCTGCGCCCGAAATATGAGGAGCATCATAAGGTAACCATTACGGATGATGCACTTGTGGCTGCGGTCCGTCTGTCTGCCCGCTACATCAATGACCGCTTCCTTCCGGATAAGGCCATTGATCTGATCGATGAGGCGTCCTCCAAAATCCGCCTGACCACATATGTGGAGCCTGCGGAGATTAAAAGCCTGACAGAGGACATTGACAAGCTGGAGCTCCAGAAGGAACAGGCTATTAAAAATGAGGCATATGAGAAAGCCGGTGACATCAAGAAGCGCCAGCAGAAGAAGCGGGAAAAGATCGAAAAGCTTCGCGAAAAATGGCAGAAGGAAAAAACATCCAGGAAGCTGATCGTCGGAGAAGGCGAGATTGCGGATGTGGTTTCCGGCTGGACCAAAATCCCGGTGAGAAAGCTGGCAGAGGAGGAATCAGAGCGTCTGCGCAGGCTGGAGTCCATTCTGCATGAGCGCGTAGTGGGTCAGGAGGAGGCTGTGACCGCTGTGGCAAAGGCTATCCGCAGAGGCCGTGTGGGCTTAAAAGATCCGAAGCGTCCGATTGGTTCCTTCTTATTCCTGGGACCAACCGGCGTTGGAAAGACCGAGCTCTGCAAGGCACTGGCGGAAGCGATGTTCGGTACGGAAAATGCCCTGATCCGCGTTGACATGTCGGAGTACATGGAGAAGCACAGTGTCTCAAAGATGATCGGATCACCGCCAGGATATGTAGGCTATGAGGAGGGAGGCCAGCTCAGTGAGAAGGTCCGCCGGAACCCGTATTCCGTGATCCTCTTTGATGAGATCGAGAAGGCACACCCGGATGTATTTAACATTCTGCTGCAGGTACTCGATGATGGCCACATCACGGATGCCCAGGGCCGCAGGATTGATTTTAAGAATACTGTGCTCATCATGACCTCCAATGCAGGCGCGGAGAACATCATTTCCCCGAAACGCCTGGGCTTTGCCTCCAATGATGACGCGAAAGAGCGCTACCGCTTCATGAAGGAGCGTGTCATGGAAGAGGTGAAGCGGATGTTCAAGCCGGAGTTTTTAAACCGTATTGATGAGATCATCGTATTCCACCAGCTTTCTCAGGATCATATGAAAGAAATCGTGGATATCATGCTGAAGAGTATCTGCAGACGCACTCTGACCCAGATGAACTTAAAGCTCACGGTAGATGACACGGCAAAGGCATTTCTTGTGGAAAAGGGCTATGACGAAAAGTACGGTGCCCGTCCGCTGCGCCGCGCGATCCAGAATCTGCTGGAAGATAAGCTCGCTGAGGCTGTGCTGGACGGTGAAGTTAAAGCCGGTGATGAAGTAACCGTTACCAAAGGAGAAGACAGCTTGAAATTTTTATCGGCAGAAGTGATAAAAAACTAGATTAATTTTGTCGGTTGTTGTATAATCCTATGAGAAATATGAAAATACCAGGAGGGCAAACACATGCCAGTAATCGAATCTTTAATCCGCTCCGAAGCTGATGGAACCATCAGCTTTGGCAATTACAAATTAGACACCAAGAGCAAGCTTGATAATTTTGAACATGCGGGAGATTTATATAAGATCAAAACCTTCTATGAGATCACAAAATTAGAGCGCAACGGTTCTTTCGTTTATGAGTCTGTACCGGGAACAGCAGTAGAGCATTTCTCCGCAAAGCATGATGGCGTAGAGTTTACCGTATCCGGCGACAAAGATGCCCAGATCACCATTCAGCTGGAGGATGATACAGAATACGAGGTTTATGTTGACGGTGTTGCGGTAGGCGGCATGAAGACCAACATGAGCGGCAAGCTGGTAGTCAGTGTAGAGTTAAGCGAGGGTGTCACCTGCCAGGTTAAGGTGGTAAAACGCTAAACATCCTCTTTCAGGAAGGGCATACATAGCATGGCAAAAGCAAAGACAACCGTATTTTTCTGCAAGGAATGCGGTTTTGAATCCAGCAAATGGCTTGGACAGTGTCCGGCATGTAAGGAGTGGAACACACTGGTGGAGGAACCGGTGGCAAAGAAAGCTCCGGCCGGCCACGCCGGCGGTGTTTCCCAGCGTGTACCGGCAAAGCCTGTAAAGCTGGAGGAAGTGTCCTTAGAAGAACAGGACCGGATCCCAACGGGATATCCGGAACTGGATCGTGTACTGGGGAGCGGCATAGTAGCCGGCTCCCTGGTTTTAGTTGGGGGTGATCCCGGTATCGGAAAGTCGACCCTGCTGCTTCAGATGTGCCGGAATCTGGCCAGGGATGGACACCGGGTGCTTTATATTTCCGGTGAGGAATCCTTAAAGCAGATCAAGATGCGGGCAAGCCGCATCGGAACCATAAGCGGAGAACTTCTGTTTTTATGCGAAACAAATCTGGATACGATCGAGGAGGCCATCCGCGAGACAAAACCGGAGATCGTCATCATCGACTCCATCCAGACCATGTTCCGGGAGGATGTGGCATCCGCACCGGGCAGCGTGAGCCAGGTACGGGAATCCACCAGTGTGCTGATGCAGATTGCCAAGGGCCTGGGGATTTCTGTGTTCATTGTCGGACATGTGACCAAAGAGGGTGTGGTAGCTGGGCCGCGTGTGCTGGAGCATATGGTAGACACAGTCCTCTATTTTGAGGGTGAACGCAATGCCTCTTACCGTATTCTGCGGGGAGTAAAGAACCGCTTTGGCTCTACCAACGAGATTGGCGTGTTTGAGATGCAGGAGAATGGACTGGAGGAGGTAGAAAATCCATCGGAGTATCTGTTAAGCGGACGCCCGGAGGATGCTTCCGGTGCTGTGGCAGCGTGCTCTTTAGAGGGAAGCAGACCAATCCTCCTGGAAGTGCAGGCACTTGTGACCCAGACAAACTTTGGCATGCCAAGGCGTACCGCAGCAGGGACGGATTTCAACCGTGTGAACCTGCTGATCGCGGTGCTGGAAAAGCGCTGCAGATATGAGATGTCCCGCTACGATGCTTACGTGAATATCGCAGGCGGCATGCGGATGAACGAACCGGCGCTGGACCTTGCTATCATTATGGCTCTGGTATCCAGCATGAAGGATAAGCCTGTGAATCCGAAGTGCATGATCTTCGGTGAGGTGGGACTGGCCGGCGAGGTGCGTGCCGTATCCCAGGCGGAGCAGCGGGTACATGAGGCCATCAAGCTGGGATTTGAGTCCTGTATCCTGCCGCAGGTGTCTCTGGACAAGATGAAGAACACCGATAAGATCACACTATACGGTGTGAGCAATGTAAGAGAAGCAATTCGGCTGATCTGATGAAAAAGCAGGAAACCGGCCCGGGGCTGGTTTCCTGCTTAAAACACTGCTTTCGCATAAAAAATATATTTTTTTCAAAAAATTAAAAAAATTGTTGACAGTGCGAATAATCCATGTTATTATAATGGAGCGTTGAGGAAAACGAAAGAAACAAAAGCTCAGCGAAACAGCATAGGGGATTAGTTCAATGGTAGAGCACCGGTCTCCAAAACCGTCGATGGGGGTTCGAGCCCCTCATCCCCTGCTAAAGAAGAGCGATAAGGTCGAAAGGTCTTATCGCTCATTTTGTTATGCGCAGAGATTCATTCCACAAAAAACAGGAGGAATTTTCATGGACGCTGATCGAGGAATCATCCGCATTTCCGTGCGAAACCTTGTGGAGTTTGTCATGCGGGGCGGAGATATAGACAACCGCAGAACCTCCGCGGCGGAAAAGGACGCCATGCAGGCGGGAAGCCGCATGCACCGGAAGATCCAGAAACGTCAGGGCGCGGATTACCACGCTGAGGTGCCGATGAAGCATACGGTGGAGCAGGAAGATTACCGGATTCTGGTAGAAGGCCGGGCAGACGGTGTCATTGAGGCAGTCTCCGGAGTTACGATCGATGAGATCAAGTGTGTCTATCTGGACATTCATCAGCTGGAAGAGCCGCTTACGCTGCATCTGGCGCAGGCACTGTGCTATGCGTATATGTACTGTGCGGATCACGAAAATATAAATTCCATTACCATCCAGATCACCTACTGCAATCTCGAAACGGAGGAGATCCGCCGCCTGAAGCAGGATAAGACGCGGGAAGAACTTGAGGAATGGTTTCAGGGACTGATCCATGAATATGTGAAGTGGGCTAAATATCTGTATCATCATACCCTTCGACGGAATGAATCTCTGCGGGAACTTCAGTTTCCGTATGAGTACCGGACCGGACAGAAAGAGCTTGCCGTGTCTGTGTATCGGGCACTGGCCCGCAGGCGCAATCTGTTTATTCAGGCGCCGACCGGAATCGGAAAGACCCTTTCCGTGGTTTACCCATCCTTAAAATCCATGGGCAATGGGACCGGAGAGAAGCTGTTTTACCTGACGGCGAAGACCATTACCGGAAGCGTGGCAGAAAACTGCTTTTCTCTGCTTCGCGGGCAGGGCATGCTGTTTACCACCGTGACTGTCACAGCGAAAGAAAAACTCTGCCCCATGGAAAAGACCGAATGCAACCCGGATGCCTGTCCCTGCGCAAAGGGGCATTTTGACCGGGTGAATGATGCCGTGTTTGATATCATCCATGAACAGCAGGGCATTACCAGGGAGATTCTTCTTCAATATGCGGACCGGTATCAGGTCTGCCCCTTTGAATTCTGTCTGGACATCAGCAGCTGGGCAGACGGCATTATCTGTGATTATAACTATGTATTTGATCCGAATGTCAGACTAAAACGCTATTTTGCGGAGGGAAATCAGGGGGACTATCTGTTTCTGGTGGATGAAGCGCACAATCTGGTCAGCCGGGCACGGGAAATGTTCAGCGCCTGCCTGGTAAAGGAGGATATCCTGCTGGTGAAAAAGTTGGTCAGAGGGCGTTCCGGAAAGCTTGTGCGGGAATTGGAACGCTGCAACCGCAATCTGCTGGAGCTGAAGCGGGAATCAGCCAGATACCGGGTGCTGCCGGACGTAAATCTGCTGGCATCGAATCTTCTGGGAGTCATGGGAGAGCTTGAAGTGTTTCTGGAGGAAGAAAAAGAATTTCCGGAACGGGAACTGGTTCTGCAGTTTTATTTTGACCTGCGGCATTTTCTGAACATGCATGATGGCCTGGATGATCATTACCGGATCTATACGGAGCTGGGGGAGGATGGAAATTTCCGCCTGTATCTGTTCTGTATTGATCCGTCCCGGTGCTTAAACGCCTGTCTGGAAAAGGGTATTGCGGGAATCTTTTTTTCAGCGACCATGATTCCGGTCATCTATTATAAGAAGCTGCTCAGCGGCAATCCGGAGGATTTTGCGGTTTATGCAAATTCTCCGTTTGACGGGAAGAACCGGTTGATTCTGGTGGCGAAGGATGTCAGCAGCCGTTACAGCCGCAGAAACCGAACAGAATTTGGCAAGGTGGCCGATTATATTACGGAGCTGGCCCACAGCCATGTGGGAAATTATATGGTGTTTTTTCCATCCTATCGTTACATGGAGGCAGTGGAACAGCTTCTGGATGAGCGCTATGACGGAAGCTTTCGCTGGCAGATGCAGACGAGCCGCATGACGGAGAAGGAGCGGGAGAAATTTCTGGAGCTGTTTGAAGAAAAGCGTGAACAATCCTTTGTCGGACTTTGTGTGCTTGGCGGGATATTTTCAGAGGGAATTGATCTGAAGGCGGAACGACTGGAAGGAGCGATCATTGTGGGAACCGGCTTGCCAATGGTATGCAGTGAACAGGAAATCCTGATGCAGTATTTTGCGGAACAGGGAGAGAATGGATACGATTATGCCTATCAGTATCCGGGCATGAATAAGGTGCTGCAGGCAGCAGGACGGGTCATCCGCACGGCTGAGGACCGGGGCGTGATTTTGCTTTTAGATGACCGCTTTTTGCGGCAGGAGCTCCAGGAGCTGTTCCCGCGGGAATGGACCGAATATGGTCTGGTGACCCGGGAAACGGCAGGAGGGTGGCTGAAACATTTCTGGGAGAAACGATAGCCTGGACAAAAATCCTGGTTCAGGAATGGGGCAAAGAAAGCCCGGCATGAAAAACGGAGATGCGCTACAGCATCTCCATAAACTGCTTAGCCGCCTGGGAAATAGGCAGGCTGTCATTGCTTGCGACCACGATCTGACGGGTTGGAAGCTCTTCGTGGATCTGAACCTTAAAAAGGCTGTGCTCGTTTTCCGGAATACAGTAATCCGGAACAAAGGCAACGCCCAGACCGATGCGGGCCAGGTCAATTAAAAGATCATTGCTGGAAAGTTCGATCTCCGGAACCAGATCCAGCTGATGGCGCTGGAACATGCTGTGCAGAAACTCACTTGTGGTGCTCTTGCGGTCCAGCATCAGGATCGGAAAGTGCCTTAAATCCTTCAGGCTGATGGTTTTGCCCCGCAGCTCCTTGTATTCGTCGTTGGCTACGAAGACGTCTTTAAATTCCCGGATGATACGCACATTCTGGGTGTTGGAAAGACCGGAGTTTGGATAGTTGGTGATGGCAAAATCCACCTGGCCGGATTCCAGCAGATCGACACACTGGGTCGAAGTCTGGTTTGTCACCTTGATGTGGACATTCGGAAAGGAGCGGTGGAAACGGTTCAGGTACGGAACAAGGAAATAGCGGCAGATTGTGTCGCTCGCGCCGATGCGGAGCTGGCCGCCGCCAAGCGTTCCCGCTTCCATAATCTGTGCTTCACCGCGCGCAATCAGGTTGATCGCAGGCTCTACGTGGCGCAGCAGCGTTTCTCCCTCCGGCGTTAACTGCACGCGCTTTGTACTGCGGATAAAGAGCGTGATTCCAAGCTTTTTCTCCAGAACCTTGATCGACTGGCTGACCGCCGACTGCGAGATAAAAAGCAGCTTGGAGGCCTCGGAAAAACTGAGTGTGGTGGCAACGTAATAGAAAACCTTATATAACTCGTAATTAATATCCAAAATAAGCACCTCTTATAAAATATGATATCTTCACTCTAGCACACTTCCCCGAAAGAATGCAAGAAAAAATCTGCCGGAACCGTGTACTTTTTCTCCTCTTTTTCGAGTAAGAGAAAATTC
>ERZ773216.3695-NODE-3695-length-11896-cov-4.321594_pt1 | contig 11896 bp, 9 predicted proteins | sample MGYA00511259_ERZ773216 | MGnify/ENA primary metagenome ERZ773216 (study PRJEB29015, sample SAMEA2737764) | human gut metagenome | biome: human gut; feature: human-associated habitat; material: faeces | place: China | collected 2012 ... | reverse complement strand
CGCGATAACAAGGGGAAATTCGCGAAGCGTGTTTTCACTTGTTGTGCCGCGCCTGTCAGGAGTCCGGCTGTGTTCGATTTAGTGGTTCACAAGCGGCGGATTTCATGCTATACTAATGCAGGCATGTGGCAGAAGTCTGCCATCTGCTTTTAAAAATGACAAAGGAAGGCACAAATATGAACTATATGATCTGTATTCCTTCACCGAGACTCGTCTCGAGGGAATACTGTGAAAGGATCCACAACATTCTGGCAAGAATGTCGGATCAGTACCGGGTCAATATCGTTCCGGAGCCGGTAAAGATGCGGCAGGGATCCTGCCCGGATTTCTATAAGAAATACCGGATCTACAAAGATATCAAGGATCGCGACGGAAACGGAGAGGCATATCTGACCTCCGAGGAAGAGAACATGATCTTAAGTGTCTGCAGAAATCCGGAGGAAGTGGAGCTCATGAAGAGCTGCACCTACGCATACCGGTATCCGACGACGCTGGTCCTCAAGAGCTTCCGGGAAGATAAGAAAAGATAACGAAGCGTTGGCAAACAGGTAAAAGTGTGATATACTTATTCTAAGTCCGCGGGGCGGCTGGGGGCTGCCTGGCGGGAAGGAAAAAAGAGAGCTGTGGCGTCTGGAACGAAAAAGTCACAGAAGATTTACGAGGAGTGCAGAGAAGATGAAAAACAGAAGAGTTTTTTTAAAGCTCAGCGGAGAGGCCCTTGCAGGTCCGAAAAAAACTGGCTTTGACGAAGATACGGTGAAGGAAGTCGCAAGACAGGTCAAGGCGTCTGTAGATGCCGGTGTACAGGTCGGGATCGTGATCGGCGGCGGAAATTTCTGGCGCGGACGCACGAGTGACGCGATCGACCGTCCGAAGGCGGATCAGATCGGAATGCTCGCGACTGTGATGAACTGTATTTATGTATCCGAGATCTTCCGCAATGCGGGAATGAAGACACAGATCCTCACCCCGTTCGAGTGCGGAAATATGACAAAACTGTTCTCCAAGGACCGTGCGAACAAGTATTTTGAGCACGGAATGGTCGTATTTTTTGCCGGCGGGATCGGACAGCCGTATTTCTCTACCGACACAACGATCACTCTGATGGCAATCGAGATGGATGCGGACTGCATTCTCCTCGCAAAATCCATCGACGGCGTATACGACAGTGATCCGAAGGTAAATCCGAATGCGAAAAAGTATGACGAGATCTCGATCCAGGAAGTGATCGACAAGCAGCTCGGAGTCGTTGACCTGACTGCTTCCATTATGTGTATGGAACACAAAATGCCGATGGCGGTATTCTCCTTAAACGAAAAGGATGGAATCGCGAACGCCATGCAGGGAAAAATTAACGGTACGATCGTTACCGTCTGATAACAGGAGGAAACCATGAGCGAAGAATTAAAAGTATATGAAGAGAAAATGGAAAAATCCATCGATGCCCTCTTAAACGAGTACGCATCCATCCGCGCAGGACGTGCAAACCCGCATGTACTTGACAAGATCAAAGTAGATTACTACGGAACTCCGACTCCGATCCAGCAGGTCGGAAATATCTCCGTTCCGGAAGCGAGAATGATCCTGATCCAGCCGTGGGAGAAGAGCCTGATCCGTCCGATCGAGAAAGCGATCCAGACTTCCGAGCTTGGAATCAACCCGAGCAACGACGGAACAGTGATCCGCCTTGTATTCCCGGAGCTCACAGAGGACAGACGTAAAGAACTCGCAAAGGACGTAAAGAAGAAAGGTGACGGAGCGAAGGTTGCGATCCGCAACATCCGCCGCGATGCGAACGAAGCGTTCAAAAAGATGGAAAAGAACGACGAGATCTCTGAGGACGAATTAAAGGATCTTACCGAGAAGGTACAGAAGCTGACAGACAAGGCGATCGACAAGATCGATAAGGCCGTAGAGAACAAGACGAAGGAAGTTCTTACCGTATAAAAACGAACAGCCTGATTCCTGAGCAGAGGGAAATTTCCGGATGGAAGATCCCAAATCGTTCAGGATGACGGTACATGACAGACAGGGACGGGGGAAGATTTCCTGTCCCTTGTTTTTACATTGGTTATAAAAGGGAGAACAAATATCATGGAAGAGAATTTAAAGATCCCCGCCCATGTGGCGTTGATCCTGGATGGAAACGGAAGATGGGCGAAGAAGCGCGGACTTCCGAGACAGCTTGGACATAAAAAAGGCTGTGAGACACTGGAGCAGGTCGTTGAGGACGCAGCACGGCTTGGAATCCGGTATCTTACGGTGTATGGATTTTCCACGGAAAACTGGAAACGTCCGGAGGAGGAAGTAGGTGCGTTGATGCAGCTGTTCCGCTTCTATGCGAAGAGACTTCTCGCGATGGCGGAAAAGAATAACATCCGGGTCCGCATGATCGGCGAGAGAAACCGGTTTGCACCGGATATCGTCGAGGCGATCAATGGTCTGGAAGAAAAGACGAAAGAGAATACAGGAATGACCTTCGTGATCGCCGTAAACTATGGAAGCCGTGACGAGATCACGAGAGCCGTGAGAAAGATCATGGCGGACTGTAAGGACGGAAAGATCGCGCCAGAGGAGATGACGGAGCAGGTCTTCGCCTCCTATCTCGACACCGCGGGGATCCCGGATCCGGATCTCATGATCCGCACGAGCGGGGAACTCCGCCTTTCCAACTATCTGTTATGGCAGCTCGCGTACTCAGAACTCTACGTGACCGAATGCCTGTGGCCGGACTTCAATAAGGAAGAATTATTGAATGCGATCCGCCAGTATAATAAGAGAGAACGCCGGTTCGGAGGAGTTACGGCGGTAAAAACGGAGTAAGAGGTGAGCTTATGTTTACGACCAGACTGATCAGCGGAATCGTCCTTGTGATCATCGCGGCGTTTCTGCTTGTTGAGGGCAGCACAGTCCTCTATTTTGGTTCCCTGGCGATCTCTTTGATCGGACTTTATGAGCTTTACCGGGTCATGAAGATCGAAAAGTCAGCGCCGGGCTATGTGGGCTATGCGGCTGTCGTGGCCTATTACTGGATCATGGGAAGCAGAGAGCAGTATGTGACGTTCCTCGCGATCGTTTCCCTCATGATCTTAATGACGATCTACGTGGTGACGTTCCCGAAATACGGGACGGAGCAGATCACGGTCGCATTTTTCGGGATCTTTTATGTCGGGATCATGTTTTCCTATCTCTATCAGGTGCGGGAGATGCCGGACGGAAAATACCTTGTCTGGCTGATCCTTTTGAGTTCCTGGGGCTGTGATACCTTTGCCTACTGTGTGGGAAAGCTTTTCGGAAAACATAAAATGACACCGAAACTGAGCCCGAAAAAGACGGTGGAAGGCGCGATCGGCGGTATCGTCGGCGCAGCAGTGCTGGGTTTCCTCTACGGAACCTTCTTTAAGAACAATATGATCCAGGTGACGAACCCGGGTGTGATCTCAGCGGCTGCCTGCGCGATCGCAGCAGTGATCTCCATGGTGGGAGATCTGGCGGCATCCGCCATCAAGAGAAACCATGATATCAAGGATTACGGAAATCTGATCCCGGGTCATGGAGGGATCCTGGACCGGTTTGACAGTATGATCTTTACGGCCCCGGCGATCTATTTTGCGATCACGTTCATGGGGATCCGCTAGAAAAGGATGAGACCAGCAGTCCGGCGAGAGGGACAGAAGACCGCCGCCTGCGGAAAACGAAAGGGTTTTAATTATGAAAAGAATTGCTATTCTGGGGTCTACGGGATCGATCGGGACACAGACGCTTGATGTAGTCCGTGCGAACGGCGATATTGAAGTTGTCGGGATCGCGGCGGGCAGAAATATTCAGGCGCTGGAGAGCCAGATCCGGGAATTTTCCCCGAAGATCTGCGGCGTCTGGGATGAGGAGAAGGCGAAAGAACTGGCTGTCCGTGTGGCAGATACAGATACGAAGATCGTCTCCGGCATGGAAGGACTTTTAGAGATCGCAGTCATGGAGGGCTATGAGATCCTCGTGACAGCGGTGGTAGGCATGATCGGTATCCGCCCGACAATGGCGGCCATCGAAGCCGGAAAGGATATTGCACTGGCAAACAAGGAGACGCTCGTGACGGCGGGACATCTGATCATCCCGCTCGTAAAGGAGAAGAAAGTCCGTCTTCTCCCGGTGGACAGCGAACACAGCGCGATCTTCCAGTGCTTAAACGGGGAACACGGGAATAAGATTGAAAAGATCCTCCTGACAGCATCCGGCGGTCCATTCCGCGGCTGGACGAGAGAACAGATGAAAGATGTACAGGTTGAGGACGCCTTAAAGCATCCGAACTGGTCCATGGGTGCGAAGATCACGATCGACAGCTCCACGATGGTCAACAAAGGACTCGAGGTCATGGAGGCAAAATGGCTCTTTGACGTCGGAATGGACGATGTCCAGGTTGTTGTGCAGCCGAAGAGTGTGATCCATTCGATGGTGCAGTTTGAGGACGGCGCGGTGATGGCGCAGCTCGGCACGCCGGACATGAAGCTTCCGATCCAGTATGCACTCTATTACCCGGAGCGCAGACCGATGAAGGGAGATCGTCTGGATTTCTGGACAATGAAGGAGATCGTCTTCGACAAGCCGGATTATGAGAACTTCCGCGGCCTGGCGCTCGCGAGAGATGCAGGAAAAGCGGGCGGATCCGTTCCGGTCGTCTTCAACGCGGCGAATGAGTTCGCGGTCGCAAAATTCCTCGCGAAGAAGATCGGATACCTTGAGATCACGGATATGATCGAGGCGGCGATGGAGCATCATAAAAAGATCGCTCACCCGTCCCTGGACGAAGTGCTCGAGGCGGAAGCGGAGACATATGAATTTCTGAAAAAACAGTGGGGATTCGTAACTATTCAGTAGGTCTGCGCATTTACTGCGCTGACCGTAAGAAAACATTGGCTTGAAGGCAAAAATCCTATCGGCGTAGCCGATTTGGAATGGATTTTTGCGCGTAACTGTGAAGGTACTGAACAGTTACGGGGATTCTAACGAATAACAGAAAGCAGGTGAACAATAAAGTTGAATCTTGGTTATCTGGCAGCGGTGGTGGTCCTTGGCGGTATCATCCTGTTCCATGAGTTTGGACATTATCTCCTGGCGAGGTTAAACGGGGTCGCTGTTGTGGAGTTTTCGGTGGGTTTTGGGCCGAGACTTCTCTCCTGGGTGAGCAAAAAGACCGGGATCCGGTACTCATTAAAACTTTTGCCGCTCGGCGGGTCCTGCGCCATGCTGGGAGAATTCGGGGAAGATGAGGATGAAAAGGAAGAAATTCCGGATGTGAAGGGAGTTTCCTTTTTCGATAAAGGACCGCTTGCGAAAATGGCGGTGATCGCGGCCGGACCGATTTTTAATTTTATTCTGGCTTTTGTGTTCTCGTTTGTGATCTTATCCTGGGCGGGGATCGATCTTCCGGTCCTTGCGGGAACTTCCGAGGGAATGCCTGCACAGACGGCAGGACTTCAGGAAGGCGATGTGATCACGAAACTTGACGGCAGAAAGATCCATCTGTCAAGAGAGATCTCCATGTACCTCATGTATTCGGGACAGGATCCGGTGCAGGTGGAATATCAACGGTACGATGAGAGCTCTGCCTCCTGGACGACGGGACATACGGTGATCCAGCCGGAGCTTAAGGATGGGAGATATTATCTCGGCGTGATCCTGCGCGGATACCGGAGTGCGGCGGAATCCCCGCTTCAGCTTCTCCAGTACAGCGCCTACGAGGTGCGCTACTGGATCCTCACGGTGATCGACAGCTTAAAGATGATCGCCGGCGGAAAGGTTTCGACCAACGATATCGCCGGTCCTGTGCGGATCGTCACGATCATCGACCAGACGGTGGAGGAGAATACGCAGTACGGCTTTGTGACGGTTGTGATGAACCTCTTAAATCTCATGGTCATGTTCTCGGCAAACCTCGGAGTCATGAACCTGCTCCCGTTTCCGGCGCTTGACGGCGGGCGGCTGGTGTTCCTGCTTTGGGAGCTCGTGACGAGACATCCGGTGAGCCAGAGAGTCGAGGGCGCAGTCAATATGGCCGGGATGGCGCTTCTCATGACATTTATGGTATTTGTCATCTTTAATGATCTGAGGATCATTTTATAGTTTTTGAAATTGGGAGAGAAATGTATGTTTAGAGATCATACAAGAGTAATTCAGATAGGGGACAGAAAGATCGGAGGGGGAAATCCTGTCCTGATCCAGTCCATGTGCAACACGAAGACAGAGAACGTCGCGGCAACGGTGGAGCAGATCCACCGCCTCGAGGAAGCCGGATGCGATATCATCCGCGTGGCAGTCCCGACGATGGAGGCTGCGGCTGCGATCCGCGAGATCAAGAAACAGATCCATATCCCGCTCGTCGCAGATATCCACTTTGATTACCGCCTTGCCATCGCTGCGATCGAGAGCGGAGCGGATAAGATCCGGATCAACCCGGGCAATATCGGGGCGCGGGAGCGCGTAAAAGCTGTCGTGGATAAGGCGAAGGAGTACGGGATACCGATCCGTGTGGGCGTGAACAGCGGTTCCCTGGAAAAAGATCTTCTGGAGAAATACGGCGGCGTGACCGCGGAGGCGCTCGTTGAGAGCGCGTTGAAGGAGGTTGCCGTTGTCGAGGAGCTCGGCTACGATAATATCGTGATCAGCATCAAGTCCTCCGACGTTTTGATGTGCGTGGCAGCGCATGAACTCATTGCGAAAAAGACGGATTATCCGCTCCATGTCGGGATCACGGAGTCCGGAACGTTGCTTTCCGGCAATATCAAGTCCTCCGTGGGACTTGGAATTATTCTCCATGAGGGGATCGGCGATACGATCCGTGTATCCCTGACCGGTGATCCGGTGGAGGAAGTAAAGAGTGCAAAGCTGATCCTGAGGACTCTGGGACTCAGAAAAGGCGGCGTGGAAGTTGTTTCCTGTCCGACCTGCGGAAGAACCCAGATCGATCTGATCCACCTCGCAAACCAGGTCGAAAATATGGTATCCGGTATGGATCTTGACGTGAAAGTTGCCGTTATGGGCTGCGTGGTCAATGGTCCGGGCGAGGCGAGAAGCGCGGATATCGGGATCGCCGGAGGGATCGGCGAAGGTCTCCTGATCAAAAAGGGAGAGATCATCAAGAAGGTACCGGAAAATGAGCTTCTTTCCGTTCTGCGGGAAGAACTTTTGAAGATGCAGGAGATGCAGAAATAAGTATGGAAAAACCATTCCTTGAAGTTTTCCCGGGGCTTCATATTGCGGATGAACTGAAAGAGCTTTTGAAACTTGTCGTGGTGGAAAAGGTCGCCATGACAAAGGACAGAAGCTCTATTCGTGTTTATATCAGAAGTCCCAGACTCATTCATAAAAAGAACATTTATGCCCTGGAAGACGGGATCGCGAAGCAGCTGTTTCCGGGAAGACCGATCACGATTAAGATCCTTGAGAAGTATCGTTTGTCGGCACAGTATACCCCGGAGAAGCTCTACGATGTCTACCGGGACAGCATCCTCATGGAGCTTAAGAATTACGGCATGATCGAGTACAACATTCTCCGTCGGGCGGACACAAAATTTGTGACCGACGACAAGATGGTTATGACGATCGAGGACAACCTGATCTACAGGGAGCGGTCGAAGGAAGTCGGGCGTGTCCTCGAGAAGATCTTTACGGAGCGCTGCGGACTTGCGGCGGAAGTGGAGTTTTTATATAAAGAAGCGGAGAAGAAGGACCCGATGGACCAGCCGGTGTTCATGAAGCCGGGCGGAGAGCTCATCATGGGAACCCGGAGTGAGGAGAATTACCTGGAAGGCACCGCGGAAAGTGCGCCGTGGGACGAAGGTCCGGCGAACGGCGGATTCAGCGGAACGTTCGGCGACGGCAATGGAGACGCGGGGGCCGGGATCACGGCACAGAGCGCTGGAAATTCCGGATCCGCAGGACGGTCCGGTGCGGCGGGCGGTGGTAAAAATGCCTCCGGAGAAAAAACAGCGTCTGGTTCCGGAGCAGCGACGCAGAAGAGAGATGCGGCAGGAAAGTCCGGCGGAAACCAGAACGGAAAGTCTGCCGGTGGTGGACAGAACGGCGGCGGTTTTACAAAGAAGACTTTCGGCGAGAAGGGAAAAGGCGGTTTTTCCGGCGGCTTCCGGAAAGGTTCCGACGGAAGGATCCCGTACCGGAAATCGGAGAATCCGGATGTTCTGTTTGGGCGCGATTTTGAAGGCGATGCGGTAGATATTCACGATATTGACGGTGAGATCGGCGAGGTTGTGATCCGCGGCAAGGTGATCCGTGCGGAGAAGAGAGAGCTCCGGAGCGGAAACAAACTCATGATCTTCGATATCACGGACTTTACGGACAGCATCACGGTCAAAATGTTCCTCAGGGAAGGCCAGGAGGAAGATGCGACAGCGGCGATCAAGGAAGGAAACTTCATCAAGATCAAGGGCATCACGACGATCGACAAGTTCGACGGTGAGCTCACGATCGGTTCCATCGTCGGCATCAAAAAGAGCGAGGACTTCACGTCCAAGCGTGTGGATAATGCCCCGGTGAAGCGTGTGGAGCTCCACTGTCACACGAAGATGAGCGATATGGACGGTGTCTCCGAAGTGAAAGACCTCGTAAAGCGTGCCAAGAAGTGGGGGATGCCGGCACTCGCGGTCACGGACCACGGCTGCGTCCAGGCGTTCCCGGACGCGAACCATGCGCTCGACAAGGGGGATACCTTCAAGGTCCTCTATGGAGTTGAGGGGTACCTCGTCGACGACATGAAGGAGATGGTTGTCAATTCCAGGAACCAGAGTCTTGACAGCGAGTATGTCGTATTCGATATCGAGACCACAGGATTTTCCCCGACAAAGAATAAGATCATCGAGATCGGTGCCGTGAAGGTGAGAAACGGGGAGATCATTGACCGGATGGATGAGTTTGTAAATCCGGAGGTCCCGATCCCGTTTGACATCGAGCGCCTGACCGGAATCAACGACGCGATGGTCATGGGCGCGGACACGGTGGACAAGGTCCTGCCGAGATTTCTGGAGTTTGTCGGCGATGCGGCTTTAGTGGCACACAATGCTTCCTTCGACGTGAGCTTTATCTCCCACAATGCGGGACTTCTTGGACTGCCGTTTGATCCGACGGTCCTCGATACGGTGACGCTTGCAAGAGCGCTTCTCCCGAACCTGAATCGATTTAAGCTTGACACGGTGGCGAAGGCGCTCGGCGTCTCTCTGGAAAATCATCATCGCGCGGTCGATGATGCGGAGGCAACTGCCGGAATTTTCCTGAAATTCGTGGAAATGCTGAAAAAACAGCACGATATGACGACGCTCGACCAGCTCGAGGAGTTCAGTCATGTGAGTGACGAGACGATCATGAAGATGCCGACGTACCATGTCATCATCATCGCAAAGAATGATCTGGGACGCGTGAATTTGTACCGCCTCGTGTCATGGTCGCACCTGAAGTATTTCTCGAGAAGACCGAGGATCCCGAAGAGTGTGCTGAATGAGTACCGGGAAGGTCTGATCATCGGCTCGGCCTGTGAGGCGGGAGAGCTTTACCAGGCGATCCTCCGCGGGGTTCCGGATGCGGAGCTTGCGAAGATCGTAAAATTCTACGACTATCTGGAGATTCAGCCGCTCGGAAACGACATGTTCATGCTGCGGGACGAGAAGAGCACGGTGAAGACGGTGGATGACCTCATGGACATCAACCGGAAGATCGTCTCCCTCGGCGAGCAGTTCAACAAGCCGGTCTGCGCGACCTGTGATGTGCATTTCATGGACCCGGACGACGCGATCTACCGGAAGATCCTGATGGCCGGAATGGGCTTTAAGGATGCGGACGAGCAGGCGCCGCTGTTTCTGCGGACGACGGAGGAGATGCTCTCGGAGTTCGAGTATCTGGGCAGTGACAAGTGCTACGAGGTCGTTGTCACGAACACCAGGATGATCGCCGATATGTGTGAGCCGATTGCGCCGGTGCGCCCGGATAAGTGTCCGCCTGTCATCGAAAAGTCGGATGAGACGCTGCGAAATATCTGTTACAACCGTGCACACGAGATGTATGGCGAGAATCTTCCGAAGATCGTTGTGGACCGTCTGGAAAGAGAGCTGCACTCCATCATTTCCAACGGATTCGCGGTTATGTATATCATCGCGCAGAAGCTCGTGTGGAAGTCGAATGAGGACGGATATCTGGTCGGTTCCCGAGGATCGGTCGGTTCATCCTTTGTCGCGACGATGTCCGGTATCACGGAGGTAAATCCGTTAAGTCCGCATTATTCGTGCCCGAACTGTCATTATTATGATTTTGACTCGGACGAGGTGAAGAAGTATGCCGGAATGGCGGGATGTGATATGCCTGATAAGGTGTGCCCGGTCTGCGGACATCCGATGGTGAAGGACGGGTTTGACATCCCGTTCGAGACATTCCTGGGATTCAAGGGAGATAAGGAGCCGGATATCGACTTAAACTTCTCCGGTGAGTACCAGAGCCGTGCGCATGACTACACGGAGGTTATTTTCGGTAAGGGCCAGACGTTCCGCGCGGGGACGATCGGTACGTTGGCGGACAAGACGGCGTACGGTTATGTGAAGAATTATTTTGAGGAGCACGGAGAGCGGAAGAGAAACTGTGAGATCAACCGGATCGTTCAGGGTTGTGTCGGCGTCCGACGGACAACGGGACAGCATCCGGGCGGTATCGTTGTTCTTCCGCTCGGCGAGATGATCTATTCGTTCACTCCGGTCCAGCATCCGGCGAACGATATGACGACGAAGACGATCACGACGCATTTCGATTATCACTCGATCGACCACAACCTGTTAAAGCTTGATATTCTCGGGCACGATGATCCGACGATGATCCGTATGCTGCAGGACCTCACGGGACTTGATCCTGTCAAGGATATCCCTCTGGATTCGCGGGAGGTCATGAGTCTGTTCCAGAGCACGGATGCGCTGGGGATCAAGCCGGAGGATATCGGCGGGTGTAAGCTTGGTGCGCTCGGGGTTCCGGAGTTCGGTACGGATTTCGCGATGCAGATGTTGATTGACACGAAGCCGAAGTATTTTTCGGACCTTGTGCGTATCGCGGGTCTGGCCCATGGTACGGATGTATGGCTGGGGAATGCCCAGACGCTCATCCAGGAGGGCAAGGCAACGATTCAGACTGCGATCTGTACGCGTGATGATATCATGATCTATCTGATCCAGCAGGGACTTGAGGAAGGTCTTGCGTTTACGATCATGGAGGCGGTCCGTAAGGGCAAGGGATTGAAGCCTGAGTGGGAAGAGGAGATGACGAAGCACGGGGTTCCGGACTGGTATATCTGGTCCTGTAAGAAGATCAAGTACATGTTCCCGAAGGCGCATGCGGCGGCGTATGTTATGATGGCATGGCGTATCGCGTACTGCAAGGTGTTTTATCCGCTGGCTTATTATGCGGCGTTTTTCAGCATTCGCGCGAGTGCGTTTTCTTACGAGATCATGTGTCTCGGGCGTGAGAAACTGGAGTATCATCTGGCGGATTATAAGAAGCGAGCGGATACGCTCTCGAAGAAGGAGCAGGATACGCTCAGGGATATGAGGATCGTGCAGGAGATGTACGCGAGAGGGTTTGATTTTCTGCCTCTGGATATTTATACGGCGAAAGCCAGACATTTTCAGGTCGTGGGGGACAAGCTGATGCCTTCCATCAACAGTATTGACGGTCTGGGAGAAAAAGCGGCTGATTCCATCGAGGAGGCTGCAAAGGCCGGAAAATTCCTCTCCAAGGAGGATTTCCGGAACAGAACGAAGGTCAGTAAGACGATCTGTGATCTGATGGAGGAGCTGGGAATCCTGAAGGGACTTCCGGAGTCGAATCAGCTGTCGCTGTTTGATTTCTAAATTTCATA
>ERZ773216.3690-NODE-3690-length-11910-cov-3.121299_pt1 | contig 11910 bp, 10 predicted proteins | sample MGYA00511259_ERZ773216 | MGnify/ENA primary metagenome ERZ773216 (study PRJEB29015, sample SAMEA2737764) | human gut metagenome | biome: human gut; feature: human-associated habitat; material: faeces | place: China | collected 2012 ... | reverse complement strand
CCTGATGGATGCTGTTGATCTTCTGATTGACGTGGTCTGATAATTCAGAGAGGTTCGCCAACAGTTTTTGGACTTTTGATGGATCTGAAAGAAGAGTATCCGGCACTTCCTTCCTTGCGTATGATGTTGTGCGGAAGCAGTTATATGCCGGTGGAGAAGTTAAAGCAGTTACATAAATGGCTGCCGACCACAGAGATTCGTACTGTATTTGGCATGACAGAGACAGCAAGCCCGGGAACTCTGTTTCCGACGGATACGGCTTTAAGTATTTATCCATCTTCTTCCGGAAGACCTGTTCCAGGACTGGAACTTAAAATTCTTGATGATGATGGACACGAGGTTGAGACGGGAACTGTCGGAACAGTTTATATCCGTGGAGCTAATGTAGTGGAATACTATTATAAGATGGAATCACCGTTATTTACAGAAGATGGCTGGCTCGATACGGGAGATATGGGATATCAGAACGAGGATGCATTTGTGTTTTTCGTAGACCGTAAGAAAGATATGGTTAACCGTGGTGGAGAGAAGATTTGGTGTACTGATGTAGAGGATGAACTTATCGCATTTAAGGGGGTTAAAGATGCAGCGGTTGTCGGAATTCCTAATGAGAAGTACGGAGAGGTTGCAGCAGCCGTTGTAGTTCTTGAAAAGGGTGCACAACTTACAGAGGAACAGATCAAAGAAGAAATGTTAAAAGAGATGGCAAGATTCAAGGTGCCGGAGCGGATTCTTTTTCTGGATGCAATTCCGAAGACACCGGGACTTAAGACAGATAAGAAGTATATCAGAACACTTTTTCAATAGAAGAGGAGGCATTATGTTAAAAGCAAATTTTATTACTGCACAGGAGGCAGCAGAAAAGATCCAGGATGGGTCTACATTATGCACGATAGGAATGACACTGGTCAGTGCAAGTGAATCAATTTTGAAAGCAATTGAAAAGAGATTTGAAACGGTTGGTCATCCTGCCGATATTACTTTGGTTCATTCCTGTGGACAGAGTGATAGAAAAGATGGAATTCAGCATTTGGCGCACGAAGGGCTTGTCAAGAGAATTGTTGGATCCCATTGGGGTCTGCAACCGAGATGGATGGAGATGATTGCCAACAGTCAGGTAGAAGCATATTGTCTGCCGCAAGGACAGATTGCACAGCTTTATCGAAGTATGGCATGTGGACTTCCAGGTAAGATGTCTAAGGTTGGACTTGGTACTTTCATTGATCCGAGAGTAGAAGGAGGAAAGATGAATGACCGTACAAAGCCACTTCCAGATATTGTGGATATTCTCGAATATGGCGGAGAAGAGTACATGTTTTATAAAGAGATCCCGCTTGATACTGTTCTGATTCGAGGAACGGTATGTGATGAGATGGGAAATCTTACGACAACAGAAGAGGCAATGAAACTGGAAGTACTTCCAGCAGTTTTGGCAGCTAAAAGATATGGTGGACGCGTTATTGCACAAGTAAAACAGGTGGTACAGTCAGGAACGATCAATCCAAAGGATGTAACGGTTCCGGGAGTATTTATTGATGATATTGTTGTATGTGAGAATCCAATGGAAGATCACAGACAGACTTCATCTTGGTACTATGACCCATCCTACTGCGGACTTGCAAGAGTACCGGCAGGAGATATTCCACCGGCACCGTTCAACGAGAGAAAGTTTATTGCAAGACGAGGAGCACAGGAACTGTATAGAGGAGCAGTCATCAACCTTGGAACAGGAATTCCAAATGACATGATCGGAAAGGTCTGCAATGAGGAAAAGGTATCCGATGATGTTGTTATTACGGTAGAGTCTGGTATTTATGGTGGTGTTCAGGCCGGCGGAATTGACTTCGGAATTGGCCAGAATCTGATGGCAATGATTGGCCATCATGAGCAGATGGATTATTATAACGGAGCTGGTGTAGACATTACATATATGGGGCTTGGAGAACTGGGAGAAGACGGAAGCGTCAACTCCACAAAGATGGGAACAAGATGTACTGGAGCCGGTGGATTTATTGATATTACACAGAATGCGAAGAAGATCGTATTCCTTGGAACATTTACTGCAAGCGGTGCAAAATATGAATTCAAAGATGGTAAGTTGAACATTCTTCAGGAAGGCAAGATCCGCAAGATGGTGAGAAATGTAGCACAGCTTTCCTTTAACGGACCGATGGCAAGAAAGAAAGGTCAGGAGGTTATGATCGTGACAGAACGTGCAGTCTTCGAGCTCTGCAAAGAAGGTGTGAAGCTGATTGAGATTGCACCAGGTATCGACCTTCATACACAGATTCTAGATATGATGGATTTTAAGCCGATCATCAGCGAGGAACTAAGGGAAATGGATGCGTCCCTGTTCATTCAGAACGGACCATTCGGATTACAGCTTAAAGAGAAATAATCAAACGGGTAACAATTAAAATTAACATAAAAGAGGTACAAAAACATGGAGAAAAACAAAGTAGCAGTTATCGGAGCAGGATTGATGGGAAATGGAATCGCACAGGCTTGTGCGACAGCAGGTTACGATGTAGTAAATATTGATACATTCGAAGCTGCAATCGAAAAATCAAAAGCAACAGTAGAAAAATTGTTCAGCCGTAAAGTAGCAAAAGGATCTATGACAGAAGAGAAGAAAGCAGAAATCCTTGGACGCCTGACATACAGCCAGAACTTCGAAGATGTAAAGGGTGCGTTTCTTGTAGTCGAAGCAGTACCTGAGAAGATTGAGATTAAAAAAGATACATTTAAGAAAGTAGATGAGCTTGCAGATGCAGAGACAATCATTGTATCTAACACATCAGGATTGAGTATCTCTGAGATAGCATCTGTTACAAACCGTCCGGACAAAGTAATGGGAGCACACTTCTTCTATCCGGCACCGGTTATGAAGCTTCTTGAGCTGGTCCGTGGACTTGTAACATCCGATGAGACATATGATGTAGTGAAAGAATTTGCAGGAAAGATTGGAAAGACAACAGTAGATGCTCCAGAGTTTCCTGGATTCATGGTAAATCGTATCCTTGTTCCAATGCAGAACGAGGCAGCCTTCATGGTAATGGAAGGAAGCAAACCGGAAGATGTTGACAACGCAATGAAGCTCGGGTGTAACCACCCGATGGGACCAATCGAGCTGACAGACTTTGTTGGAATCGACACAATGCTTGCAACAATGACAGGACTTTACAACGGATTCCATGACAGCAAATATCGTCCATGCCCACTTCTTAAGACAATGGTCAAATCAGGAATGCTTGGAAAGAAGACAGGACAGGGATTCTACAAATACGATGAAAAAGGAAATAAGATCGGATCTAACTTCTAAAAATAAAATTACAGATTCAATAAATATAGTATCAAAGGCGGTTCTTGCTTACGAGAGAGAACCGCAAAAAACAGAACAACAGGAGGATATAAAAATGAAAGAAGTAGTTGTTGTAAGTGGAGTAAGACTTCCAGTAGGAAGCTATGGTGGAAGCTTAAAGGATATCACAGCAATCGATATGGGAGCTATGGTAGTTAAAGAAGCTGTGAAAAGAGCAGGAATCCAGCCATCAGATGTTGATGAAGTTGTAATTGGACAGGTTGGAGAAGTTGCAGAGAATGGCTTCATTGCAAGAGCAGTCAGTTTAAAAGCTGGAATGCCAAAAGAGACAACAGCATATTCTGTAAACCGTCAGTGTGGATCAGGACTTCAGTCTATTGCAGAGGCTGTTATGGAGATTCAGACAGGACAGGCAGATGTTGTTGTTGCAGGTGGTACAGAGAACATTTCCAGACTTCCATATTATGTAAATGATGCACGTTGGGGAGCAAGAATGGGACATAAGGTATTCGAGGATGGAGTGATTGATATCCTGACATGGCCTCTGGATGGAAACCACAATGGTGTGACAGCAGAAAATGTAGCAGAGAAATACCATGTAACAAGAGAAGAACAGGATGCGTTCGCAGTACGCAGCCATCAGAGAGCATGCAAGGCAATCAAAGAAGGTAAATTCAAAGATGAGATTCTTCCAGTTGAATTGAAAGATCGTAAGGGAAATATAACAATATTTGATACCGATGAAGGTCCAAGAGAAGGACAGAGTATGGAAAAACTTGCAAAACTTCGTCCATGTTTTGTGAAAGGCGGTACAGTTACAGCAGCAAATTCATCCAGCTTAAACGATGGCGCAGCAGCAGTTGTTGTAATGTCTAAAGAGAAAGCAGAAGAGCTTGGTGTAACACCAAAGATGAAAATTGAAGGATATGCAATTGCAGGGTTTGATGCAGAATTGATGGGATATTCACCAAAGTTCTCTAGTGAGAAACTTGCAAACAAACTAGGTGTTGATTTGAAGTCTATTGATATGTTTGAAATTAATGAAGCGTTTGCAAGCCAGGCATATGCTGTAAGTCGTGATCTTGGATTAGATCCAGAAAAAGTAAATATATATGGTGGTGGAATTTCCATTGGACATCCGATTGGAGCAACAGGAGCTATGCTTACTGTAAAAGTAATGTATGAGTTGATGAGAACAGATAAGAAAGATGCAATGATCAGTATGTGTATTGGTGGTGGACAGGGAATTTCTATGTACTTTACAAAATGTGAATAAATTATAGACTGTACTTTGTTATAGTGAGTGAAGGGGGATACTATTTTATTGTAGTGTCCCTCTTAATTTATATCCAAAGGAATAAAATATTACTAAAATAAGAAAAAATTAAGGAAATATCTTTGCGTTTCTGTCATAATAGAGAATGTGTAAGCTATAAAAGCGGTTTGTCAGTAGTGAAATACTACAGAAGGACAGGCGATAAAGTAATTACAAAGGAGAAGTCATTTGATGGGGGACAACAAGAAAAAATGGCTATGGATCAGCCTCGGAATAGTTGCAGGAATATTGGTTTTAGGGTACATAGGAACCGCTTTGTATTTTATGAGTCATTTTCTTCCAAATACAAAGGTTAACGGGAAAGATTTTTCATATGCTAAGGAAGAAGATGTGGCAGATTATCTAAAATCAGAAGTTAAGAAGTATGAATTGAAGATTACAGAACATGCGGGACTTTCTGATAGCATTACAGGAAAAGAGATCTCTGTTGAATATAAAGAGAATGGAATGATAGATAAACTATTAAAGGAGCAGTCCGTTTTTCTGTGGCCGGCAGCATGGTCGGGAGAGGGAAAAGGATTGTCCATCACGGCAAGTGCGGATTATGATGGGAATGCATTAGATGCGAAGATTGCAAGTCTGACAGCTGTGACAACAGAACAGGTGCAGCCGATATCTTCTATGCCGGTGTTTGACGGAGAAAAATTTGTTCCGGGAGACATTACGGAAGGGACGGCAATCGATGCAGATGCATTGAAGAAAGCGGTAGTCCAAGCGATAGAGGGACTGCAAGAGCAGTTGAATCTTGATGAAGCAGGATGTTATGTACAGCCGCTATATACAAAAGAATCACCGGAAGTTCAGCAGGCGTGCGATGCGATGAATGCATACCTGAATGCGAGTGTAACTTATGAGATGGGACTTGATACACCGGTTGTGGTTGATAAAACAATTATTTCACAGTGGGTGACAGCAGATGAGAATTATGTGGTGACATTTCATCCGGAACTTATACAGGAATGGGTGACGCAGTTTGCACAGCAGTATGATACTGCAGGAAAGACCAGACAATTCACTACACCGGATGGAAGAGCAACCGAAGTTTCCGGTGGAACTTACGGTTGGGAGATTAATGAAAAGGCAGAGTATGAGACACTTCTCGCGAATGTTGAAAGCGGAGAAACAATAAGTCGAGAGCCGGTTTATGAGGAAGGAAAGACTGCGGCATCGCATGGTGCGCAGGATTGGGGCTCCACTTATGCAGAAGTCGATCTGACGAATCAGAAAATGTGGTATGTCAAAAACGGAGAAGTTTTAATGTCAGCAGATGTAGTGACCGGACTTCCGAAAGGCGGAAGAAGTACTCCGGCAGGAGTTTATACGATTTTGGAACGAATGCAGAATAAAGTACTGCGCGGTAATTTAAGACCGGATGGAACAAGAGAGTATGAAACTCCTGTAAAATATTGGATGCGTGTAACGTATTCCGGTGTTGGTTTTCATGATGCAACATGGCAGAGCAGTTTTGGAGGAAATGTATATACCTACAGAGGTTCTCATGGATGTATCAATATGAGCTATTCGGATGCCGGGAAATTGTATGAGTTGATTCAGGTTGGAGATCCAGTAATTATGCACTATTAAGAAAAGTAATAAGAAAAAATCAAAAAAATCTGCCAATCGGCAGATTTTTTTTGTATACTAGAGAGTGGCTAAAAATTGTAAAAGAGGTAAAAAAATTGAAAAAGAGGTATGTAAACAATTTAATACTTCTGATAATCGCGCTTATTTGGGGCGCAGCATTTGTTGCACAAAGTGCTGGGATGGACTACATCGGTCCATTCACATTTAACAGTGCCAGAAGTATACTTGGTGGAATCGTATTGATTCCGGTGATTTATGTATTGGATAAGAAGAGAAAGGAGGAGATATCACAAGGAAAAGAAGTTATACAAAATAAGAAAACACTTATCATCGGTGGTATTTGTTGTGGATTTTTCCTTATGCTGGGAAGTTCCTTGCAACAGATTGGGATACAATATACAACGGCGGGAAAAGCAGGATTTATCACGGCATTATATATTCTGATTGTTCCAATCCTGGGGCTGGCCGTTGGCAAAAAGGCCGGAATTAAAGTATGGATTGGTGTGGTACTTGCAGTGATCGGAATGTATTTTCTGTGTATGACATCAGGATTATCCATTGCAAAAGGAGATTTTTATATTTTACTGGGGTCTGTTGCTTTTTCATTCCATATTCTTGTGATCGATCATTTTTCACCAAAGGCAGACGGAGTGAAGATGTCCTGTATTCAGTTTTTTGTTTGTGGAATCTTATGTATGATACCGACAATTTTATTTGAGCACCCGGAACTTTATTCTATATTGCAGGCATGGAAGCCAATTGCTTATGCAGGAATCATGTCTTGTGGGGTAGGATATACTTTGCAGATTGTTGCACAAAAAAATACAGACCCGACAGTTGCATCTCTGCTGTTAAGTCTTGAGTCTGTATTTTCAGTACTTGCAGGCTGGGTGATTCTTGGAGAAACTTTGTCTTCAAGGGAACTTTTTGGATGTGCCCTTGTATTTGCGGCTGTGATTCTTGCGCAGCTTCCGGAGAGAAAGCCTAATCTCTCATGTAGAGATTTACAACGTGAAGAATCCCGTCCTCATCATTCGACTTTGTGATAAAGTCAGCAGATTCTTTGACGACCGGCTGGGCATTCCCCATTGCTACACCAAGACCGGCATATTCGATCATGGACAGATCGTTGAAGCCGTCGCCGCAGCAGATCATGGAATCGGCAGTGAGACCGATACTGTTCAGAAGCTTCTGCAGAGAGTGTGCTTTATCGATATTCTGAGGCATGATCTCTAAGAAGAATGGCTCAGAACGGTAGATGTTGAGCAGTCCGTGGTATTGTTTCTGCAGCTTCGGCATCAGGTCTTCCAGGATGGAAGGTTCACCTGGGATAAGCATTTTATTGACCGGGAAATCAAGTGCGGCAGGGAAGTCCTCAACCGGACAGATCTCCATGCTGTTGATGGCGGCTTCTTTCTCAGTGTATTCATTACTTTTAATACCGGAGAGGATTACTTTATCCGTATAAGAGATAAGGTCCAATCCAGGATATTCTTTTACCGCCTCGTAAATCGGACGGATGACTTCCTGTGGGATAACCTTATTATAAATAATTGCATTGTCAGAACAGCGGGTTATTCTCGCCCCGTTAAAGGAGAGCAGGAATCCACCGTATTCTTTTAGATATAATTCCTCTGCCAGAGGTGCGACACCGTTGATCGGGCGACCGCTGGCGAGGACTACTTTTTTTCCATTCTGTTGAATTTCAATCAGAGCGTCCCTTGTAGGGGGCGTTATTTCTTTTTTTGAATTGGTCAGTGTACCGTCTAGATCAAGTACAATCACTTGGTATTTCATAATAATTAAAACTCCATTTCGTTATATAGTGACAGTAATTAATGATGTGCTTCATTCAGCAGCTTGGTTTTTGTATCGTACAGTTTTTGGGAAAGATCCACATATACCTTATGTGGATTGAAGAGACGTTTTGTCTCATCCCAAAGCGTCTTTTTTTCCTGACGACAGAATTCTGCAATCTCCCTTACAGATGGGGACTCATACTTACATTCTCCATGCTGGAAGATTGGGACAAGCAGTTCACGCATTGTGTAGGTTCCACCCGGAAGAAGTGTTTTCTTCCATGTTGCATTCGGGTCAAAGAGAAGCAGATCTTCTTCCTCTGTGTTAAATGTTTCATCAGCGAAGCAGATGAGATCAGCGCGCAGCATACCGGTTTCTTTATCGTAAATACGATAAATGGTTTTATTTCCCGGATTAGTGATCTTCTCAATATTCTCAGAAATCTTGATCTTCGGCTGGAATTCTCCATCTGCGTTTTGAATAGCGGCCAGTTTATAAACACCGCCAAAGGACGGGCAGTCTTTTGATGTAATAAGGTTTGTTCCGACGCCCCAGGAAGAAATTGCAGCGCCCTGCATCTTGAGATCGTGGATCAGAAATTCATCCAGGTCGTTGGAAGCGGCAATGACAGCATCCTGGAATCCGGCGTCATCCAGCATCTTACGCGCCTTTTTAGAAAGATAAGCGAGATCACCGGAGTCAAGGCGGATACCGTAGCTCTTCGGTTTGATGCCTGCTTCGCGCATCTCGGTAAAAACACGGATCGCATTCGGAACACCGGATTTCAATGTGTCATAAGTATCGACAAGCAGTGTACATGCATCAGGATACAATCTTGCATATTCTTTAAATGCAGTATATTCATCTTTGAAAGTCATGATCCAACTGTGTGCATGCGTTCCCATAACCGGTACATCAAACATTTCGCCGGCGAGTACATTGGAAGTTCCGACGCATCCACCGATCACAGCAGCTCTTGCTCCGTACAGTCCCGCATCCGGTCCCTGGGCGCGGCGAAGTCCGAACTCCATGATACCGTCTCCTTGTGCCGCATAAACAACACGGGAAGCTTTTGTAGCGATCAGACACTGATGATTCAGAATTGTAAGAATTGCTGTCTCAACAAGCTGAGCCTCCATGATCGGAGCTACGACTTTCAGAAGCGGTTCTCTTGGGAAGATGACACTTCCCTCCGGGATCGCATAAATGTCTCCGCTAAAATGAAATCCGCTCAGATAATGAAGAAAATCCTCACTGAACAATCCGAGCCCTCTTAAATAATCAACATCTTCATAAGAAAAATTCAGATTTTTAATATAGTCAATGACCTGATCCAGTCCTGCCATGACGGAATATCCGCCTTTGTTCGGATTGTCACGGAAGAAAACATCGAATACAACAGTCTGATTTTCCTGTGTTTCAAAATATCCCTGCATCATAGTAAGCTCATACAGGTCTGTCAATAAAGTAAGATTTTGTGCACTCATACTAATATCCTCTCTTAAAAATACTGCCTCAGACAGGCTGTAGGCAGAAAGATTGCTCTAACATTGAAGTAATTATACATAATTCAGAAAGGTAAATCAATTCATAGAAAGAATATGTTAAAAAAATATCAAATAAAGAATCAAAGAAATTGATGAGATTCGATTGACAACAGCATAGAAAATACCTTAAGGTATAGAAAACATATTAAAAAATGGGCCGCGTAAGCCAGCGGCAGAATGGAGAAAAGATGAGATTAGGAGTAAAACAGGTACTTACGGTAGTAAAGCTGGTAGATTTTGGAGTATATCTTGGAAGTGACGAGGAGCGTGTTCTTCTTCCAAAGAAACAGGTTCCGGACGGAATCGAACTGGGAGATCCGATCGAGGTATTCCTCTATAAAGATTCTTCCGATCGTATGATCGCAACAACGAATGAGCCAAAGATCACTCTTGGACAGCTGGCTGTCCTGACAGTAGCAGATGTGGGCAGAATGGGTGCTTTTCTTGACTGGGGACTTGAGAAGGACCTGTTCCTTCCATTCAAGGAACAGACAGAGAAGGTAGAGAAAGGCGACCGCTGTCTGGTAAGTCTTTATGTAGATAAGAGCGAGAGACTTTGTGCGACAATGAAGATCTATCACCTTCTGCAGACAGACTCTCCATATAAAAAGGATGATGTTGTAACCGGAACAGTTTATGAGGTGAATCGTGATCTGGGAGCTTTCGTGGCAGTAGATAATCTGTATTCTGCATTGATTCCGAAGAGAGAGATGTATGGAAGAATGTATCCGGGACAGGAGATTGAAGCACGTGTGGCAGCAGTCAAAGAGGATGGAAAACTGGATCTGAGTATCCGTGGCAAGATTCCGGAGCAGATGGATAAGGATGCAGAACTGATTCTGGAGTGTATTGAGACTTGCGGAGGCAAGCTTCCATTTACAGATAAGGCAGATCCGGAGCGCATCAAAGCAGAGATGGGAATGAGCAAAGCTGCGTTCAAACGTGCAGTTGGAAGACTCTTAAAACAGAAGAAAATCGTGATCAAAGAGGATGGTATTTATAGTTTGTAAAAGCAATCTGTATGCGAACCGTTACGTGTTAGAGAAAGTGACTATGACTTGTAGGAAGTGTTGTTTCAAATAGAAAAAAGTGTGAGATTCTATATGCTGAAAATAAGAAAAATAGTGATTCTTCCTACTTGTAATATGCTCTAAATACGTTATAATAACAATAGGAATGAGAAAATGATAGGTAATATCATTCCCAGATGAATTTAAGAAGTAAAGTTATAATTAAATTGTTAAAAGAAAGGAGTATTTAGAATGAAAGTTCAGAATATTACAGATGTTGAAGGATTTTTTAAGGTAGTAGATTCTTGTAAAGGAAGAGTAGAGTTAGTAACAGGTGAGGGAGACAGACTGAACCTGAAATCCAAGCTTTCCCAGTATGTATCTATGGCAAATATTTTCTCAAACGGAGAGATTCCGGAGCTTGAGATCGTTGCATATGAGAAAGAAGACATTGATAAGCTTATGCACTTCATGATCAACGGCTGATTTGCATAAAACTGTGAAATTGGGATAAATATATTAGGGGATGTGACTTGGTCATGTCCCCTTTTTCTGGCATAATAGAAAGGGGAATACAAAATGGTAAAGATTGACATTATCTCCGGTTTCCTTGGAGCTGGTAAGACAACTCTTATTAAGAAACTGCTGAAAGAAGCATTTGAAGGTGAGCAGGTAGTTTTGATCGAGAATGAGTTCGGTGAGATTGGTATTGACGGGGGATTCCTGAAAGATGCCGGAATCGAGATCCGTGAGATGAACTCCGGATGTATCTGCTGTTCTCTGGTTGGAGATTTTGGTGCTTCCCTGAAGGAAGTTGTAGAGAAGTATCATCCGGACCGTATCCTGATCGAGCCATCAGGTGTTGGTAAGCTTTCCGACGTTATCAAGGCTGTACAGGGTGTGGAAGAGGATGTTGATATTCAGCTGAACAGCTACACTACAGTTGTTGATGCCAAGAAATGCAAAATGTATATGAGAAACTTCGGCGAGTTCTTTGACAATCAGGTTCAGTATGCAGGCGCGATTATCATGAGCCGTACCGATATTGTAGACGAGAAGAAAGCAATGGAGTCTATGGAGCTTCTTCGTTCCATCAATGAGAAGGCTGCTATCATCACTACTCCAATTGAGAAGCTGGACGGCAAGAAGATCCTGGCTGCAATGGAAAAGCGCGATACGATTGACGAAGCACTGCACCATCTGGAAGAAGAACAGGCGCACGCGCACCATCACGATCACGATGACGCATGCGGCTGTGGTCACGACCACCATCACGATCACGACCACCACCATCACGATGATGACGAGGCA
>ERZ773216.3689-NODE-3689-length-11912-cov-8.156785_pt1 | contig 11912 bp, 8 predicted proteins | sample MGYA00511259_ERZ773216 | MGnify/ENA primary metagenome ERZ773216 (study PRJEB29015, sample SAMEA2737764) | human gut metagenome | biome: human gut; feature: human-associated habitat; material: faeces | place: China | collected 2012 ... | reverse complement strand
GCTCGAACCTATGACCCTCTGCTTGTAAGGCAGATGCTCTCCCAGCTGAGCTAAGCTTCCATTTCAGCGACGTGTTCTATTATAGCACATCTTTTCCCACGCCGCAAGGCATATCCGCAATATTTTTCAAAATGTTCACATATGGCATAAACAAAAACTGCCCGTACCAAAACGGTACAGGCAGTCGGTCTGCAAATTCGATGCAGTTTTGCTGCTTACATACCAGTTACGTTGAAAGTAACTTCGATGGTTGTCCAGTCGCCGATAGCAGACGGATCCAGGATAGTTGCAGAATAATCGGACTTGTTTGCCAGATCTGCAATGTTGCCCTCTGCACTTCTTGCATCGCCCGGCAGGCTGTCGTCCGGTACCCACTCATTAAAGATGTTGGAACGAACGTTGGAGTGCTTGGTGCCGTCGATCTCGGTGTCCTCGGTGTTGGTGAAGCTCTTCTTGGTCAGCGGGATCTCTGTGCCGTCAACCTTAACAGAAGTAACGTCGATCACTGCGTTCGGTGTTGCGGTTGCGCCGTCCATGATCTGTACTGCCATGAAGGAAGTGCCGTTTGCGATCAGTTCGCCGTTGATGTCGCCGGTTGCATCGTAGCGGACAGCGTTGGTGTCAACGGTTACGCTGACAGTGTATTCGCCGTTGCCGGTGATCGGAGCAACGCCTGCGTCATAGCACAGATAGTCCGCATCGCTGCCGGTGTACTGAAGCCACCACTGACCGTCAGCCATGCTCAGATAAGCTTCGCCAGCCTGCGGTACGACTGCCTCTTCGAAATCGCCGGTCTGTACCTGCTGCGGTGCAGAGCTTTCGTCTTCATCTGCGGCGGATTCCTCAACGGAATCTTCGCTGGACTCCTCACTGGATTCTTCGCTGGATTCTGCCTTGCTGCTAGATTCCTTGGAATCTTCCGAGCTGCCGCAGGCAGTGAATGCTGCGGTCATCATTGCGGATGCCAGCAGGAATGCCAGGATCTTCTTTGTCTTTAACATAAGTGTTTTCCTCATTTCTTTCCATGGAAAACAGATTCTGCTTTCCGGAAGTCTTTCGTTCAGGCGACCTGTATCTGGCACAGGTCTGCACATTATCTATGATACTCGATTTTTTCCCCGGATGCAAGATGCTTTTTACACAAATTTCACCTTTGCTGCAATGCCACAATTTGTGCAAATTCCACCACAGGCAGGAAATTTCCCGGCGCACCGCCGCATTTCCTGCACCCTGCGGCATGGGAAATGGATTTTCTCTATTATAATAGTATAGCATCCGGGTATGAAAAACGGCACGTACCTGCATACGTGCCGTCTGGAGCGAGCGACGAGAATCGAACTCGCAACCTCAGCTTGGGAAGCTGATGTTTTGCCACTAAACTACGCTCGCATCATCAGAACGCCGTCCAATGATACAAAAATGGAGCTGGAAACGTGACTTGAACACGCGACCTGCGCATTACGAATGCGCTGCTCTACCAACTGAGCTATTCCAGCACCGGTATGAATTTATGACAACTGGTACAGCGCAGAGAATACCCCACGTTCTGTACCATTTTATTATACCACAAATTCTCCGTTTGTCAAGAGGTTTCAAAAAAATTCTCAGAAAAATCAAAAAAACGATTGAAATTGCCGGGAAGATGTGCTATAATGATAGGGTACTGTAAAAATGCCGTCAGTCGGACAGGCATTCCCCCTGCAGATCCTGCACTTTTCTGCAAAAAAGTTGAAAAAAACAATTGAAATCGCAGAAAAGATGTGTTATAATAGGGTGAAAAGCATCATTTTGACTTCATAAAAAGGTAGGTAGCATTATGAAAAAGAAATCCAAATCCATCCTTGCTGTCGTTCTGGCAATCCTGCTGATCCTGGTGGTCGCAGTGTCCCTGACCACGAACATTCTGTTTTCCCGGAAAGATACGCCGAAGATCTTCGGTCACTACATCTATCTGATGGAATATGACACCATGGAGGCAGGTGCCGCCGCAGTTGCCACCGGCACAACGGATCTGAATGCTGCCGGCACGGTAGACAGTGAAAGCGCAGCAGCGTCCATTCACAAGCACACTGCCGTCATTGCCACCGCTTATCAGGAATCCGACCCCATCGCCAAGAACAATGCGGTTCTGTGCGTCCTGGCGCCGGATGACACCTCCACTGACATCGACTCCGACCGTGTGGCTGTCCGCCGCATCTACAACATCGAACAGGACGAGACCGGCGTACTGAAATACTATCCCACTACCATGAAAACCAACGACGTAGGAACAGAACCGCCCATCACCGTGGACAGCATCCTGGGCAAGTGCGCTTATGAAAGCGGCGAGCTGTACAGCTACGTGACATTTGCTACCGGCGTTCCGGGTATCCTGACCCTGCTGGTACTCCCCAGCGTGATCCTGGTCATCATGCTGATCGTTGCCATTGCACGTGCCAACGGCAAGCACGACGACGAGTATACCTTTGAAGAAAACTACGATGAAGTTTACAGCGAAGATTCCTACGATGACGACGATTCCGCTTATGATGATGAGGAACTGGGCGGACGTTCTCCTCTGTTCCGTCCGTCTGAGAACACTGCACAGAGCCGTTCATTTGAGCAGAAGCGTTCTTCTATCGCTGAAAACTTTGAGCGCAAGCAGGTCAACCCCAACTCTCCGTATCAGAAGGCACGCACCATGCAGTTCAAGGCACAGCATGACGTACCGATCTACACCAATCCGGCAGATCAGATCCCGCTGGACGGCGCAGGACAGAACAGCCAGCCCACCGGAAACACCGGCACCTATGAGGGCGCACACGCAGGCAGCGTTTCCAACACATCTACATTTGGCACACGCAGCAATCTGAACAGCACCGATACCTTCCGGACACCGCCGATCGAGAACAACACCCCGGATGAGACCGCAGCTCCGGTTTCCACTTACCGTGGCAGCCACGAGGCAAGCTCTCCGGAAGAGGCACGGAACCTGGGTGACACACCATTCCGCAGCAGCCGTGCAGCAGCACCGGAACAGAAACCGGCAGCTCCGGCAGTACCGAAAACCCGTGAGGACAAGATCGCAAACGCATCTGTGGATGAACTACTGGCAATGATCGAGGACGAAAAGAAAAAGCTGTAAGCAGCTTTTCGAAAATACAAGCGGAAAATAGAAAACCGGAGAGGGCGAAATGCTCTCTCCGGTTTTTGTTATGTCATATCTTCTTCTGTTATCCCAATTCCTCTTCCAGCAGGATCATCTGCTCCATAGTCTCATCCATCTGCACACGCAGTTCCTCCATGCGCTGGCACTTCTCCTGCATCAGCTGGTAGTCACTGCACACCGCCTCGTCCGTCAGCTCTGCGGTAAGGGTGTCCAGCTCTTCCTGCATCTTGTCCAGCTGCTGTTCCAGGCTACGCAGGTCGGCACGCATTTTCGCCTGCTGCGCACGCTGTTTCTTGGAACGGTACGCCGGCTTTTCCGCAGGCTTTCCGCCGGATGCGGCTGTCTTTGCCGCCGGCGTCTCCTCCGGTTCGGGCTGTTTCTGCTGCGCCTCCAGCCACTTCTGGAATCCGCCCTGGTAGGTGACAGCGCCGTCCGCTTTCAGTTCCAGGATGTGGTCTGCCACCTTATCCAACAGATACCGGTCATGGGAGACAAACAGCAGCGTCCCCGTAAAGGACTGCATTGCCTCTTCGATGACCTCTTTCATGGCAATATCCAGGTGGTTGGTGGGTTCGTCCAGAATCAGCACGTTGCCGTGTTCCAGCATCATCACCGCAAAGCAGACCTTTGCACGCTCGCCGCCGGAGAGAACACCCACCGGTTTGAACACGTTTTCCCCGGTCAGACGCACCTGCCCCAAAAGCTTGCGCACTTCCAGGTCTGTCCAGGACGGTACACGGTCGTGAATCTCCTGCATTACCGACTTTGCCGGATGCAGGTTGGTGCTTTCCTGCTCGAAATAGGAGATCTTGATGTTGCTGGTCCAGCGGACTTTTCCCTGGTGGGGCAGCTTGTTTTGCAAAATCTTCAGCAGGGTGGATTTCCCGATGCCGTTATCCCCGATAATGCCCCATTTTTCGCCACGACGCACCTCAAAGGACAACTCCGGCAGCAGGGTCTTTCGCGCTGCACCCTCGCCCACGGAAATGTCGATATTCTGCACTTTCAGCACTTCCTGCGGCGGCTCGATCTCATAGGTGAACTGCACCCGTGCCTGTTTCTGGGCAGAGACCGGCTTTTCGATGCGCTCCATCTTTTCCAGCTGTTTCACTCGGCTCTGTGCGCTCTTCGCCGTAGATGCCCGGGTGAGGTTGCGTGCCACGTAGTCCTCCAGCTTGGCGATCTCCTTTTGCTGCATCTCGTATTCTTTCCACTGGCGTGCCACAGCCGCCTCTTTCAGCTGGGTAAAGGTGGTGTAGTTGCCCTTGTACCGTGTCAGTGTGCCACGCTCGATCTCGCAGATGCTGGTGCAGAGACGATCCAGGAAGTAGCGGTCATGGGACACCAGCAGCAGTGCGCCCTTGTAGTCCTTGAGGTAATCTTCCAGCCACATCACGGTTTTGAAGTCCAGGTGGTTGGTCGGCTCGTCCAAAATCAGCAGGTTCGGCGCTTCCAGCAGCAGCCGTGCAATGGCAAGCCGTGTCTTTTCGCCGCCGCTGAATCCGGAGATCACCCGGTCATAGGTCTCCTGTCCGAATCCCATACCGTTGAGGACGGTGCGTATTTTCACGTCGATCTGATAGCCGTCGTTGTCCTCGAACCAGGTTTGCAGGCGGTGGTACTCCTCTGCTGCAGACATATCCCCGGACTGCATCTGCTCTTCCAGCTGGTGCAGGCGTTCCTGGGTGTCCAGCAGCGGACGGAACACGCTGCGCATCTCCGCCCAGACCGTGCTTTCCCGATCCAGACCGCCCATCTGTTCCAGGTAGCCGATACTGGTCTTGGCGGACTTGGCAATTTCGCCGTCGCCCTCCAGCAGATGGTCGGGCAGTTCCTGTCCCGTCAGAATGCGCAGCAGGGTAGATTTTCCGCAGCCGTTCACACCCACAAGCCCGATCCGGTCGTGGTCTTCTACCGTCAGAGAGACGTGGGAGAGAACCTGTCTGCCATTATAAAATTTATGGATATCTGTCATGCGTAACAGCATATTGTCTTTTCTCCTTGTTGTGATTGAGATTGCTTTTGGGCAACACTTTTTTTATTGTAGCATATTTTCCGGAAAATTACAACCTGTTTTTTTGAATGGCTGCGCAGGTCAATTTTCCCATGCCGAAAAGCCTCATCTGATATTGGATATGTCCGACATCAATCGGGTAAGATATCATTTTAGAACATATCCCCCTGTTCAAGGTGAACTCTTTTCGAATATCTCCCACAACAGAAAAGAAAAAACACCCCGTGAGTCTCTCACAGAGTGCTTTGTGTGGTTAAAAGAAAAACCACCCAGCCGTCTTGCAGCGAATAAAACCAAGCTATAATAGCAAGGTGGGTATCTTCCCTTCCGCTTCACGCTCCCTTCGTCCGTTACGGTCATTGCCGTAAACAGGAGGTCTGCAATCCACAGACGGAGTCAGATTCCCTTTCAAGGAGTGTTGGATTATAAAAACCGCAATGTCTCGAACTGGGCAGTAGTTTTCACTTTTTCAGAACTGATGTTTCAGTTTCTATGTTTATTATAACACGATCTTTCACAAAAATCAATAGGAATTTTGTGAAAATTTTTCTGGTCGGTTTGTGGAAAACGGCAGTTACTGTGCGTCCTGCTCTTCTTCCTCATCCTCATACAGATCGCTCAGATACTGGATGAACAGATTGCCGACTGCATCGTATTCGTCATCGTCCTCGATGGTGCAGAGCATTTCCTCACCGTCTACCATCTCACGTTTCAGTACAACGAATTCGCCGTCATCTTTCAGCAGATCTTCTTCGTTCTCATAGTACGGGATCAGTGCGCAGTAGTTTGCGCCCTCGTATTCCATCTCGCCCAGGACCTCAAACTCCTGTTCGTTTCCCTCTTCGTCTTCCAGGGTATACAGCATTCCCTGCATACTCTCATCCAGCATATTTTCCTCTGCCATGGGTAAAACTCCAATCTGCCATAGCGGCGTTTGTTCCGGGATCTTGGAAAACACTGAATAAAGCCCGCCTGACGGCTTTGCACGCAATCTGCGTGCAGTGTTTCCCTTGTTCCCGCTCTCATTATACATGATTTTCCGGGATGTGTCAATAGACGTTTTTTGTCTCCGCTCAGTCTACCATGCCACGGAGGATCCAGTCGTACATTCCCTGGTACTGCAAAGCGGAGCTGCTCCAGGAGAAATCCTGCTCCATGCCACGGCGGACGATATCATCCCAGTCCTCACGGTGGTCGAAGTAGATCTTCTTCGCATAGTTGATGGTGTACAGCAGATCGTCTGCGTTGTAGTGGGCAAAGGTAAAGCCTGTGCCGGTCTTTTCATATTCGTTGTAAGGTACGACAGTGTCCTTCAGACCGCCGGTCTCCCGAACGATCGGCACCGTGCCGTAGCGCAGGGAAATCAGCTGGGTCAGACCGCACGGCTCAAACCGGGACGGTACCAGCATAGCATCTGCCGCAGCATACAGCTTGTGCGCCAGCGGATCAGAATAGAAAATATTTGCCGAAACACGATCCGGATATTTGTTCTGATAATAGCGGAACATATTCTCATAGCGAGCCTCGCCTGTACCAATGATAACGAACTGGGTGAATTCGTCTGTAATGCGGTCGGCGATCCAGTCCACCAGATCCAGACCCTTCTGGTCGGTCAGACGGGAGATAATGGCGATCATGAACTTGTTCTCGTCCTCCGGCAGTCCCAGTTCTTTCTGGAGCGCCAGCTTCGCCTGCTTTTTCTTTTCCACAGCATCCTTGACGGAATAGTGTACGTCGATCTTCTTATCGGTCTGCGGATTGTATACCTCATAGTCGATGCCGTTCAGAATGCCACGGAGCGAACGGGAACGTGCGCAGAGCAGACCGTCCAGCTGTTCGCCGTAATACGGTGTCTTGATCTCTTCGGCATAGGTCTCGCTGACGGTGGTGATATAGTCTGCATAGACCAGACCGCCTTTCAGCATATTGGCATCGCTCTTGAATTCCAGCTTATCCGGCGTGAACATATAATCCGGCAGGTTGGTGTTATAGACAAAGTGACGGATGTCCCACACGCCCTGGAATTTCAGATTGTGGATGGTCATGATGCTCTTGGTTCCCCAATAAAAGCTGTGGGTCGCAAAGGTGCTTTTGAGGAATACGGGGATCATGCCGGTCTGCCAGTCGTGGCAGTGAATGATGTCCGGATGGAATCCGATCACCGGCATTGCCGCCAGGACAGCCTTTGAGAAGAAGATAAAGCGTTCAATGTCCCACTGGGTGGAGTCGCTGTAGGGACGGTCACACTTGAAGTAATATTCGTTGTCGATAAAGTAGAAATGCACGCCCTCATAGACGTATTCCATAATGCCTACGTGTACATTCTCCACGTGTCTGCCATAGTCCATGTAGAAGTGGCTGACATAGCGGAACTGACTCCGGTATTCCCACGGGATGCAGGTATAATTCGGAATGATAACACGGACATCGTACTCGCTGCGGTCCAGACTCTTGGGCAGTGCGCCGACTACGTCTGCCAGACCGCCGGTTTTAATGAAAGGGACGCATTCAGAGGCAGCAAACAAAATATTTTTCATGATCCAATCTACTGTGCCGAAAAGCGGCACATACTCCTTTCCTATGTATCGCAGAAAGCACGCCTTTTTGCGGCGCTTTCTATTTGCAGTGTCTGTGCGGCGGCAGTTCCGCCCATGCACAGTTTTTTCCTACTCCTCTATTATACTCTTTTTCGGGCAGTTCGTCAAGGGATTTCGCAAAAAATGAGAAAACATTTCCACAAAAAACTGTCGTAATTTGTAGGTGTTACACAAGATGCAGGAAAGTGTCGAGTTGAAATTGTATAAAATTCCGCAGAAAACAAAGGATATCTGTGACAGGCGGCACGTTCGGAAGCGCCGCACAGAGAAAGGAGCGAGATCATGCAGCAGCTGAAAAACCGTCTGGCATTCCTGCGTCTGCTATTGGTGCTGCTGTTCTGCACAGCGGCAGTATATCTGGCATGGCTGGTGCAGAAGCCGGAGCTGATACAGACCGCCGCCAGACAGGGCACGTATACCTGCACCGCCGGGACTGCCCGGGGGACGATCTACGACCGGAACGGCGTGCCGCTGGTGAATACCAAAACCGCCTGCATCGCAGTCGTCAGCCCTACGCCTGCGGCAGCCGAGGCACTGCTGTCCCACGTCACCGACACCGCAGCGTTTTATGAAAAGCTGGCACAGGGAATGCCGTTCACCTGCACGGTAGACACGGCAGACATCGACTGCCCGGATGTGACCATACTGCAGATCCCCCAGCGCAGCACGTCGCCACAGCTTGCCCAGCACGTGATCGGCTATACCCGGGAGGGCAGCGGCGTAGCAGGACTGGAAAGCGCCTATGATGCCATCCTGCACAGTGTGGATTCCCAGTGGAGCGTGACCTTTTCGGTAGACGGCACAGGCACGCCCCTTGCCGGAGAGCCGAAACAGATCCGCTACGGCGCAAATCCCACCGCAGGCATTATGACCACCCTGGACAGCCGCATCCAGCGCATCTGCGAATCCGCCGGCAGCGGACTGGAAAAGGGCTGTATCGTGGTCATGGACGTGGAAAGCGGCGACATTCTGGGGCTTGCCAGCTTTCCCGGTTATTCTGCCGACTCCCTGGGCGATGCCGTCAGCGACCCCGACAGCCCTATGATACAGCGTGCCTTGTATGCGTATCCGGTGGGTTCGATCTTCAAGCTGGTGACGGCGGCGTGTGCCTTTGACCAGGGCGTGGGCTACAATTTCACCTGGGACTGTGACGGGGCGATCTCTGTGGGAACGCAGCGATTTCGCTGTCACGAATTGCAGGGACACGGCGTGCAGCATATGGCAGATGCCATGCGCAGTTCCTGCAACCCCTATTTCATTGCCTTGGGACAGGCGCTTTCCGGGTCAGACCTGCTGCAAACGGCAAAGTCCCTGGGATTCGGCACGGAGATCATGCTGACCTCAAACATGATCGCATCCGGCGGCACGCTGCCCACATTACAGCAGCTGAAACTTCCGGCGGAACAGGCGAACTTTTCCTTCGGGCAGGGCGTTCTGACCGCATCGCCCCTGCAGATCGCCAGAATGACCTGTGCCATCGCCGGAGACGGCACGCTCCCGGCAGTGCGGCTGGTGCGTGGCGTCACGGATGACGGCAGGACGGTGCTGCGGGAAGAGCGTGGCATCCCGGAATCGGGAATTGCACCGGAAACAGCGGCGTTTCTCCGCCGGCTGATGTGTTACACTGCCGCCGACGAGGACTTCCAGGGCAGACCGGCGCACGTCTCTATGGGTGCGAAAACCTCCACCGCCCAGACCGGGCGCTGTGACGTTGACGGGACCGAGTACTGTCACGGCTGGGTAACGGCATTTTTCCCGGCGGAACAACCGAAATATGCGGTGACTGTTCTGGCAGAGGACGGCGGCTATGGAAATCAAGCCGCATCGCCCATTCTCCGGCAGATCGCAGGAGCGATCATGCAGGTGGAATAAGAACAGCACTGCACACAAAAACACCGCACCGTTCTTCGGATGTTTCCGAAAAGCGATGCGGTGTTTTGATTTGACAAATTTTGACGCGTCTGGTATAATGGTTAATCGAGGGCATACCTGAAACGGTAGGCGGTCGATTCCAGCTCCCGGAAGGGAGTGAGTGCAAATGAACATAGACATTCTCGTCAAGTGCATTAGCATGGTTTGTGAAGTATTCAAAGCATATCTTGCTTACTTAAACTTCAAGGAACGGAAATAACCGCCCCACAGCTTCCAACTAAAGGCGGTTATTTCAAATAATCACGAATGGGAGCAAACCGTCTACTGGTATGCTCTTTCTATTTCTATTATACGCTATCATGCCCCGTTTGTCAAGGGCTTTTTTTGATTTGACAAATTTCGATGCGTCTGGTATAATGGTTAATTGAGGGCATACCTGAAACGGTAGGCGGTTTGAATTTTCTTTTGTTTCCACTCCCACTGCTGAATTTACAACAGTTGGGAGGTGGTTGCTATGATGGATCAGTACGTCACTTTTGACGACTTGCTGAAAATTTGCAGTATTCTGTTAAATCTCGCAAGTCTGATCTTTTACATTTACTATAATCATAAAAATAGTAATGCAGATCACCGCAATGACGAGAATAAAAAGAAATAACCGCCCATAGTCTCCAAACCTGTGGCGGTTAAATCTTTTTTAATCTAAAGCAGTGGGAGCAGACCGTCTACTGGTATGCTCTTTCTATTTCTATTATACGCTATCACGCCCCATTTGTCAAGGGGATTTTTCAGAAAATGCAATGTGTACAGCAGCCATTTTCACCAACTGCGAAAGCTCCGGTCTGCAATTTTTCCGCAGACCGGAACTTTCTGTTTATCATAGAACAAGTTGAACAAATTGAAAGTAAAATGACACTGCGTCACTCATAGCGCAGAGCGTCAATGGGATTCAGGTTGGATGCCTTGATGGACGGGATCAGTCCAAAGACAATGCCCACCACCATGGAGAATACCACGGAAACCACAATGGACAGGGAACTGATTGCCACCGGCACGGATGCGATCTTGGAGATCAGCTGTGCCAGCCCGATACCGATGCCCACACCGATGATGCCGCCGATGCTGGTCAGCACAGATGCCTCTGTCAGGAACTGCGCCAGGATCTTTCCCTTTTTCGCACCGATCGCCTTTTTCAGACCGATCTCACGGGTACGCTCTGTTACAGATACCAGCATGATGTTCATAACGCCCACACCGCCAACGAGCAGGGAGATGCTGGCGATCCAGATGAGCTGGTTGTTCGTCGCGCTGCTCATTTCCTGCAGCTGCTGGGCCTGCTTGAGCAGATCGTCGCTGCGGTAGGAATAGCTGTTGTCGCCCGTGGCTTTGCTGGCGATGATCTGATGGCTCGTCAGATAGTCCGCGACAGCCTTGCCCGCGTCGGTCATGGTGTCGGTCGACGTGGCGCGGACGGCCACGTTCTGCGGCTCGTCGAAGCGGTAGAGCACCGGCCAGACGGACGTCGGCACAAAGGCCAGGCCGCTGGACTCCTGCACATACATCGCATAGTCCTTCACGGAGTTGATCCTCGGCTCGAAGCTGGATTTCTGGCTCACCACGCCGACGACCGTGAACGGCTCGCCGGAGATCTCCACGATCTTACCGATGGGATCGTCCGAGCTAAAGAGCGTCTTGGCCGCCGTCTCATCGAGGATGACGTTCTTACTGGCCGAGGCAAAGTCGCGGGCCGTAAAGCCGCGGCCGCTGCGGACCTCATAGCCGTAGACGGAGAAATAGTGATCGTCCACGCCGTAGAGCTTGCCGCTGAAGCCCGTGTTGCGGTAATAGAAGCCCTCAACATTCTCGCGGCTGCGGTAGAGCGTCACATCTGCCACGCCGTCGAGGGCAATCATCTCATCGCGCTGCCCGTCCTGCAGGACGCGGATGCCGTCCGGCGTCTGATAGGACATGTCGACGGCCCAGTCATTCTGATAGAGCTGGACATTGACGATATTGCTGCCGGAACCGATGAGATTCTGCTTGATCTGCTCATTCGTGCCCTTGATGGTCGAGATGATCGTGATGATGGAAGCGATACCGATGATGATGCCGAGCATCGTCAGGAACGAGCGGAGCTTATGGCCGAAAACGCCCTGAAATGCAAGCTGGATATTTTCAAACATGCTCTCGCCTCCCGTTAATAGCTGCCGTAGTAGTAGAAATCATCCGAGTTGTCGCTCTCAATGGTCTCTGCGTTCTCCTTCACATCCTTCCCGTAGGG
>ERZ773216.3688-NODE-3688-length-11914-cov-3.818113_pt1 | contig 11914 bp, 9 predicted proteins | sample MGYA00511259_ERZ773216 | MGnify/ENA primary metagenome ERZ773216 (study PRJEB29015, sample SAMEA2737764) | human gut metagenome | biome: human gut; feature: human-associated habitat; material: faeces | place: China | collected 2012 ... | reverse complement strand
GATGGCCTGCCAAGGCTGTGGCGCAGCGATTTTCTTCAATGGGAGGTTGTTTAGCAACTTGAATGCCTGATTATTTTACAACTGGTATTCGAAGTTTAGAATCGTATTTCCCTCCGAAATGAATAATCTGTTTTCCCTTTCCAATCGATGGAGTCTGCGGTATCTGCGGAAATTCAGGACGCACAATCTTTCCAATAGGGCAAATCTGCACTTCCAGGGTTTCTCCTGCTTCCCACTTCATTCCGAAAGGCCAGAACGGAATTTCAATCGGAACAATCTGATTCGGGGAAATCTTTTCTTCTCCGGTCTGCAAAAGTTTCGGCGCTAATGCTGTGGATTTTTCTTCATCCAATTTTCTGGAAGAAACCCGCAACTGTCCATTCGGTCCCGGATAGAAACGATCCGTAACCACGGTTGGCTCAATCATATTTCCATTCACATCTCTTTTTCTGACATACGCATATACGTCCATATCATCACCTGCGTCTGTCTCCACGAATAGCTTCATGGAACCGTAGCCAATCCATTCCATATCTTCATCCATCTTGATGCCGAATCTTACTCCGTCAAGATCTGATACATCATAACTTACAGCACACTCTTCTGCCTGCTCTTCTGTTGAAAGGACAAGCTCTCCATTTTTCTGATTCAGATAAAGATCTTTCTCAACCGGTACCGGGAATTCATTCTCCGGGCGGTCTACAATATCCTCATGTCCCGGATTCAATACAGACATTCTAATCTTTGGGGTATTTTCCCATCCATTATCAATTCCCTTCAAATAACAGTCAAAGAATTTACGCAGATCTTCTACATGTTTCGGATTATAGTAGTCTGTCCACTCATGTGTATTGCTGATTCTCAACCATTTTTCTTTGGAGCCCATCCCTAAGAATGCCTGAATGCTTCCCTGGGAATGAACAGCATTTGTCCACGATGCTACAACGTATGCGGGAACTTCCACATTTTCAATATCAGGCTCTTTGTCCATCCAGTATTCATCATAGAATGGATGCTCTTTCATCAGTGTTGCGACATCTTCCACACCAGTCTTTGTAAATAATGTGCTTGTGAGCGTATTATTAAATCCAAGATCAACAATGCCTCCTCTCGCCATGGTATCCTTATATGGGCTGAAAGCACCCTCCCAAGGGGCGATTGCAGCAAGATGAGGCGGCCTGATACCAGCTACTGCGTACTGCGACATTGCAAGATATGAATCGCCGGAAAGACCCACTTTTCCATTCGACCATTCTTGTGCTGCAGCCCATTCAATCAGGTCATATTCATCCTCTGACTGCTGTGAGCCCCATGCATGTGCATATCCTTCTGATGAGCCAACACCTCTCGGATCCGGCGAAATAACGGCAATTCAATCCAGCATGTAATGAATCAACTGATTCCTCTGTTTAGAGTCATACATATTTTTTAAAATGTTTTTATGATTCTGGACACTTGTGACAAATACTTTTATGGAATCTCTGTAATCAGCACACTTTTGTGCTTCCTGTTCTGTTACTTCAATCGTTCTTACTAATGCAGCTTCCGCTACATCCATTACATCTTGAAAATGATAATAAAAAGTCTGTCTCGATATTCCGCATTTTTTTGCAATTTCTGTTGCTGTAATTTTATCAAAAGATTGATTCTTAGATAACTCTATAAAAGCATCGACAATATCTTGTTTCATATAATTCTCCTGCATCAGCAAATTCTCCTAACTGACCTATATAATAATCCATTTGCTCCAGACGGATGATAAGATCAATTCTGCGATACAGAGTCACCCTTCAAACATCTCCGCAAATTCCTCCGCGAACTCATCTTTCAGCATAAACCGGTCGATCATGCCGTTGTTCAGGTACCATTCGAAATCGGCTCCTCCCTGTTCCGCGATGAGGATCAGGCGAATTTCCGGATTGATGCGGCGAACCACCTCACACAGTTCGATTCCGTTCATGGTCGGTAATGTGTACTCCGCGATCAGAAGATCATAGGCTGACGGATCTTTCTGGACCCGGTCGATAAGGGCCGCCGGGTGTGCGTACAGATCCACTGTCTTCCGGCTGTGAGATGCGGCCGCTTTCCAGGTCTTTGCAGATTCTTCGCCGGATACAATGGCTATCTTTTGTACATGCTTCAGCCGTTTCCGGCCGTCAGCCTCCACTTCCGGGCCGCTCTGCGGGATCTCAATGACAAATGTTGTTCCCTCACCCGCTTTGCTCTCTACACAGATCGTTCCACCGACCGATGTCACCATATTCCGAACCACCGAAAGACCGAGTCCTGTACCCTGTCTCGATCCTTTTGTTGTGTAGAACGGTTCAAAGATCTTCTGCATGGCATCATCTCCGATTCCGCAGCCGGTATCAGATACCTGCAGGCGGATCGAATCGTTCCCTTTTGCCTCCAGCCGGATCCACAACTCCTTTCTCTCGGTCTTTTCCATAGCCTGAAACGCGTTTTTGCAGAGATTCATCAAAATGTGCTCCGCCATCCGTCTGCGTCCTAACACATATAGCGGTTCCTCCGTGATCTCTGTTTTCAACGTGATCGCCGCCGGGGCAAGCTGTCGCACGATAGATACCGCATTCCTGACTTCTTCCGTAAAGTTCAGTGGTTCCAGCCGCACACCGGTATCCTGTCTGGAAAAGGCGAGCAGTTCTTTCGACAGATTCGATGCCTGATCCACCGACTTTGTGATCTCATGGATCATCTCCTGATTTTCGGAAGAGATGGATTCATCATTCTCAAGAAGCTCCGCATAGATCAGCACCGGTGTCAGATAATTGTTGAATTCATGTGCAATGTGGCTCGCCATCATTCCCAGAGACTGGATCCGCTGGTAATGCCGGATCTCGTTGTTCTTCTGGACCAGCATCTCCATTCCGCGATTGATCTCCTTTAAATATGCGATCTCCTTCTGCTGGGATTCCGCCAGAAAACGGTTTCTCAGGAAGAATACCATGATCACCACAAGGATCATCATATACAGGACCATCACGCCGATCAGCATGGTCATCATGCTCTCAAGCGGTCCCGAAAGTTCATGGACCGGCAGTGTGGAATTGACGATCCAGCGTTCTCCCTGAATCGAGATCGCCTGAAACGCAACGACGCGGCGGACTCTTTTTAATTCAGGATCATCCCATACATATGTATCGATCACACCGGTTCCGGAGTTCTCATTTTCCTGCCTCATGATCCAGGCATTCAGGCTGCTCATGTCAAGATATGGATACCTCTCAATACGTCCATCCACCGCTTCAAGACCGATCTGGTTCTTTACATGGTGCATGATGATGTTCATATTCTGGTCTTTGACGCTGGAATATCCGGCTTCTCCGATCTTTACCGGCGCGACGATCTTCTCATACAGCGCTCCAAGGTCCATGGCAAATGTGAGCATATAGACCTCAGATCCGACAGGGACATTCTTCTCAATATAAAGCTCATACCATCCCGTCTGATCCGATATTTCCTTTCCCGTGATCTCTGCAGGATGATTTCCGTCCTGCGAAGCCACTGCTTTCACTTCTCCGTCCGCAGATTCCCGAAACGTCTTTTTCCCCGGTTCATACCGGAATTTTGTTCCATCCGGTTCCGTCACAGTAATCCAGTTATAGACCCCTACATTTTCCTTTAAAAAATAAGCTGTCCTCGCATTGATTCCGCCATACTCCGCCCAGACATTTTCCGGCATTCCTTCCTGGGAATAAAACAGGTCAATCTCCTCAAGCTGCTGTTCCATGTAGGAATTAAGGTTATTTCCGACGATTCCCGCCATGGTTAAAAGCTGACTTTCCTCCGTCCGGATCACCTGCTCCCGGTATTGACTGTAAAGCCGGGAACCTGCAAATATCACAACCACTGATAAAATGATCAACAGACTGACCGCCACCAGTCTTGATTTCCTTTTATTTAAAAATTCTTCCATTTTTTATTCCTACACATTCAGCATATATCCGATTCCACGTACCGTCTTCAGATACCGGGGCTGCTTCGGGTCATCCTCGATCTTGTTCCGGATCCGTTTCACATAGACGGTGATGGTATTGTCATCCACCACCGCCTCATTCCATACCTGGGTATAAAGCTGTTCCTTCGTAAACACCTGTCCCGGATGCTCCATCAAGAATCGGAACAGGGTCATCTCTCTGGCAGTAAAATTTAACGGCTCACCGTTTTTCAGGCACTCCATCTTTAAGGTATCTACCGTAAACGGACCCTTACGGATCCCGGTGTCTCCGGATGCTCCCTGGCTGTAGATCTGACTTCTGCGGATCAGCGCCTTTGCTGTCTGGATCAGGATCGCAGTATGAAACGGCTTTGTCAGATAACTGTCCGCGCCAAAGCCGAGCCCCAGCACCTGATCCATCTCATCGGATTTTCCCGACAGCATCATGACCGGCGTGTGGTCTCCAGCGGCGCGCATTGCCTGCAGCACATCATAACCACCCACATGTTCCATCATTACGTCCAGGATCACCAGATGGAACTGTTGTTTCTTTAAAAGCTCCAGAGCCTCACTTCCATCGGCTGCCTCCGTCACCTGCATTCCTTCACGGGTCAGGGCGGTCCGCACAGCCAGCCGGATCGCACGCTCATCGTCCACCAGTAGGATCTTTTCTGTATTCATAAACTTTCTCCTGCATCATTTTTCTTTCATTATAGCAAAAAATCCTGTTCTGCGGTACAAGATCCGTACTGCAGAACAGGATTTTCATTCGTTATGTATCATTTAGATGGCAACAATGCCAAGAATCACACCGAATACCAGCATGATAAGGCTGATAATGTAGTACGGCGGAATGCTGAATTTCATATGATCTTTCAGCTCTGTTCCTGTCAGACCGATCGCGAGGTAAGTTGCCGGTACTAACGGGCTTACCATTAACGCAAGGTTCTTACCGATCAGCATGGTCAGGGCAGTATTCAGGGAAGCCACGCCATAGGTCTCGCCTACCTGCATAACTAATGGCATGATGCCATAGAAATATGCGTCTGTTCCAACGCAGAGACCAAGCGGAAGCGCCAGAATACCAAAGATGATGTGAACGTACTTTCCAAGAGCTGCCGGAATGATCGCCATGATCGCATTTGCCATTGCTTCCAGCATACCGGTTCCGTCGAAGACACCTACCATAGCACCTGCGGCAAACAGTGTTGCGGAAATGATCAGGGCTGCCGGAGCATGCTTCTTGATAAGCTTGTCCTGAAGCTTCTGGTTCGGGTAGTTGACAGCCAGAAGGATGCAAAGACCAAGCATGAAGATTACATAGGATTTACCGATACCTGTGGATAACAGGGCAATCACACCTACTGTAAGTAAGAAGTTGAAGATCAGGTAAGCGTTGGATTTTCTTAAATCAGCTGCCTCTTTCTTCTCTTTCTCATCGGACTCCACCTCTACGCCCTTTCCGGCGCCGGCACCATGCTTGATGGCTAACATGCCGAGGAGTACAGCAAGAATGATGTTCATCATCAGGCCAACAACCTGAAGCGGGATCAGCATGTGCCATAACTCAGTGGCATCCATAGCGAGTACCGTAGCCGCTCTCGCTGTCGGACCACCCCACGGAAGCAGGTTCATAACGCCCATGCAGGCACCTGTCAGGCAGAGAAGGATACGGGAATCAATGTTCATCTTCTTATATACCGGGTACATCGCCGGGATCGTAATGAGAACGGTAACAGCCGTAGTACCGTCCAGATGAGCGATCGTTGCGATCAGCGCTGTAACTACAGTGACCGCAATTACATTGTTTCCGGCTTTTTTTACCAGCCAGCCTACGATAACATCAAAGAGTCCGGTGTCTGCCAGAACACCAAAATAAATTACTGAAAAGATAAATAAGATACCATTGCTTGTGGTGGTTTTGATTCCATCCGCAATGAAGTCCATGACCTCCACCGGGGAGAAGCCGAGGATCAAGGCTGCAATGACCGGAATCACCGCAAGTACCACGATCGGAGACATTTTGCCCTTTAAAAGCAGTGCTACGATCGCGATGATCATCAGAAAACCAATAGCTGCTGTCATAATCATCTTCCTTTCTGGATATTTGTTAAGTTCCTTACAGATTCATATTTTACAGACAGCAGTTTAATTGTTCATGACTGGAAAATGACAATTTTGTCATATTTTTGCGGTTTCTTCCTGTTTCCGCTTCTGAAACTCCTCTTTGATCTGTTCCAAAAGCTCTGGTCTTTCAATCATGTCGATGCATGTTCCCGCAAGGATCTCCGAACCGGACCGGATCGCTTCATGGGCCCGCTCCGTCTTTCCCGCATCGAGATATTCCTGCGAATGCGCCGCGGTACCCTCTGGCACAAACGCTGTGCGGATGCAGCATCCGGGCACATCATACATGACATTTCCAAAGTCCGTGGAGCCCGTCTTTTCACGCGGTCCGGCGAGCTGTGGTGCCTCAAATTTTCTGGCATTTTCCATGATCAGGTCATTCAGGGTCAGACACGGGATCTTTGCCTGAAACGGATAGCTTCTCTCTATCTCACAGGTCGTTCCCGTCATCAGGCACGCACCCTTTATGATGTCCTGAAATCTCGGAACGATGACCTTCTCCAAGTAATCCGTACTATAAGACCGAAGTGTATACTCTGCCTTTGCCGTTCCCGGAACGATGTTCGATGGACCGCCGGCGTCAAGGACCGTGTAATGCATTCTGGAATCCTCAAGAACATGTTCCCTCATAAACTCGATCCCCTGAAAGGAAAGAAGCGCGGCATCAAAGGCGCTCTTCCCTTTGTGCGGGCTCATGGCGGCATGGGCCTCTACCCCATGAAAGGTAACATAGAAGCACTCAAGTGCCATACAGCGGACATCGACGCAGGTATTGGGAGCTGCATGCATCATGAGCGCAAGGTCGATATCCTGAAAACACCCTTTCTCCTTCATAATGATCTTTCCGCCGATCGTCTCCTCCGCCGGTGTCCCGTAGATCACGATCTTATAGGGCTGATCCTTACAGAGATCCCGGAGTGCCAGGGCCGCTCCGATCACAGACGGTCCCTGCATGTGATGACCGCAGGCGTGACCGATCCCTTTCAGCGCGTCGTACTCTGCGAGAAATCCAAAGGAAGGGCCTCCGTTTCCCTGTTCGTAGACGGCACGAAATGCAGTCGGGAGATCTGCGATCCCGCGCTCGATCTGAAATCCATTTTTTTCCAGATAATCTGTAAGGATCGCACTGGAGCGGACTTCCTCAAGCCCCGGCTCAGCCAGATCATAAATCCTGTCTGCCATTTGAGTAAGCTCTGCCATGTAAGGCGCAACGGCCTGCTTTATTGTTTCTTTCTTCATATCTCCATTCTCCTGTCACAATTTCGTGAAGATCCAAAGCGATCCGATCCATTCCTGAATTCCAAATCAATCTCTTTCAGCAGTTTTCTAAGCTCCGTCACCATCCGGTTTCTCTGTCTCACGAATGTTGTCTGATAGAACAGGCTCCAATCCGCGGGACTGTTTTCAGGGAGTGCCTTCGCGGAAGCTTTAAGAAGCTGCAGCGGACCATATGCAAAAGAAGTATCCTGTTCATACGCGGAGCCTGTGGAGTGCATAAGACGGCTGAAAACTCCTCCGACGAGACGGCAAAGGCGGTTATGTTCTTCGATCTTCTCCGTTCCCCATATATGTTCAAGCGTTTCACAACGATCCAGAACCTCTTTTAGAAGTGTTTCGATCTCATCCGCCGCCTGTTCATGCTCCTCTGAATTTTTTAACGTCTCAAAGTATGGGAGCCAGGTTTTTGCATAGCTGCGATAATCGGCAGGAAGCTTCTCCTTCGAGAGGAGTTCATACAACAGAACGCCCACGACTCTTCCGTCCCGCAAAAGCCCGTCAAGATCGATCTTGTCAAAGGTATCGTCGATCGTATGCCACCAGTACACGCCGGGACCCGGAGCATCCGAGTGTTTTCGTTCTTTTTTCGCCTCATAACGGGGATTGATGTGATATGGGATCTCTGCGCCCCAGAGCGACTGGTCCGCTCCCCGCCCGATACGCCCAAACATCATTTCCGCCGCCGGATCTACCTTCCGCACCTGCTCTTTCAGCCATTCCTCGCCCTCAAGCCCCGCTGTCCGGATCGCAAGCGTATGGTCTGCTCCTTTTGATCCCAAAAGATCAAGATTCAGGTGAGCGATGCAGTGCTCCTCAAGCTCATCCCAGTGGTGATCACAATACCAGGTGGATCCCATATAGCGCCCATTGGAATGTCCCGGCCACCAGGCGATCCGCAGGGAATAGAACAGCTCATCCTGATGTTCTTTCATATAACGAGCAAGCTCCAGAGCCAGCGCATTTGCCGTGCAGTTGTCAAAAGCGCCACGGTACCAGGTATCATAGTGACCGGAGAGCAGGACAAAATTCCTGCTCTTTCCCGGGATCTCGGCGATCGGCAGCGCGACGTTTTTTACGCATGTGTCCACCTCGCTGGAAAGCTGCGCAAAAAGCTGTTTTCCTTCTGCCTCATATGTTTTCAGTTTCCGGATCAGTTTCTCCCCGCAGGGCTTTGAGACGGCGACCACCGGCATCCGTAACTGGAACAGAGATGAGTCCATATCCGGAGTTCCCCAGACAGGACTTACCGTGTCCTCATGGACCGCGTCCTCGTCGGAGGTCCAGATCTGGATCCACCCGGCCGCACCATGCTGCTCCAGCAATTTTGCGTAACGCTCATCAAAACCGTACCCGAGGACAAGCTTTCCGGCAACCGTTTCCATAAACTGTTTCTGTTCTGAAAGGGAGACTTCCGTTTTTGTTCCAGGATCGTAAATCAGCGGGATCTCGATCCTCCCTTTTGTGCTCTCCGAGAAAGACCTTGGACGGCATGGGAACTCCTCACCATCTGCGATAAGGACACTGCTCACCGGATTGCTCAGATAAGCCGGAAAATCCTCCTCATGGCAGGAGATCCCGGATTTTTCCAATACCTCAAGAATATACTCGACCGCGCGATACGCCTCCGGTTCACCGGAGAGCTTATCGAACGAACAAAGGTACTCCAGATGTTCTCTTAAACGCTCCTTCACTTCAAAATCCTGCATCTTCTCTTTTCCTCCGCTTTAATAGCCGATCACGAGTGCCCCAAGCATGAACAGACATCCGAAGAATGTCCAGATCAGGAATAACGGCATCATGAATTTTAACCATTTTACATACGGGATCTTCGAAACGACGAGATAACCCATCAGCGCGGAGGATGTCGGAAGAACAGAGTTTGAAAATCCGTCTCCGAGCTGGAACGCAAGAACGGCTGTCTGTCTCGTAATACCGATCAGATCCGCAACCGGTACCATAAGCGGCATGGTAACCGCAGCCTGTCCGGTACCGGAGGTGATCACACAGTTGACAAGTGACTGTGCAAGGAACATTCCGATGGCTTTTAAGGACTGCGGAAGAATGTTTACAATACTTGCGATTGCATGGACGATGGTATCAAGGATCATTGCGTCAGATAATGCAAGCTCAACACCGCGGGCAATACCGACGATCAGAGCTCCCACAACGATTCCCTTCGCTCCGTTTCCGAACGTAGCGGCGATCTTGTTTGGGCTATAGCGGTTCACGATACCGCAGAGCACACCCATCGCGATAAAGATCGCAGACATCTCCTCAAAATACCATCCGAGCTTACTGAGTCCATAGATCAGGACCGCAAAGCCGGCTACGATCACTGCCAGAGTCAGACCATGGGTCAGGTTCAGCGCTTCTTCTGTATCATCGAAAGTAAATTCCTGATCCTCAGGCTCTCCGTAAATGATACTCTTTGTCGGGTCCGCTTTCACGCGCTTTGCGTACCAGGTAATGTAGACCGTATTGATCACCAGAAGAACTCCGAGAATAAAAATGCGGTATCCCATACCGGAAAACATCGGGATCTCCGCAATATCCTGAGCAACACCGACATTGAAGGGATTCAGGATTCCGGCTGTAAATCCGGATGCAGCACCCATAGCGATCATTGCGGTACCTGTCACCTTATCAAGTCCCAGAGATGCCGCAAGGGCAATTCCGATCGGCACAAAGATCATGACTTCAGCAGACATTCCCATCGTCGTTCCAAAAACAGAAAACAACAGCAGAAATGCAGGGATCACAAAATACTCGCGGCCGCGGAAGGCTTTCGCCATCTTCTTACAGAGAACTGTGAGGATCCCTGTTGACGTGATGATCTCAAAAGATCCGCCGATGATAAGGATAAACGTAACTGTGCTTGCCGCCTTTACGATTGCCCTGTAGATCAGTGCCGGAACGGCTAAAAAGCTTACCGGATGAGATTCGACATAATGGAAGCTCCCCGCTTCCACCAGCGTTCTGTTTGTCGCCTCATCCGTATACCGGGTATACTCTCCGGCAGGCACAACATAAGTGGCTGCGACTGCCAGAAGGATCAGCGCTACAAGGATCACAAATGTGTGCGGTGCCTGAAAAGGCTTTTTTTCTTTTAATGGTTTCATACTTTCAATCCTTCCTTGATTTGTTTTCTTTCTTAGACTATAATCAAGATATAAAATTAAAGCAAGTTTAATATTTTTATTGTTTTATTTAATATTATTTATTTTTATGCGTGATTACAAATATTTATTCAGGGAAAGGACCAGCGAAACGCCATGGATATGCGGGAACAGCTCTATATGCTTGAAATTGAAAAACACAGGGGAATTAAGGATGCGGCGCAAGCCCTGCATATCTCTCCGCCTGCCCTCAGCATATTTTTAGGAAATCTTGAAGAACGCACCGGGACAAAATTTTTCGACCGGATCGGGAAACAGTTTGTCCCAACCGAGGCCGGAAAGATCTATTTAGAACATGCAAAAGAAATGATAAAAATAGAAGCCCATTATGAAAATGAGCTTCAAAAATACATGGGTGGCTCTTCGGGAACGATCCGTTTCGGAATCCATCCCAGAAGAACACTTTATCTTCTTGCGAAGGCACTGCCTGTCTTTTCCTCCCGCTACCCGGATGTGAAGCTGATCCCATATGAGGAATCCACTGAGCAGATGATCCGGCATCTGCTTGCCGGAGAGCTTGATTTTGCCATCGTCAATGAATCCTCCAGCCATCCGTTGCTGGAATACCGTCCTCTCTATGAGGACTACATGGTAGCTGTTGTCTCTGCCGGGCACCCACTGTGCACCGGCGCGGCAAAGAAAAGCCGGAAAGATCCATGTCCAAGGATCGATCTCAAACAATTTAACGGGGAACGTTTTATCCTGCAAAAGCCGGAGCAGTCCTCCAGACACTACACAGACCTTGCCATCGCTTATGATCACGCCGAACCGGGACAGGTCTTTCTCCTCGAAAATCTTGAATCTGCCTGTCAGCTCGCCGCGGAGGGCTATGGGATCGCATTCAACTTCTACCAATACATGAAAAATTTCCGCTATCCCAAGCCTGTCCGCTGCTTCCGGATCGGAAATCCGGCTGATACTACCAGCTACTCCATCGTTACGCTGAAAGGAAAACAGACACTTCCGGCGATGGAGGAGCTGATCCGGCTGCTGCAGGAGTCCGCGTGAGGGCTATTGATTGTTCATAAGCATAAAAGAGTGGATAGTGCCCCGTTCAACTACGGCAGGCAAAATGCCCAACACATAGCGGCTGCATCTATCCACTCATATTATAAGTATATGAAAAATAGCGGGGAATTGCAATAGGGTGGATTTTTCTTTTTAGAGTCCATGCTTTAATACGGGATTCCCCCGCTTACGCGGGGAATACATCAACGGCCAAAGTAGGTCGTTCCAGCAGTTAGGATCACCCCTGCTTGCGCGGGGAGTACATTGCAATCCAATTTACAACACCCGGACGTTGAGGATCACCCCCGCTCGCGCGGGGAGTACTTAAAAAAGCTTGAATTTAAGGGATCCTTTTTTCTATCTTAGC
>ERZ773216.3685-NODE-3685-length-11923-cov-3.891641_pt1 | contig 11923 bp, 10 predicted proteins | sample MGYA00511259_ERZ773216 | MGnify/ENA primary metagenome ERZ773216 (study PRJEB29015, sample SAMEA2737764) | human gut metagenome | biome: human gut; feature: human-associated habitat; material: faeces | place: China | collected 2012 ... | reverse complement strand
TGTTCTCCCTGTTCTGCGCGCATTACGGGTTCGAGCCGCGGTTCCGCGACCCATATTCCGGCCATGAGAAGGGCAGTGTGGAGAACGCCGTCGGCTTCGTCAGGCGCAACCTGATGGTGCCGATGCCGTCGGCCGAGAGCTTCCAAACGCTGACGCGCGTGTGGCTTGACGAGTGCGGACGCGTCGCCGGATCGGATCACTGCCGGCATGATGTTCCGGTGAACGAACTGTTCGAGGCGGAGAAGGACCACATGCTTCCATTGCCCGGCGTGCGGTTCGACCCGTGCGACTGGAGGAGCGTGAAAACCGACAAGACCGGCGCCGCCGCGATCGACGCGAACCGGTATCCGGCCGGACCGAAATGGCGTTCCATGCGCCTGCAGGCCGGGGTGCGCGTCTTCGAGATCGAACTGCGGGGCCCCGACGGCGAAACGATCACCACGCCGGAGAGGATTTGGGGCCATTCGGCGAAAACCCAGGTGGATCCGGCGAGCCTGCTCGCGATCATCGCGCGAAAGCCCCGCATATGGGGCGAAAGCCCGATCAGGAACGATTTCCCCGAAACCGTGCGAGCCCTGCTCGACCGCATGGACGCACGCACGCGCTCCGATCTGCTCGACGACATCCGAGCCGTTGCCGCCGACTGCGGGTTCGCCGCCACGGTCAAAGCGGTGGAAACCGTCATCAACGCGGGACGGACCGTCGACCGCGCGGCGATCGGCACATGCGCCAAACGCATCCTCGAGGGTGCGGGAACCGAAGGCGGGCAGGATTCGAAGCGTTACGACAAATACATGAAGGAGGCCGAATGAGCCAGCAAAAACCGCGGCAGCGCGGCGGCCGCGTTCCTGACAAGGCCACGCCGGAACAGGGCATGGCCTTGGCGCGCAACCTGCCGTTGACGCACGGCGTGCCCGGGAAGGCCCTGGAGGACGCCACGCCCGGCCGGCTCGGCTTCCTGGACAACCTGTTCGGGAAGGAGAACGCGAGCCGGGCCGGATCCAAACGGCGGCGGCTGCCCGGACAGGCCGGGTTCCCCCGGAACAAGACGCTTGACGGCTACGACCGGGGGCATAGCCTCGTTCCCCACCGACCGGGGCCGCGAACAGCTGGAAAGCCCGGAGTTCGTCGACCGGGCCGAGGAGCTCGTGCTCCACGGCGACGTCGGCTGCGGCAAGACCCACCTGGCCATCGCGATCGGCATGCTGGCATGCCAACGCATGATACCCGTGAGGTTCTTCACCGCCTCCAGCCTGGTCATGCGCTTGAGGAAGGCCAAGGACGACAACAGATTGGACGCCGAGCTCAAGTCGATAGGCAGGGCCGGGCTGGTCATCATCGACGAGCCCGGCCATCTGCCCATCGACATCGACGGGGCCCGCCTCCTGTTCCAGGCCGGCGCGGACAGCTACGAGACCCGCAGCGTCATCTCCGACTCGAACCTCGAGTCCGGCAGATGGGGCGACGTGTTCGGCGACGGGGACATGGCCGCCGCGGTCATCGACCGCATCGTCCACCACGGCAGGATCCTCCGCTTCCACGGCGAATCCTACCGGAACAGACACTCCCTCATGAAATAAACCAGACAAACAACAAAACAAGGAACCAACCGCCGACGGTGTTCAGATTAAGTGCCGAACACGTCCACCTCAATTTGACGAAATACAGCCTTCAGCCGTTTCGGCCTGTAGGGCCGGTAAGACTCGTTCTCGTCGGACGCGAACCACGGGCCGCGTCCCGGCTCGCGGCTGACGGTGGACTTGTCGCGGCCGATCCTCAACGCGATCTGGCACACGCCGAGCCCCTCGCGGTTCCTCAGCTCGTCGATCCGGATGCGTTCCTGTGCCGACAGGTGGGAATAGGCTTTCATATCGAGTGCAACGCTTTCTCTTCGGTTGTGGACTTGAACACTTCCAACCATAGACAGGCGTTGCACTTCTACCTAGAACCCGGGGACGTTGAGAAGTTGGTTGAATATGCTGTTCATCAGGCGCTTTGCGGTTGTTTGTTTATCTTGGTCGAAAACATCCTACCCGGAAAGCGCTCTTCTCTTACTCCCTCAACAACTCAACGGAGAAACCCCACCCACGAAAACAGCAATAGCGCCATAATTTACGTTTTCCAACCAAATTTGAGCCCTGTTCTTACGTTTTATAACCAAAATAAGGTGCACTGGACTACGTTTTCCAACTTTGGTGTCTAGCTGGGCTCGAACCAGCTATGGTTCTGAAACTATTCTGATGGATTTACCGCAGTTCGCCTGCCAAGTATGGCTCCACGAATGCGAGGTTGCTACCGCGTTCGAGTGAGTGGAGGTCTTGCATGGCATATTGCCAAGATTCCTCCCACGTTGTCGGATTGCCGTGTATGCGCCGAAGAGATTGAAGGGTTGTAGAGAACAGGTTCGGGTTGCGGGTAAAGCGGTCTGCTAGTTTGATGGCGCTGCTCTGCTTGTGCTGTGCGTCTAGATTGTCAATCCTACCGCGAAATGCGTGTTCGAGGTTGCGGCTGACGTAGAACAGGCGGTACGGGACCATGAGCGTGGCGCGGCCGTTCTTCTTCCTGAACCCATCGAGTTTCAGCAAGGCATCCACGCCGTTTCGCTTGGTCGTGCGATCCGCAATCAGGATAGTGCGGTTTGGCGTGATGATGTCGGTCGTTGAATATTGCGTTCCATCCACCAATGGGTCTTCCCGCACTCGGTCGTCAGATGTGAACGCCCCGTCTAGGTCGCAGATCTGGATGACATGGCCGAGCTGGCCCCAGGTGCGGTCGTGGTCTCTGAGGTAGTACTCCACGAGTTCGCGCACCGTCTGGACAGGATTGTCCGCTGGATAGAACCCGTTACGACGTCGGAACTCCTCACGGTGGTTTGGCGCAGTCAACACGTCGCAGTGGAATTCCTGCCCTTGGAATAGGCGGTTCTCGATTAACGACGAGAATGCCGGTACGAGCAGGCTGGCGTCGCTTGCTCCTTCTACGACCAGCAGGACGATCTTGCGTTTAGCCACGGTTCACCTTCGTTCCGGAGGTGTTGAGTGCTGCCAGATCGTCGTCGATGTCATCGTCCTCATCGGGATGGCCGGCGGCATAGAGACTGTTGCCGAACATGCGTGGTATGGGCGAATCATAGATGTCGGGGCCGCTCCAGCCGAGCTCGCTGGCCGTCAGGTACCGTCGGCGCTGGTTGTTCGTGGAGGACTTGCGGGGGATGATCGCGAACCGGTTATTGGGATCGGTCACTGTAGTGCGAATGCAGCCGTTCGGCAGCACTTCCAACGCACGCAGGTTATGGGCGGTGAACACCAGCTGCCCTGCGCACCCGTCCGCCAACTGGTACAGCATGTCACCGAGCAGCAACTCGAACACGCCGGAGTCGAACTCATCCACGGCAACCAGTGCGTTCTCGTCGTTATACGCGTGCTTGAGATAGCCAAGCAGCGCGGTGATGCGTATGATGCCTTCGCTCTCACAGCGGAATGGGACCGTGATATCGCCACGACGCGAGAACAGCTCCGCGGTGACCCGGTCCTCGCCATCTTTGCCGGAAGGCGCGGTTCCGATCTTCAGCAGGACATGCAGACCAGGCACGAGGGTGGGCAGGATGCGGTCGAAGGACTCCACGGTCTGTCCAAGTCGTTTCGCCTGGCCCGGGGTCAGCGGGTTCGGTTGCAACAGGTCGAACAGAAACTCTGTGTTGCGACCTGCGGAATCCTCCTCCATGATGGGGATGAACGCATATGCGGCATAGGAGCCACGACGGGTAGTGGATACGAAGACATCATTGGTCGCGTAATCGCATAAGGCCTTGCGTAGGCGTACGAACTCATCGAAACGTTCGTTGATGTATGTCAGTGATCTGGCGGACACACCATTCGCTTCCCGTACGCGGGAGACCACCCAGTCGATGAGGAACTCGGCATCGGGTCGGTCTTCAAGCGTGGCACACCGCGAGAACAGGAATGAGCGCCCCTCCATGTACGCACGATCAGCGGTGCGTGAGACCACGGTTTTCACCGAGGTTACCGCCTCGATGGAGCGCCACACATATACCGGAGTTGACACGAAACCATCGGTCTCAGAATCCTCCGTCCGATGCCCCAACGCCTCCCTGCCTAGGCGTGAGAGATCGTCGCCGATGCGAACCGACTCGGAAACGACGCGCGCTCGCGTCGAATCCGGGTTCGCTTTACGCAGGGACACCTTGTATTCAAGGTAGCTGGGCTTCTGTTTTCCCCCGATGAGGAGCGTCGCCGTCAAGGTTGCAAGACCGGTGCTGACGCTAATGGCATCGCCGGCGGTGTCCGGCAGCATATTCCCGGATAGCAGCGCGCGCAGTATCCCGATGGCATCGATAACGGTGGTCTTGCCTGATCCATTCTGTCCATAGATACCCGTTACGCTGCCGCCAGCGGGCAGATCGTCAAAATCCAAGACGCCGTGCGATATGTTCCTCATGTTGTCTAGAACAAGTCTTTGTAAACGAATCATCGCATTACCGTTCTTTAAAAGTCATAATAATCAATTTATAATTGAAATACATGATTATTGTACAACATAAGATATATTTTCGCCACCAAATCTCGCAATCGGTATTCATTGATTGCGCTGTCAGTGACCTATCGGCGGCCTGTCAATGGCCTATCAGTGCCCTTGCGTCCGGTACTTCTCCTCAGTCCCGGCTTTATCCGGCATCCACCAGCTTTCGTGCGCGCGGTACCAGTCGATGGTCGCGGCCAGACCTTCCTCGAAATCGGTGTACTTTGGCACCCAGCCGAGCTCGGTCTGAAGTTTGGTGGCGTCGATGGCATAGCGCTTATCGCCACCGGGGCGGTCGTTCACATGGTCGAAGTCATTGGCGTCACGACCCATGAGCTTCAGAATCATGCGCAACACATCAATGTTGTTGTATTCGCCATTGGCTCCCACGAGGTAGGTTTCCCCGATGCGGCCTCGGGTGAGAATAGTCCAGATGGCGCTGCAGTGATCTTCCACGCTGATCCAGTCGCGCACAGCCAGACCTTGCCCGTAGAGTTTCGGGCGAATGCCGGCAAGAATGTTCGTGATCTGGCGGGGGATGAACTTCTCCACGTGCTGATAGGGGCCGTAGTTATTGCTGCAATTGCTGATGGTGGTTTTGAGTCCGTGCGTGCGGTGCCAGGCGCGCACCAAGTGGTCGCTGGCGGCCTTGGACGCCGAATACGGGCTGGACGGTTTGTAAGGGCTGAGCTCGGTGAATTTGCGCTGTTCGTCCAGAGCCAGATCGCCATACACTTCATCGGTGCTGATGTGGTGGAATCGAATATCGTGGCGGCGGGCGGCCTCGAGCAACACGTACGTGCCGGTCACGTTCGTATTGAGGAATGGGGAGGCGTCGAGAATCGAATTATCGTTATGCGATTCGGCGGCGAAGTGCACAATGGCGTCAATCGGGGGTACTGCGGCTGCAGAGCGTTGATTCAGCCCAGAAAACAGGGATTCCACAAGCTCGGCATCGCAAATATTGCCATGCACAAAGGTCAGGTTCGCGGCCGGCACGCCATCGAGATTCTCGCGTTTACCGGCATACGTGAGCGCATCCAGAACAGTCATGTGGGCCTGCGGATGGTTGCGCGCCACCCAGTGCACGAAGTTTGCGCCGATGAACCCTGCGCCACCGGTGACCAGAATGTGTTGCGGCGCGAATGATGGGTTGGTTGCTTCGTTGGATGCTTTGTTGACCGCTTCGTTGGTTGAGTCGAGGGCCTGTTCGGAATTGCTCATATCTACCAATCGTAACCTGAGGTTTGCCTGAGTGCGGGGGCTTATATTGGTGGTTGCGTTGTTCTGCGCTCTGTCTTTGTGGCGGCGAACGGGTCCGGGCAAAGACACAGAAATGTAAGAACATGCCATGCATTGCCTTGAGTCTGTCGTCTGGTCTTGGATTGTGTCCAGTTTTCTGGTCAGTCTAGGAAGATTGCCGATTTGCAATTGGGTGAGTAAGATATTTTCTCGGAAATCGAACATAATAATTGATATATTGACTTTATGAAAGGGAATGCGCGCATGCCGGAAACTACTCAATACCCAGACCTAGTCATTGTCGGCGCGGGCCTGTTCGGCCTGACCGTGGCGCAGCAGGCGGTGGAGCACACCGGCGCGCGCGTGCGCATCATCGATATCCGTGACCACATCGGCGGCAACGCCTACTCGTACATGGATAAGGAAACCGGCGCGGAAATCCACAAGTATGGCGCGCACCTGTTCCACACCTCCAATAAGCGTGTGTGGGACTACGTGAATCGTTTCACGAGCTTCACGAACTATGTGCACCGCGTGTATGCCACGCATGACGGCGAGGTCTATCCGCTGCCGATCAACCTGGGCACCATCAACCAGTTCTTCCATGCGCATTACACGCCGGCCGAGGCCAAGGCCCTGATCGAGCAGCAGGCGGGCGAGCTGGCCGGCACCGATCCGCAGAACCTCAACGACAAGGGCATCCAGCTCATCGGCCGTCCCCTGTACGAGGCGTTCATCAAGAACTACACGGGCAAGCAGTGGCAGACCGACCCGTCCGAGCTGCCGGCCGCCATCATCAAGCGCCTGCCCGTGCGCTTCAACTACGACAACCGCTACTTCAAGGACACGTGGGAGGGCCTGCCCGCCGACGGCTACACCGCGTGGATGGAGAAGATGATCGACGACCCGCGCATCACCGTGGAGCTCGGCGTCGACTTCTTCGACGAATCCCAGCCGTACAACAAGACCGCGCTCAAGGCCGCGGGCGTGCCGGTGGTGTACACGGGCCCGGTGGACCGTTACTTCGACTATGAGCTGGGCGACCTCAAGTGGCGCACGGTCGACTTCAAGGAGGTCCGCTACGACGAAGGCGACCACTTCGGCTGCCCGGTGATGAACTTCTCCGACGCGGACGTACCCTACACCCGCGCCATCGAATTCAAGAACTTCAACCCGGAGCGCCACGATGCCCAGAACCCGAACAAGACCGTGGTGTGGGAGGAATACAGCCGTTTCGCCGAGCGTGGCGACGAGCCGTACTACCCGGTCAACACGGATGCGGACAAGGCACTGTACGCCCAGTACGAGGCCAAGGCCAAGGCCGAGCCGAACACCGTGTTCGGCGGTCGCCTGGGCACGTACAAGTACTACGACATGCACAACGTGATCGACACCGCCCTGACCGCTTACGAGGAGCAAGTCGCACCGCTGCTGAAGAAGTAGACCGTCGTTTCGCCAGAGGATTAACGATTGAGCCTGAAACCGACTGAATATTGCTGAGGCAATAGCCGGTTTCAGGCTTTTGTGTTTTTTGGAAGCCAAATTTCCTGGGGTGCTTAAGGCTCGCCACGAGGAGTACAGTTGTCTGTAACGCACAATGTGGCGCGTAAGACGAGGGGCGCATCTCGCAAGTGGGGTGCGATGCAGTTGAAGGAGTGCATGTCATGACTGATCCGAATGTCAATCCGAACGGCCAGGTGCCGTGGCAGCAAGCTGACGCCAATCCGACTGAGCCGTTAAATGCGATGACGGCGGAAACGGGAACCGCCGCCAACAATGCTCCGACCCAAGCAATCGCAGCGGGCGAGCAGCCCACTCAAGCGTTCACTCCTGTTGAACAGCCTACGCAGGCGTTTACACCTGCCGAGCAGCCCACCCAGCCTTTTGCGCCGGCCAATCAGCCGGTACCGCCTACGCAGGCTTTGCCACCAGTGACTCCTGCCGCTGCGCCCGCGCCCGCACCGGCAGCGCCCGCGCCCGCGCCCGCACCGGCAGCACCCAATTCGCCCTATCCGGGGGCGGCTCCGGCAGGCGGATCGGTTCCTCCGGTCTACGGCAGCGTCAGTGCTCCGGTATATCCGGGCGGCGGGGCCGTGCCTCCGCAAACGCCCTATAACCCGTATATGCAAGGCGGCCAACCGAACGGCCAGCCGGGATGGTCTGGTTCTTACGGCAGTGTGCCGCCTGAAGCGAACCAGAAGGACAACGGCCCGGCTATTGCCGGTTTTATCTGCTCGTTCCTTGTCTCACTCCTCGGTCTGATCCTGAGCATCGTGGGCCTCAACCAGATTAAGAAACAGGGCGGCAAGGGCAAGGGCTTGGCCATCGCCGGCATCATCATCAGTGCGGCGGGCATGGTGATACAGGTAATACTGGTCATCGCGCTGATCGTCGGCGGTGCCTCGTATGCCAGCAAGGCTATAGATGAGGCGAAAACCGATTCCTTCTATAGTCAGTCCTCTTCGGGCAACGGTGATAGCAGCGATAAGAGCAAAGCTCAAGATAATCTTGACGATGCGCTGGACGACACGTTGGGCGAAACCCATGACGATCTAACCGACGGCGATTATGGGCTGTACGATTCGATTCAGGATTTCGTCGACTCTTTGGAATTCAAGGACTCCATTGAATCCGAAGCGGATACGTTTGCAGACACCGGCATCACCTTCAACTACCGTGTCGACGGTGACACCTTGGTGTACGAGTACGTGCTCGACGACAGCTATGCCTCGCTAGGCGATACCGTCGCTTCCTCACTGGATGCTATGGACAGCACCTATCAATCCACCGCGAATCTGCTGGGCTCGATGTGCAAGACCTCCAGCGGCAAGGCATCATTGCGCGTCATCATGCACACGCAAAGCGGCCAGTCGCTGTATGACAAAACCTGGACCGAAAAGTAGCAATCCCAGCGAACGTGCGTTTTGGTCGATTGAAGGCCGGTCTGCTTGCTCCTTGGACGGATGCTTCTGCGGAAGGAACCGCCAAGGAGTAGGCTTACAGGCATGAGACTCGCACGTTTTTCTTTGAATGATTCGCCGCGCTACGCCTTCGTGCAGAAGGACGAAACGGACGGCAAGGACTACCTCATCGAACTGGACGGCCATCCGCTGGCCGGCGACCAGGTCAAGCCCACCGGCACTCGTTACCCGGTCGACGGCGATGGCATCCGTCTGCTCTCCCCGGTCATCCCCTCCAAGGTTTACGGTCTGGCCAAGAACTATGAGGCCCACGCCCAGTTCATGCACGAGGCCGGCCACTCCGAAATCGCCCACGCGCCGGAAGACATGGTGATCTTCACCAAGCCGTCCACCTCGGTAATCGGCCCCGACGACCCGATTGTGTACCCGGCCTGCTCCAAGGACATGAACTTCGAGCCGGAAGTGGCCGTGGTGATGGGCCGTATCGCCAAGAACGTGACCGTCGAGAACGCGATGGATTACGTGCTCGGCTTCACCTGCGTCAATGATGTGACGTTGCGCGATCTGCAGGGCATCGACCCCACGTGGACGCGCGCCAAGGGCTTCGATACCTCCTGTCCGCTTGGCCCGTGGATCGTGATGCGTGACGACCTCGACTGGAAGGACGCCAAGATTTCCTTCACGCTGAACGGCGAGGATGTGCCGATGGCGTCTGGCACCACCGCGAACCTGATTCACGGCATCCCCGAGCAGATTGCCGCCATTTCGTCGTTCTCCACGCTGCTGCCTGGCGACGTCATCATGACCGGCACCCCGAACGCCTCCGGCCACCTCGACCCAGGCGACGAGACCATCGTGCACGTCGAAGGCATCGGTGATCTGCGCAACGTAATCGTTCGGGCGTGACTCGTTCTGGCTCCCCTCTCTGAGGGGAACCGTCCAGGCGGAGAAGCTGACTGAGGGAACCAAGAACGCGCCTTACGCTCCCGGCAGAAGTGCGTGCAGGGCGGTCATCACCACCAGGCTGATGATGGCCGTCACTGTCAGCGAGAAGCCGGCGAGTTTGGCGTTGCCGGTCAGCGAATCGGTGAACTTAGTTGAGAAAATCGTGATCGGGGCGAAGGAGCCCAGCACGATGATCTCGCGAATCCTCATGTCAAACTGCCGACCGCGCCGAGACGCCGGGACAGTTCCGTGCCGGCAAGCCGCAGCTTGGTCTTAAGCGACCGCTCCTGTTCGGGGCGCAGCGATCCGCTCACGAAAGTGAGAGCCAGCCCGGCGATGGGAAAGTCGTTGTAGTCGCGCACAGCGACGGCGTATGAATCAAAGCCGGGCGTCACGTCTCCGTGTTCCTCGGCAAAACCGGTGCGTTGGGTTTCGGCGAGCGTTGCCTCCAGCTCCTTGGGCGATTTGGGGCCGATGCCGGTGCGGTCGGTGAACGCCTGACGATTGGGATATAGCGCGCGGACCTGATTGCGGGGGAGTGCGGACAGAATGGCCCGCCCGGTGGCGGTCAGGTGACTGGGTAGGCGCACGCCCACGCCTGACACTAGCGGCGGGCGATGCGCGGCGCGCTCCTCAATCACATAAATGATTTCGTTGCCGTGCAGCACGGCCAGATGTCCGTTTTCGCCGGTCTCGTCAACAAGACGCGCCAACGCCGGATGCGCGACCTGCGATACACGATGTTGGCGAGAATAGGCCGATCCCAGCTCGAAAGTCTTGAGTCCGATGCCGTACGCGCGCTGCTCGGCAAGGCGGGTGACCAGTCCGTGACGCTCCAAAATCTCCAACAATTGGTACACCGTGGAGCGCGGAATGCCGAGTTCGCGAGCGAGCGTGGCGGCTTGCGTCTGACCATTGCTCGCGATGAACTCGAGGATGTCGAGCGTACGGTCGGCCGCCGGAGCCAGCGAGACACGTGGCGCGGATGATGATGTCTGATGTTCCCGTTCTGATGGCTTCACCTGCGCCCGCTTGACGGTACGTGGCTCGGTGAAGGCGTATTGCTGCGAGGCATGGCTCATATTTCCATCACCTTACATGTCTGAGATTTCAGACACAAGATGGACGAAGTGGCTTATGGCGGGCATCCGACTGAGGTGAAATGGCCAAGGTTTGATTACTCGGGGAGCGATTGGTCGCGTTTGCGTCGCCTGCTGTTGATGGGCAGGTGCGGTGAGCGAATGCGGGCAGTCGCGGATCCCCGGCGAAGCATGTGCCGCATATGTCGTATATGCGGAATGCGGCACATATATAGAAAGGTATGAGCATGGCAGAGCAGACGGTCACCGTAGGTGTTGGAGCGCTGAGCATCGAGGACGTTATCGCCGTAGCGCGCGGCGGTGCCAAAGTGGCGATTTCGGACGAATCGAAGCATGAGATGGCGCTGAGTCGCGCGGTTATCGATCATTTGGCCGACGACACCGTGCCGCATTACGGTATCTCCACCGGATTCGGCGCGCTCGCCTCCACCTCCATCCCCAAGGAACAGCGTGCGCAGCTGCAGAAAAGTCTGATTCGCTCGCATGCCGCCGGTGCCGGACCGGAAGTGGAGCGTGAGGTGGTGCGCGGCCTGCTGGTGCTGCGCCTGAGCACCCTGTGCACCGGACGCACCGGTGTGCGCCCGGAAACCGCGCAGGTCTACGCCGATATGCTGAACGCCGGCATCACCCCGGTGGTCTACGAATACGGTTCACTCGGATGCTCCGGTGATTTGGCGCCGCTCGCAGCCTGTGCTTTGGTGGCGATGGGTGAAGGCGAGGCCCGCAACGCTGACGGCCTCAAGATCGGCGGCGGCGAAGCGCTGCGTGCGGCCGGCATCACGCCCGTCGATTTGAAAGAGAAGGAAGGACTGGCGCTGGTCAACGGCACCGACGGCATGCTCGGCATGTTGTGTATGGCCATCACCGATCTGCGCCTGCTGCTCAAGACCGCGGATGTCGCCGCCGCGATGAGCGTGGAAGGCATGCTCGGCAACGACCGCGTATTCGCCGCCGACTTGCAGGCGCTGCGCCCGCATCGCGGCCAAGGCGATTCCGCTGCGAACATCGCCCGCATGCTCAAGGACTCTGGTCTGATTGAGGCCGGCCGCCCGGGCTCCACCGTGCGTGTGCAGGACGCCTACTCGCTGCGCTGCACCCCGCAGGTGCACGGCGCCGCCCGCGACACCGTGGAATACGCGGCCTCCGTGGCGGGCGTGGAACTCGCCTCCGCCATCG
>ERZ773216.3683-NODE-3683-length-11931-cov-3.249326_pt1 | contig 11931 bp, 5 predicted proteins | sample MGYA00511259_ERZ773216 | MGnify/ENA primary metagenome ERZ773216 (study PRJEB29015, sample SAMEA2737764) | human gut metagenome | biome: human gut; feature: human-associated habitat; material: faeces | place: China | collected 2012 ... | reverse complement strand
CCTGCCGTTAAGCGGATGGCCGTAACCCGGCCGCGATCCTGCCGTCTCGTTAGAGATATCTCCGTCGACTTCAATGTCCACCAGGCCGTCCACCTGAACGGTAGAATAGACTCCTTCCATACTATTTCTGGCCTTTATCCCCGCACTTCTCATCGTCCAGTCCGGTTTATAAGCCGATCTGATCCGAAGAACTTTATCCTCCTTATTTTCTCCACCGTTATGTATATGGACCACGCCGCCGGTATTGACAAAAATGCCTGCAGTAAAGAAAGCTTCATCATGTCCCGGGGATGTATAGGACTCCAGCTGGATGTCAATGGGTCCTGCGTTATTGATTTCGACACGGCTTCCTTTCGTAGTCGCCGCGATTCCACTGAGCGTGTCCCCTGCGGCTATGCTGAACTTATCGGAATGAATATTCAGCCGATGGTGGTTCATATCAATAATAGTGGGTGCCGTTTCTGAAGAATTGGAAATCGAGGCGGCTATCTTACCCAGAGGTATGGCTCCTCCGCTGATGACTGCGTGTGCGTCGCGGATCGTTGTGCCATCCCTGGTAAAGGTATATATGTTATTTTTCAGCACGCCATGGGCGACATATGCCTCATCCGCCACCGCATCTCCTGTAATGGCCGTATCAAATGTATCGACATCCTGCTGGTCCGCCGGATCGACAGCGGGCGTATACAGGTACTGTCCCTGTCCATTCTCATCCTTATAGGTGATGTCCTCTACTCTCATGCTTGCAGACTGGGCTGTAAGCCCCTCAGCGATTTCCACTTTGCCTGTGAGGTTTCTTTCTCCCTCTTTATAGGCTGTATAGTAAAGTTTGTTTGCCAGTTTATGCAACGTCTCGCTCATGATGTTCTTGGCGGAAGCCGGGGAATTGCCGGTTAATCCCGCATTGTCTGTGCGGAGAGTGATCACAGCGTTTGTTCCGTTCGCATCTTTATGGGCGTGGTCGATCTGTACCTTCCCGCTGTCGATGGAAATCTGTCCCTTTTCATCTACGGAATGATCCATCAGCACCAGTGTATGGCCGCTGTAATTTTTCAGGTACAGGTCGGAAGCACCCTTTTCCCTTTCCGGCTTCAGGCTGTCTGCCGGAGCGCCATACTTCTGGTAGATGACGCCCCTTGTCTCCTCTGTCCCGCCGCCGATGAAGTGTTCCACCACACTGTCTTCTTTCGTATTGTAGTTCCACTTATCTCCATACTGGAATCCGCCGTCTTGGTTCGTCCAAGTAGCGCCGTTCTGCAGCCACAGGCTTGTCCATCCTGCCTGTTTCGCATAAGAGCCGCTGTCCGCCCTGCCGTTAAAGGTAGAATCTGGCGTGGTCAGCGCCACATTGATATAGCCTCCCGATCCAGCACCTACCCATTGCCCCTGCGTACGGAGGTTCCCTTGAATATTCACCTTGTTGTTTCCGGGACGGTACGCTTCTCCTTTTTGCTGTCCGTTGGCGATATTGATATTGACAGTTCCGTCACTATAGGAATCCACCGACGTATAATGCTTGGCATTCAGACTGCCGCCACCCAGGGAAATGATGCTGTGCCCGCCGATGCCGCTGACGCACCAGGCATCATTGGTATCGATATCCACCAGACCGTCGATGAATACATTGCCGTGGTCGAATGTCTTGATCCCCGTAAAGTTGATCCAGAAAATACTGGAGGTATTCGTGGGAGAGCCATTCGGCATCCCCCATACCGTACCAGTGATTTTCACACGATGATCCCAGCTGTTGTCATTCATAATATGGACGGTCGCCCGGTCTTCCTCTTCATATGTATTGAACCTGCCGCCGGCAGAAATCCCTCCGGCATAGTAAAAGTCCGTCCAGTTGGATATATCCATGAAACCAGGATTCTTAATGGTCAGTGTCCCTTTCTGCATCTGAGAAATACTGGTGGATGTAACCTGCGACATCCCCGGCACCGCCACTTTGACATTCAGAGCCAAGTCATTACCCTTGAGATCGATCACATGGTCACCTGCATTCCTGGCCCATATGGCGTTGGCATAAGCCATATTCTCCGGTATAGGCGTCCCTTGGGCGCTGAAATCCACATTCATCTCCACCTTTTCAGGGAAGGTATAGGCACTGTAATCCGCAGAGGCGATACCATACGTCTTATAGTCTGCATCATCTTCCGTGAATGTAATCGGCTTGGTGAAGGACAAGACACCCGACGTATTCTCCAGTTTGGCACGCCCCGTGACTCTGTCGAAATAAAGATTGGCCCTGGTGTCAAAAATGGACGCCGATGTAAGTCCTCCCGCGATGACCGCCGTTGCCGTGATATGTTCCTCCCCATTCATGTATCCCTTGTAGTAAAGCTTTTCTGCCAGCCCCCTGAGCACTTTCTGCATCACCGCTTCTTCAGCAGATTCCAAACCGGTACGGTCGGTGAATATCGTGACAATGGAACCGGCCGCCGCCTTATCGATAATGACCGTGCCTCCCAGGATGCGGGTCGCATCGGCTGCATCCCTTTCAAAAGAAAAGCCTGCTTTCCCTTCCAGGCTTCCGACAGACAGATCGCCGCCGCCCCTGTTCATATGGATATTCCCGTTGCTTCCCGAAAGAACCGGCAGCCGTATATCTCCGGCTCTTCCCACATGCCAGACGGAATCATTTCCCAGCGTCAGATCTGTCAGGGATGAGGCACTCCCTTCCCAGGACGCTTTCGCTCCCAGTTCCATTCCCACATGTCCTAAGGCATCGCCTCTCATCGATTTCAAGATGGTCGTCCTGATATGGCTGTTTTCATCCCCGTCGGTTTTCAGGTTCCCCGTATACGAATCGGTTGCGAAAGTGATTCGGCCGCCTCTTTCCGCGTACACCGCATCCGCCAGGCCGGAAGAAACGGTTGCCTTTCCCAGACGGATGACCCCGCCGTCATGGGCATAGAGGCCGTATCCGTGGGGGGATCTGACATCGACATTGATAGGGTTCGGATCCTGCTTCCATTCTATATATATATGATCCACAACTTCCCCGTTCTTTCCCGCCTCTACCCCTGTCGTCCTGCTGCCGTCCAGGTTGAACAAAAGATTCCCATAGACTTGGATGCTGCTTTTAACTCCTTCTCTGTTATTTCCAGCATAGATACCGGTCGCTTCGGCACCTTTCACGTCAAATACAGCCGAACTCGGACCAAAGTGTATTTCTTTGGAGGAATCATTATAGATACCGTAGGCTCTTCCGTCAGGATGCATGGAAGCGTCGCCCTTAAGGTTCATTCGGATCGGACGCCCCCACCAGTAGCAGTGGGGTTCATCCCTATGACCACCGTGCATCCAGGTAAGCACTTTTAGATTTCCATAATCCGTGGTCCGTACGAGCGCGTAGATATTGTCCTCCGCCTTATTTGAAAAATCCGGGTATACATCCATGTCGCGGACCGGAAGCCTGTCGTCATTATAGGCATTCTGATCATACTCATGAACAGTTCCGTCATTGATGAGAGGAGAAAAATACGTCTCTTTCAGCGTCCGATCAATGCGGTACTCATGGGACCAATGATGCGTCCCGTCAGGATCATCACCTATCCAGTTCGACACATCATACCTATATAACTCTTCCCCCTTTTCATTCCTTATGGAAATAGAAACAGGATTCGTTTGTTCATCCGACTCTGTAATCTTTTTGATCAGTTCATCCGCCGCCCGGCGGGCTTCCCTGGCATTCAGATTCGGAAAATCCGAGGCATCGAGTACCAGGTATGAATATATCCATATATCTTTATTCTCTATTCTTACTTTTTTATTGAGTATAGTTCCGCCGATAACCTTCCCCGTCGCAGAATCCCATTTATAAAGGTATGTGTTCTTTACCGTAGACGTGAGATTGTCTATGACGACTCCTCCTAAATTTTCCGGTGCCGTCATATCGATAACCTCGGCATAGGCTACCGAACCGGCGCACCACATTCCCGCCAGCAGAGCGGAAAGTATACTTCGCTTCCACATCTTTTTATTCATTTCATTCCTCCTTTGTCATAACTCACAGTTTTTTATTCTGTTACTGCTTCTGATTTTCATGGCGGATGCGGCATTCCCATACACCTCGTCTCCTCTCTTTTCCCTTACCGGCGCCGAGCTCCTCTTCTCTGTCCCTATAATCCATCTGTTACTTTTCGTATTGCCGGAATTAAAAACGACGCATGAAGATAATGTTTGAAATCGATTCTATTTCAGACACTTCACTTATGCATCGTAAGCTGTTGGATGGTCAAAAACAGGCGGCACCCTGACTTAGTTCGTCATCCCGTCATATCCTTGTGAGAGAACTGCTATGGCGGGACTCCCCATACAGTTGCGGCACAGCTCCGGACTCCCACCGGATTCCCCGCACTCAGCCTTTCGGCTTTTGTATGACCTTTTATTTAATTTTTAATTTTTATTTATTTTATCATTTATATTTTATTTAATCAAGTGAAGTTCATTGTTAATGAATCAATGAATCTATAGTAATCAAACATTTGTGACACACCCTTAGAAAATAGTTTTAAACCTAACGCTTTTTATGCTACCCTGGACAGATACTCTTTTAATACTTCATTGGGACTTTTAAACTTTAATATCTTCCGACATATATTATTTGTCCTGGTGGCATACCTTTAAAAGACTTTATATGTTTCCTCCCCGCTTGAAAATCGTCCCCTTGCATAAAATATTTCATTATCCGCCATATGGCTCCGTGCAAAGCTGATATATTTCTATCAGTTGGTGACAATACATAATTTATTTATTCCTTAATAGTAAGGATCTGTAATCAAAATCAAGTTTTGTACAACACCGCCATTGTATTTGAATGTGCTGTGTATAACAGAATATAAGATTCTCGATTTTGAAAGCCAAGCTGTATTCTTCGGTTTCAATTCCTTATTCCTGATATTATGTGTCCATCAAAAAAGAGCTGTGGGAATGAGAAATCATTCACAACTCTCTTTTAATCACCGGTCTGTAAAATTTTTTTGAAATACCAAATCTTTGTGACATGGGACAGAAAATGCTTTATGCCGGACTGATCACGCTGCATATTTCATCCTTTTTTATTTTCCCGTTCCGCTTTTGCTTTATCCCACCATCTTCGCATTCTTATATTCTTCCGGAATCACAAGTCCCAAAGTTTCCGCCGATTTTTTATTGATGATGACTTCCAGCACTTCAGGGTCCTCTACGGCAGTGTCCTGTGTTTTGATTTTCCCGTCAAGCACATCCGCCGCCATGTGTCCTGCCTGTACACCGGACTTGTAGAAATCTACGGAGAGCGAACCGAGCGCACCGTCTTTCGCCATGCTGTCCGCACCTACGAATACAGGAATCTTCGCAGGATCCGTCACCTTTACCAAAGTGGGAATGGAAGAAGCGATTACGTTATCCGTAGGAACATAGATGAAATCCACCTGACCTACCATGGATTCCGCTGCCTGCTGAATGTCATTGACAGAGGAAACGGTCCGTTCCACCACGGTAAGACCGATGGATGCCGCATGGGCTCTCGCCTGGTCCGCCTGGATCTGGCTGTTCACTTCGCTGGAGGAATAAATCAGTCCAAGGCGTTTCGCCGTGGGAAGGAACTTAAGTCCCATATCCACCTGCTTCTCCACAGGGCCGCGGTCATTGACGCCGGTCACGTTCGTTTCCGGCCGGCTATTCGATTTTACCAGTTTCGCCGTTTCAAAATCGGTAATGGCGCACCCGATAATGGGCAGGTCATGAATTTCATTGGCTACCGCCTGTGCGGCAGGTGTGGAAATCGCACAGATAAGATCGGGACGATTGGCCTTGAAACGGGACGCAATGGTCTTTAAATTTGACTGGTCTCCTTGGGCATTCTGCTGGTCTACTGAAATTTTGTCCGCTCCGTAGCCCCTTTCCTTCAAGCCGTCAAGGAATCCTTGATTGGCCGCATCAAGAGAACCATGCTGCATCACCTGCACCACAGCAATCTGTTTCTTCCCGTCAGCCGTCTTCTTCTCTCCGCCACTGTTTCCTCCGCAGCCATAGAGTAAAGCTGTTGCCGCCACTGCCGCTGCCGTAATTTTCATCCATTTTTTCATTTGAGAGCCCTCTCTTTCTACTGCACTTCTATCCTATAAAAAATGTCCCCTGCCAATTGCAAGGGACGACGGGACTCATCGCGGTACCACCCTGTTTACCTGATGAAAAAGAAATAAAAAAGGCGGCTACCAAGGGACGGATATTCCGTGGTACCACCCTACTTCATCAGATCAACTCTCAGCCGCTTAACGTGAGCCACTCCGGCAATGCCTACTGTTATTTCAGCAAAGCAGTTCAGGAAAGAACTTCGACTTCCTGCCCGCACCGATTTTCACCATCCATCGGTTCTCTGCGCCGGGAAAGGAAATTTACTTTTTTCCGTCAGCACTTTTAAATATTGTGATTATTTTAGCGAATAGAGATTTTCTTGTCAATAGTTTTGGTGAAAATATTTTAAATTTGAGCGCCCCTCTTTCTTTAGCAAAGGGCAGCAGTCACAGGACTGACATGGCAGGAGGCACCATTATGTATATTAGCGAAGAATCGGCTGCCGTAGCAAGGAAAACGGTAAAATGTCATCCTGAACGAATATGAAGGATCCGCTGGCTTGATGAGGAAGACGGTAAGCTGTCATCAGAGTAACAGATTCTTCGCTTTGTGACACATTGCTGATTCCCATCCTTCCCACAAAGCATTCCTGTGTCCGCTCTGAATGACCGGGGTATGGAAGTCGTCATAATGACGGTAAACATTAAGCATCACTATGATGGAAAACGTTAAGCGTCATAATGATAGGAAACGCTAATCGTCATCCTGAGCGCAAGCGAAGGATCTGTACCCGTGGTGGGGAAAGCGGGAAGATGCCATCCGTGTAATAGATTCTTCACTCTGTGTCGCTGTTCTATTTCCCCATCTTTCTCACAAAGAATTCTTACTTCCGTTCAGAATGACGATTAGAGGAAAGAGTGTCACTAACAATGGGGAACGGAAAGTGTCATAATGAGAATGCTCGCTGCCGGTACATGCTCACCGGGCAGTCTCAAAAGAAAAACACCGCCCCTCTAAAGACGATGTTTTCTTTCTATTCCTTATTTCAGTACGCCGATTTCCCTGTAGTATCTTTCAGCGCCGGGATGGAGCGGCACACCTGCGATATCTTTCACCGCGTCTTCCGGCTTGAGGCCTTTCAGGTTCTTCTGTGCCTGCCCCAGTTCGTCGATATGTTCCCAGAGTGCCTTCGTCAGATTATACACCACATCTTCCGGCATATCCCCGCGGGTGAACATAACCATTTTAACCGCCGTGGTATGGACGTCTCTGTCCTGGTTTGGATAGATCCCCGCCTTGATAGTATAACTTGCATACCAGGGATACTTCGCTTTCAGTTCTTTCACGAGCTGATCATCGATATCTACCAGGTGTGCGCCGCCGGTCAAAGCCTGGGTGACGGCGGAAGCAGGAGCGCCGCTCATGATCCACGCACCGTCAATGGAGCCGTTTTGGAGCATATCGGCAGCATCGGTAAAGGTAATGTACTCCGCCTGGATGTCATCAGGAAATTTCAGTCCCGCCGCGGTAAAATGGGCATTGCTTTCGTTATATACGGAAGATCCTGCCGACGCTACGGCAAAACGCTTTCCTTTTACATCAGCCAAAGTCTGAATGCCCGACTTGGCAGTGACCACCACCTGGTTCGGATTCATGTAAAGACCGGCAATCGCTTTCAAATCTTTATAAGGATGATCTTTGAAACTGTCCGTCCCGTTGAAACATTGGTACACATTGCTGGAAATAGCGATGGACACCTGTGCTTCGCCGTCGGAAACCATATTCAGGTTGGCAATTCCGCCTGCAGACGCCTGGCTCGCTGCCTGCACACCGGGAACATTATTGCTCCACATATTGGTGATTGCCGCCCCCACCGCATACAGGGCGCCTGACGCGCCGGCCGTCGGAAAATTAATTTTCACCGTCTGCGCTGCCGGCTGTGATGACGGCGCCGATGCTTTCTTTTCTCCGCCACAGCCTGCTATCATTCCTGCTGCGGCTAAAGCCGCCAGTGAAACCGCCGCCGCTTTTTTCAAATGTTTCATATTCATTTTTCCATCCTCCCATGCTGCAGAAAATAAATGATTATCATAAGTATACCCCTGTGTCAGGGGAAATCAAGTTTCTTTTCTCCGCTGCAGGAACTGGAATCCTATAACCGCGGCAATCCCTGCAAATCCGGCAAAGTCTGTCATCGTTCCGGGAAAAAGGAGAAGCGGCGAAGCAATGAAAAGTACAATCCGTTCCGCCCATCCGCACTTGCATAGAATCCAGCCTTCCAATGCGCCGACGAGGGCAAACGTCCCCACCGCCGCGCTGAAAACGGCCCAAAGGGTTTCCACTGCAGTCGCCGCCGGATCGACACCGATGAGAAGAACAGGATTATCCAGAAAGAAGAAAGGAATAATAAAACCGATAAGCCCGAGACGCACCGCCATAAGTCCCGTCTTCGTCTGATCAGAACCGGCAATCCCAGACGCCACATAGGCTGACATGGCCACCGGCGGCGTGATATTGGAAAGACAGGCATAAATCAGGCAGAACATGTGGGCGATAAGAGGCAGCACCCCCGCCTTGATAAGGACAGGAACAGCAACCGCCTGGACAATGACATACGCCGCGACGCCGGGAACGCCCATCCCCAAAATAGCGGACATGATCATGACAAGGAAACCGGCAAGGTACACATGATTATCCTGCAGAAGAGACAGAATGAGATAGCCCATGTTCAGTCCCATGGATGTCAGTGTGACCGTACCGATAATGACGCCGATGATGACGCAGCATACCCCTACGGAAACGGCGCTCCGCGCGCCCTCAATAACAGCGGCAATAATCTTATCTCCTGTCATTCTTGTTTCTTTGCGGAGCCAGCTTGCCGCCACAGTGATGAAAATAGAAATAACCGCCGCATAAAGCGGCGTGAATCCCGTAAACATCAGCCCGATAAGGCTCACCAGGGGAAGGACAAGATGTCCCTGTTCTTTTATCACCGACAATGCATCGGGAATATTTTCCCTGGCGATCCCTGAAAGTCCGAGCCGTTTCGCTTCAAAATGAACCGCCAGAAGTAGGCCGATATAGTAGAGCAGCGCCGGTGTGACAGCTGCCAGTGCCACATAGGTGTAGGACAGGTTTAAAAACTCCGCCATGACAAAACCGACTGCCCCCATAATCGGCGGTGTGAACTGTCCGCCGGTAGAGGCCACCGCTTCTACTGCGCCTGCAAATTCGCTTTTATATCCGGTCCGTTTCATGAGCGGAATCGTAATCGTCCCCGTCGTCGCCACATTGGCAATGGCAGAACCGTTAATCATCCCCATAAGGCCCGACGCGATGACCGCCACCTTCGCGGGACCGCCGGAAGTCGTTCCCACAAGGGTCAGCGAAAAATCATTAATGAATTTGGAAAAGCCCGAATATTTCAGAAACGCGCCAAAAACAACAAAAAGAAATATATAAGTCGCCGAAACGCCGATGCCCGTGCCGAGAATGCCCTGCGTTCCCCAGAATTGGGTAATCAGCACGCGCTTCAAAGTGAAACCGTTATGACCGAGATAGCCGGGCAGGTACGCACCGAACCAGTTATACGCAAGAAAAATTCCTGCAAGTACCGCCAGATTTCCCGATGCCCGCCGGGCCGCTTCAAAAACACAAACCACCGCGACTAAGGCAATGGCTGCCTCCATATCGGAAATACGTCCTCCCGTCCGGGCGATACGGGTATAATTCAAAATGAGATAAAGGAGACTGCCTGCGGAACAAAGGATAAACGCCACGTCCCAAAGAGGCGGAAACTTTCTTTTCCGTGTTTCCTTTTTAAACGTCGGAAATAATAAAAATGTAAAAACAAGAAGAAAGATACAGTGGATCGCCCGCAGATTGACGGCAGTGATTGCTCCGATGGTCGTGAAATACAGCTGGAATGCCGTCCACACGCACAGCAGTACGGCTACCGCCCTGCCCAACGGTCCCGTATATGTCCTCATACGGGAGTCCGCTTCCTTCTCCTCAAGTATTTTCTGTGCTTTTGCATCAAGTTCTTTTTTTGCTTCCAACGCTTCTTCCAGCTTTACGCCGGACTGATGTTCATCCATTCTGATTCCTCCTGCACTGCTATCCTTCCTGTTCCTGCAACATCCTGCCATGATTGTCTTGTCAGATATCTTAACGCAGTGCCGGTCGGTAGTCAACAACGGAAATACTCTTCTTCCATGTGAGGGATACATACGGCTCTTATGAAACAGATAAGCGGGATTTCCCACGAAAAAAATCACCGCCCCATCCGAGACGATGATTTCCTCTTTTTCTTACCTGCTTTCAAAGAATGCCTTGTACGCCAGGTACGTTTCGTAAGCGTCCGCCTTGGACAGCAGGTCGCAGGGAGCGTGCATGGACAGCATGGACGTGCCGCAGTCCACCACTTCTGCACCCCAGTTCGCCATCATGAAAGCAATCGTTCCGCCGCCGCCGACATCCACCTTGCCCAGCTCCGCCGTCTGCCAGCACACGTTCGCTTCGTCGCAGATGCGGCGCACCTGCGCAACAAACTCCGCATTGGCGTCATTCGAGCCAGACTTGCCCCGGCTGCCGGTGAACTTGTTGAACGTCACGCCATTGCCGACGATGGATGCGTTGCGCTTCTCGAACACGCCCGCAAAGTTCGGGTCAAAGCCCGCGCTCACGTCGCTGGAGAGCATACGGCTGTTCTGCAGGCAGCGACGCAGGGTCAGTGGCTTGTCCTCGCCCGTCACACAGGCAATCAGTTCCGCCATCGTGTTCTCAAAGTACATAGCGCCCATGCCCGTTGCGCCGACGCTGCCGATTTCTTCCTTATCGGTCAGCACCGCCGCGAGGGTGTATTCCGGCGTGCCTTCATAATTCAGCACAGCCGCCATCGACGGATACGCGCACACGCGGTCGTCGTGGCCGTAGCCCATAATCATGCTGCGGTCGAAGCCGAGGTCGCGCGCATGGCCCGCAGGAACAGCTTCCAGTTCGGCGGAGATGAAATCTTCTTCGTCGATGCCGTACTGCTCCTTCAAAATGTCCAAAATCGCGGTCTTGACCGGGTCTTTGTCGGTATCCTTCTTCGGTTCGCTGCCGATGATGATGTTCAGGCTGTCGCCTTCAATCACCTTTGCCGCGGTCTTGCCCATCTGGTCGGCGGCAAGGTGAATCAGCAGGTCAGAGATGTAGAAGACGGGGTCGCCGGGCTTATCACCGATATTCAGCGTGACGGTCGTGCCGTCCTTCTTGACAACAACGCCGTGGAGCGCCAGCGGCAGCGCCACCCACTGGTACTTCTTGATGCCGCCGTAGTAGTGCGTGTCGAGGTACGCAAGGTGCTCATCCTCATACAGCGGATTCTGCTTGATGTCAATGCGGGGCGAGTCGATGTGTGCGCCCAGAATGTTCATGCCGCACTCCATCGGCTTCTCACCGATGATGAAGAGCATGATATCCTTGTTCATCCACGCACGATAAACGCGGTCGCCCGCCTTGAGCGTTTCGCCGTTTTTGACGACGTCCATCAGGTTCTTGAAGCCCTTTGCTTCCGCCTGACGCACGCCCTCCGCGACGCACTCACGCTCGGTCTTGCCGTTGTTCAGGAATGCCATATAATCCTTTGCGAAGGCGGAAAGCTGTTCCTTTTCGTCCTCCGCGAGGTTTTCCCACGCATTTTTGCGGTACATAGCGAATTCTCCTTTGAAAGGTGCATTTTCCAGTCTCCCGGAATGCATTTATTATACGTCAAATCGTGCAAAAGTGCAACCATCCGCCGCATTTCTTTCGTACCATTCAAAAAACCGGGCAGTCTTTTGAACTGTCCGGCTAATGAGAGGCGCTGGGGCGTTGCCCCAGCCC
>ERZ773216.3681-NODE-3681-length-11934-cov-5.341780_pt1 | contig 11934 bp, 10 predicted proteins | sample MGYA00511259_ERZ773216 | MGnify/ENA primary metagenome ERZ773216 (study PRJEB29015, sample SAMEA2737764) | human gut metagenome | biome: human gut; feature: human-associated habitat; material: faeces | place: China | collected 2012 ... | reverse complement strand
GCAGGCTCCGAAAAGCCTTGTATTTACAGTGTTCCTAATAGGAAGTAATCATATGACAGTTATTTTGCTGATAAATCGTGTGAATTTTTAAATGTGACACAATGTGCTGACTGGTATGAAGTGTATGATGAAGAAGTACAGCAGAGTCTGCAGCAGGTAAGGCTGGAGAATTATTACATTGTATTCAATGATGAGGGGCAGTATGTATATCAGTTAAGCCTTGGGACAGGGGAATACAGCAGTTCGGATAGCGGTCCGTTTTTAAGAGCCTGTGTCAGTGGAAATGTGATACCGCTGAGATTCTGCACAGATGAGGAATTACAGGACTTTTTGCAGGAAGAAAGAGAGCGGTATACAGAAAAAAGAAATCTCAGTATGAACAATGTGGAGAAAGCGGATGACTGCCAGTTTATAAGTGGTATATGGGAGTTGAGAGATATCCTTGGAATAGAGGATATTTACTATGACACCTCTGGACAACTGTGTATTGCAGGCATTTTTGAACCGGAAGAATTTCAGGAAAAACTGAACCAGCAGGGATATCAGCTCCGGGGAAAATATTATATGGGGGTATGGTATATGAATGGCAGATATGAAGTGCCGCCAGATGGAATACAGGAAGAACAGAAGCAATATGTCCAGACAATGGCAAGAGAGGATGAGCCGGAGAAGTTCGTAGAACAGCAGAAAATGTTATATCAATATACAGAAAGGGTTGGAGAAGATAAGGACTTGCCGGAACGGATGGCAGAGGAACAATGGGAGAATTTGAAGATAGCATTGACAGAGATGAAAAAAATGTATCCGGAATATTCCTGTCGTAATTTATATTATCATATTGCAGGAGATTATAATGTTGAGGAATATACAGGATTTGATCCGGAACTGCTTGCGTTTGCAGAAACATTGGAATACAGGGCGGATAAAAATCAGGTATCAGAAGATGAATTTGGAGACCCGGAGCATCTGGAATTGAAAAACCTGCTGCGTAAATACAAAGAAAAATATCCGGAGCTGAACTATTTGCAGATGTATCAGACGTATCTGCAGGAAACAGAAGAAAGTGTGCAAATGTCAAAACGTGAAAAATTATACTGGTATTTGTGGCAGAAATATTCATTTGACAAAAAGACAGAAAATATTCAAAAGGAAGGTACAAATGGACAAAATAATTCTGATAAATATCGTGAAACTGCAGTGGCGGGAATCATTGTACTGGTTTTTGGTGCAGTGGCAGTGAAGCTGTGGATGAAAAAGGCGGAGAAAGGATGAGTGATTTTATGAGAAAACGATTATTTATTATTGGATTACTATTGGCTGTTCTATGCAGCAAAACACTGGTTTATGCAAAAGATGAAAATTTATGGGAAATGCGGCTATATGGATGGTATGTAATGATGGATGATATTTTTGATTTAAATAAACTTTATCAGGATAATCGAAATATGAGCAGTATAGAAGCATCAGAATTTCTGGCTGGCAGGGCATTGTCTTACAGACGGGAGATTTATACACAAACAGAAAAACTGGCAGCCGAAAATATGGGATATGTGATAGATGAGGAGGGATATGCTGATTTTGAATTATATAGCAGAGTGCCAAATTCGTCTTATGGAGGAACTGATAGTCCGTTTGTACTTTTTTCTGTAAGCAGTGGAGATTATTGTAGACTTAATGTATCAAGTGATGAATTAAAAGAGTTTATAGAAAAAAATAAGGAAATTTCAAGGCAGGAAAGAGAAATAATTGAGTTTGCTCAGGAAAATCTGTCAGATAGTGATTATATGGGAGTGGATAGAAACGAACAGGGGGAATTATATATTCTTTTGTGTAATGAAAATAAAGCAGAAATATTAGAGAAAGAAGGTATTAAGTGGGAACTGTCTGAAAGATCAAAAGAGGAACGATATAAAGATATTCAGATGCTTTGGCAAAGAAAGGATGAATTAAAAATATTAGAAATTGATGAAGAAACGGATGGCAGTTTAGCTGTTTATGGATTGGATTCAAGAGAAAAATTCTTTGAAAATATAAAGGAGGAAGAGCAGGGAAACTATATATATAATTGTGAAAAGGAGTGGTGGAAGGATGAAAGATTGGATAATGTTTCTCAAGTATCAGATTTAGATGATATAAAGCTGTTTTTGTTAATGAAGAAAGAAGATGAACGATATCGATGCTGGAGCGATGACTGTTTTGAAAAATTGGAGCAATTCATAATCAATATGCATAAGAATTATCCGGATTATTCTTACGAAAATCTATTTAGCCTTGGGTATTTATGTAATGATGAAAGTTATTATCACAGTAGTGATGAATTAGTTAATTTTGTGCAGAAATGTCTGTATATGGAAAATGAAAAAAATCCGGTGGATGAATCATTATATGGAGATAAAAATCATTTGGCAGTAAGAGTAGTATTACAAAAATATAAGGAATTATATCCAAAAGAAAGTTATGAAATACTGTATGAAAAATATATAAAGGATATTAATGAAAATACATATATCTCACAGAAACAGAAAAGGGAACGTTACTGTTGGAAGATATTAAAAGCAGAGGAAGAATTAAAAAATGTAAAGACAACAGCGAAAGAAAGCGAAGAAGCTTTTCCGACCGCAGTGGCGGGAAGTATTGTGCTGGTTCTAGGTGCAGTGGCAGTGAAGATGTGGATGAAAAAAGCGGAGAAAGAGAGAAGATAAAAACACTGGCAGTAATCGTAGTTATAGCAGTAGTGGCAGATATCAAAATGGAGATTTTTATGAAAAAATTTATTTGTGCAGTCAGTATTATGACTGGTGTGTTGTTGTTACCATTGTATGCCCAGGCAAAAGTAGATATTACAGAAATAGATGTTACAGATGAGGTTGTGTCAGAAGATACTATTTATGAGTTGAATAAACAGTATCGGGAAGAAACGATCGGGAACAAGGCGATAAGATTTCTAGACCAGCATGGAATACGAATCTTTGGAAATGTACGTGAGCCTATGGTAATAAAAGATGGATATGCGGACTGGGACTGTAAGTTCTCAGAAGAGCTCAGAATGAGTGGAGCAGCATTTGGTCCGATCCGGCTGAAATATAGGTTTACCGGGGAAGAAATTGTATTATCAGAAGAAAAAGAAAAACTGGAAGATTATTTTGAACGAACCATGCAGATGAGCAGAGATATCAGGGAAAAAGCAGAATACATTAGAAAAAATGTACCGGAGAATGAATATGGCGGAATGTATTATGACGAAAAAGCAGGGTGTATCTGTGTGTATGTGATGACAGATCAATGGAAGGATGAGCTGGAGATACAGGGATATCACTGCATGAAAGCAGAGAATAGTATGGAAGATTTGTATCAGGAGTTACAAGCATTGTGGGAAGAAAGGGAAAAATATGCAATTAATTATATTAAAGTAAATGAGTGCGAAAATACACTGGATATTTATGTGGTACAAAATGCGGAAAGTGAAAAACTGCAAAATATGGGATATCAGATAATAAATGCATATGTGCTTCATCCCGGAAACTGCTATTTTTCGGTAGAAAATGAAACAATTGAAGCGGACACAGTTATGAATATGTTTGATTCAACTGCATTTTCAGAACAGCTGGAGAAAGATGAGAATATAAAAGAACATATTCACGAAGGCATTCAGTGTTTGAGTGAAAAGTATCCGGATTATGATATCAGAAATCTACTCAATCGAATTGCGGCTGATGGGAACTATGAGCGATATCTGGATTTTGATAAGGAAATCCTGCAGTTTGTGGAGAAGCTTCCTGCATATGTTCCGAATACGGAAGATCCGGCGGAAGAGCTGATGTTTGGAGATCCGCAGAGAATTGAACTGAAAAGCCAGTTGCGGGAGTATAAGGAATTGCATCCGGATATGAGTTATGAAGAGATTTATGAAAAATATCTGGGTGACTGGGAAGATACCACAGAAATGACCAGGGAAGCAAAAATATATCAGCTGGTAATGAAAAGAGTTACCGGACAATTAAACAAATCAGAGGAGATACAGCAGGAAGAAGGAAAGATAAAAAAGAATGAAATCAATAAGGCTGCCATCGCAGGCTGCATAGTACTGGTTATTGGTGCAGTGGCAGTGAAAGTGTGGATGAAAAAAGAAGGAAAATGAGAGAAAATATAGAAGGAGTAATACGGGTGGGGAAAAATGACATTGGGAAGTCAGTAATTACGGAGGGCATATATGAGGAAAAATTTAAAAAAATATTTTTTAGCACTGGCAGTAATCGCAGTTATAGCAGTAACGGCAGGAGGATTTGTGTATCTTTGGACTTACCGTGTTAAGATAGATGGAAATTCAAAGATTATACTCAGCTATTTTGAAAATGCCCAGGTGCAGACTGTGGACGAGTATGAATACAAAGAGGATTCGGAGCTTTATGAACCAGCTTTAGATAATGAGGTTGCCAGACTGCCAAATCTGCTTACTTATAAAGGCAGAGAGTATGCAGTCTGGCATATAAAAGTTTCAAAGGGACAGCTGGCTGCAGGAGAGGGAGAGGAAAACATTCACGAGTTAAAGGATATTTCTTACAAACTGGCGGTGGTGTATGAATATGAAAATGAATATTATCTGTATAAGTATTTTAACGAAGAACAGCCGATTGATCCGGAAGAAACATTTGAAGAGCTGATACAGGAAATTACTCAGCAGAACCAGATCGAATTTTACGATATGGTAATTTATTTTGAGGAGTATGACAGCAGATTAGGTGATGATGATTATAAGCTAAGAAGAATTCACTGTAAGGGAAATTTAAAACAGTTTTTTGAGGAGTGCCTGCTAAAAGAGTATGGAAGTATAATATCCTGTGGGGAAGGTTTCTTTCCCGGAGGGCGAAGAGATGTGAAACGATTTAAAGCAGCAGGTATATCATTATATGGATATATGCCGCTTGGAATAAGAATAAGTATAAACTTTGGAAAGATACAGGATCGGATGAATATGATAGATGGTGAGTCTATGTTTGGCAGATCATATCAGATTACAGAGGAGCAGTTAGAAAGAACCTGTCAGTACATAAAAGACAATTTTGAATTGTATGAGGTAAAAGAATAGGGAAAATAAAACATAAAGGAGAAAAAAGATGAAAAAAACAATGAAACTTTTAGGCATGATTAGCATGGTTGTGATTTGTGCAGCTGCATGTGGAACACAGGAGCCGCAGGAAGAAACAAAAGCAGTACAGTCGGAACAGAATAAAAATGGTACAGTGCAGGAAACAACAAATGATAATGCTGAATTTAATATTTCTGCAGATGTAAATCACGATGGTAGAGAGGAAAAACTGAAAGTTACAGTTAATAAAGAAAGCACTGGTGACTTTCTGGATTTTGTTGTGATGAAAGAGGATTCGGATGAAATCATATGTGAAGAGAAAGGATATTGGCAGGAAAAAAAAGATCTGGCATATTATCTTTATAATGATGGAGCGGAGAGCTATATTATCAAATACTGGCCACAGATGGCACAGGGAACGGCAGACTATTCTTACACAGTATTTTATCTGAATGAATCAGGGGAAGCAGTAATTACTGATGAGGATGAGGTATGTTTTGAAAGTTATAATGTGAGCAGAAATTTTGATGTGGCACAGATGACAGCTTTTGCTGACAGGCTGAATGTCTATTTGGATAAGAGCATCAGATTGTTCAAGTGTGATACGGATACATCAAGTGTGGAAATCAGCAGCGGGAAAAATCTGATAAAAGACAGGGAAGAATATGGTTTTATACAGGATTATGATATAGATTACAGTGATTGTAAGGATATGAGCGAGAAGCTGAATAAGTATTATGAATATGTACAAAAACTGGAAAGTGCTTCACAGGAATAAAAATTATAGATATTTTTAATAGAAAGGGCATAATAGTTAAGATGATTATGCCCTAATAGAAGAAAAAGATGATAGTTGAAAGAAAAGTTAAATTGTGTTGTAAAAGTAAATGTGCTTTTTATCAAACAGAATAGAAATACTTTTGGTATAAATATTATTTTCGAGGTATTGGTTTATTACAATACTTGCATTACAGGTATTAGTTATATTAAAAATACTCATAAATCCAATGCCGCTGCCACCGGAATCTGCATGTGTAGTGTAAGGAACAGTACCAAGATGTTTTAAGGTCTTATTTGTAAATGGAATACCACTGTCATAGCAAATTATGGAATAGGTTGTTTCGTCAAAATTCAGATTTAAATGAATCTGTTTTGAATCCGAATGTTTGCAGGCAATTATAGCATTATCGAGTAAATCCATTAATAAGGTGTTCAAATCTTTTTCTGTAATGGTTTTTGATGAAAAAACAGATTTAAAATCCGGAGACACAGTTAATTCAAAAGATATATTATTTTGAACAGCTTTTTGATATATGTATGTAAGCTGCAGGTCTGTAGAACATATACCCGTTGGGGGCAAAGGTATGCTGATGGTTTTGTAGTCATGAAGTAATCCAGTTCTATCAGCAGAGAGAACCTTTAATTCCTGGAGCAATTCATTGCTTTTGGCTTTTAAATCATCAGGATTAGTATATGAAACTTTCAATAGATTTTCTACTGCCAGTTCCATTGCAGGGATCAGCTTGTTGTCACGATGGATAATTGCAGCCATCGAAATATTACTGTTTTCCAATTGCTTAATCTGATTTTCACAGGAAATCAATTTTTGATTTAGCAGCTCCAGATTTTGCCGGGTTGCATTTCGAATATATAATTTTTTTAATAAATTTTTCCACCATATCAGAAGTATAAATAAACCGCTATAAATCAGTAAAATTAAAGAAATAAGTCCTACATTATAGGTGTATGATGTAATATTTAAAAATATAGCACTTAATAGTAATGTTAAGCTGATGATAAATCCCAGATACATTGCTTTTGAGTTAGCATAAATAGAAAATCCATTTGAAAACCTTTTGATTTTAAAAATCAGCTTTATAATTATAAAGCAGAAAAAACTACTTATTAGGCAGCAAAGTAGAGCTTCGACATCTAATGGAAGCTTAAAAGGTAAGAAAAATAAAAGACAGATACTATAGCAGACGGATAATAAGCAATAATTAAACATATAAGAAATAGTATATGTTATTGTAAGAAATTTATAATTTATAAAGTCTTTTAATAAAAGGCAATATAAGGTCATGCTATATGTAAAAAGGACTGTACATGGGAATACAAATGCAAAAAGCAGAGTGGCAGCCAAGGATATAACAAAGGTATAGATTAGAAAGAATACAATATGAGAGTGGTAAACAGATGCTTTATTCTGAAAACGATAATAACAATATAAGCTAGAAATAACAATAAAAAAGTATTTAACAAGTGTAAACATAATACCTCTTTTCATTGATGTATTGAATATAAATACATATAGTAACAAAATGTAACATTAAGTAACAGAAAACAATTACAAAAAGAAATATAAAAATCGCATCATAAAATGTATTCTAAAGAAAAAAAGGAGGAATACATTTTATGCATGATTTATTAAATTTAATAGCATATTTTTTTAAACGTTAAGAAAACAAATCTTTTATTTTAGTGGCATAATAAGAGATAAAGTCCATCAGAGTAGGACATCCTCGCTCTAATGAAATAGGACTGGAATATTCGGCTGATAAAGTTTCAATAGGTGTATGAATCCATGCACGACTAATAGCATTTTGCATTGCACGTTCTATGCTTGCGGCACTTTTGCCGAAAATAGTTGCTAATTTATTACATAAATTTGTTTGTGGGTTTTCTGCAAAAAGCATTATTGCCTTTGTCAGATAATCATAACCTTTTGCTTTTGGACTGATGCCGACTCTGTTTAAGTAATCATGAACTGTTACCTCAATTGATTTTGGGGTAACAGAAGATGAGGACGTTTTGGATGGTAGATTTGCAGAATTTGCAATAGTGCTTAAAATAGAATCTTTCATTGTTGAAATAAATTGCACAACATAGTCTGCAGAATAACCTTCCTGAGATTTAGAAAGAATAAAGTCAGCACCATGTTTTCGCAATATGTTGTGGACAGTAATGCTTAAATTGTTTGTAGTAACTAAAATAAAAGGTTTAAAAGGCAGATTAGAAGATTTTAGCTTGACTAAAAGGGATGTTCCGTCACCACCACCTAAATGAAGTTCTATGTCCAAAATAAGAACATGAGGTTTTTGGGTTAAAATAAAGTTATATGCGTCATATGCGTTGTTTGTAATTCCCAAAAGGTTAAACTGGGGAGCTTGTAAAATAGCAATTTTTAAATTTTCACAGGCTTTTGGATCATCTTCTATGATAAAAATATTTAATGCGGAATTCATACTAACACCTCCTATAATATGCAACTTGTGAATAAACTATGTATATAATAGCATAAATTAAATAAAAGTCAACAATTTAATGGCAAAAACTAATAAAAACCAACAAAAATCAACAAAAAATCATAGAAAAAAACGATAAAACTAATAGAAATAATTAAAATGAAATGATATTATTAATTAATCGGCGATGAAAAATAAGTAATTACTTAAAAATTGAGGAGATGATATATGGATATACAAACTGGATTAAATCAAATTATAGCGGAAATAGTGGAACAAACAAATGTTCTAAATAATCCGACAGGAAAAAGTCTGATTGATGATTTACAGCTTGATTCAGTAGCACTTATGGAACTGGCAGCAGAGATAGAAGAAAGATTCGGGATTCATCTTGATGAAGCTCCATCTCTGCTGGAGCTGTTCGATAATTATGACAAACTGCTGGAATATCTGCAGCAGAATACAGTGGATAATTATGTCAGTGGGAAGGAAAATGTATGAGTATGGCAGGAGATGAAAGAATGGAAAGCCTGATTCAGGAAGCATATGAACAGATACCGGTATATTTGCGAAATGGAAGGGATATGAACCGGAAAGAGGAGCAGGCTGGTGGTTTGGAAGATTACCCGGTACTGGAACGGAATCAGTTGATAGAGGAAGAAACAGCTGTTCTTATGCCGTGGGCGGAAATGCTTCGGATGCAGGGAAAATTGATCTGCGGAAGAACATCCGGATCCAGTGGAAAGTATATGGAAATTTTCTGGACCAGGGAAGATTATCACAGATCCATGCTGCCATTGTGGTTTTACCGTTATAAGTATTATGGAATCAGGCCGGATGACAGGGTATGCTACTTCTACACGATAAGAAGTCTGGATGGTATGGAAGATATGGTACAGAGAAAAGCAGAACTGGGATTTTCAAAGTCAAATCTTACCATGCAGAGAATCAGTCGTATACTGGATAAAATGGAAGAATTTCAGCCGGAATGGCTGATGCTGCAGCCATCCGTTGCAATGCTGTTATGCAGGTGTATGGACAGATGTGGAAAGAAAGCACCGGAAAGTATCAGGTACATAGAATTTACAGGAGAAATACTTACTCCGGAAGTAAGAAAAACAACCAGGGAACATTTTTTTGGAACAGGAGAGGGGCAGACCGGGTATATTGCAAATCAGTATGGTGCAAATGAGTTTAATTCCATTGCATATGAATGTCCACAGGGAAAACTGCACATAATGAAGGACAATGTTGTGGTCGAAGTACTGGATTCGGAGAAAAGAAGCTGTAGATTGGGACAGGAAGGAGAATTATATCTGACAACAAAAACAAATAAGGCAATGCCGCTGATACGTTATCGTATCGGTGACAGAGGATGTCTGTATGATGAAAGCTGCAACTGCGGAAATAGAGGAAAGGTATTGCAACTTGCTTCCGGCAGGGCAAATGACTGGATTCTGTATGAAACAGAAGATGGCAGACTGGAGAAAATTACACCAAATGTTTTTGTAAGAACATTCGACAGTATTAATTACAAACTGGATGGGGCGATCAAACAGTTCCGTGTAGAGCAGAAGGGTAAGAATAGTTTTCATATCATACTGGTTCTGGAAGAAGATGACGGGTATCTGGAGCAGGAAGTAGAGAAGCTGTTTTATCAGGGATTGGAAGATGTAAGATTAAAAGAAGCAGAATACAGATTCTGTTACAGAGAGGAGTTGTTGCCGGACGAAGATACTGGGAAGATAAGATGGTTTTGGAATTATAATTAAGTTTATAACATTTATAGGAGAAAATCAAACAAATATGTTATATCAGAATTTTAGAGTAATTATATGTTTAATGTTAAGTATTAAATTATTTGGTAATATAATCTTTTGGGATGTTCATATTCCAAGTGCTTCTATGGAAAATACATTGGAGGTTGGAAGCGATATATTAGTATTAAAACAAAAATATGTTAACGAAATAGAAAGAGGAGATATTATTGTTTTTTTGTGTGAAGCAGATAATAATGAAGCTTATATTAAGAGAGTAATTGGATTACCTAATGAACATATTGAAATTCACAATAAAAATATTTATGTAGGGGATGAAAATGGTTTTCTGTTAAAAGAGGATTATTTAAAAGAAGATTGGCTTGTTGATAATGATGGATATGTATTTGATGTTCCAGAAAAATCATATTTAGTTTTAGGAGATAACAGAAATGATTCTTATGATTCAAGATATTGGGAACTATATGATTCAAGATATGTTAAAGAAAACAAAGTGTTAGGAAAAGCAATTTTTAAATACGCACCATATATGGAAGTTTTAAAAAATAAGGGATACTAATTAGAGAAAGGATAAGAAATAATGAAAAGATTAGCAGCAGTTACAACAATTATTGCATATATAATTTTTGCGGGTAATAGTATGGTATATGCAAATCAGAAGGTTTTCGTAGATGAGGAAAATGCAATAAAATTAGAAAATAGTGGTAATTTTTGTGAATTCCTAGAAAAAAATGATAATGAAAAAATAGAAGAATTAATGGATGAGAACTTAATGCATAAAACAGGAGTGATAAATGAAGAAAATGAAGAAATATTAAATAGGGGAGGTATATTGGATGAAGAAATAGAAGAATTACCACAAGAAGCACAGGAAATATTACAAGAAGAATGTTATCAGTTATGTACAGCAGTTAATTATTATAGTTTTGATGAAGATGGAAATCGTAGTGAAGCTACATTTGATGAAATAGAAGAGTATTTTGAAGAAGAACAATCAGCGGATGAAAAAAAAGGGATTTTTGGAAGTAACCAAATAAATGCAAAAGCAAAGTCTTTGCTAGATTCACACCTTTCACAAAGTGATATGCTTAGAGAATCTATCTGTTTAATGCAGACAGTTAAAAATGGACCTGTTTATGTAACCTATAATGGTTCTTGGCTTAAACTTCCTGAAAGTAGATATCATGATATAGCAATAGTTACAGTTAACAATTTGACACCAATAGGAAATACGGTTGTTTGTAGATATTACTATGACTTAACTCAAAGTTATTTTTTAGGATCTGAAATGAAACATGATCAAATCAAAGGATATAAAAATTTGATATACGATTTGACAACTGAAGGTGTGGCAGCACAATTTGATTTTTATACAACGAGAGAACAGGATGCTATATATGCTGGTGGGGGAACTTATAATAACTATAATAGCAATAGAGTATATATTTTTTTTCAGGCAACACGTAGACTTGATTCACAAAAATATTGTAGTGCATATGGTAATTACTATCATCAATTAAAGAATGTATCTATAAAACCATCAGTTGCTATTAATAAAAATGGTGCATCAATTTCGTTATCACCTTCTGTAGAAAAATATTATTACCATGTAATAACAAATACGTATATAGGTCAATTTTATTTTAAATAGAAAATTTAAGCTGAATTTCATAACATAAGATATATATATTAATTATGACTGATGTAATTTAAAGGAAAGAGATTATGATTTGATAAATATAAAAACCTTAAAGATGGAAAAACTCTTTTAATATTATATGAGGAAAAATAAATGACAAAAAGACGTTTTATAACAATATTAAAA
>ERZ773216.3677-NODE-3677-length-11955-cov-2.561261_pt1 | contig 11955 bp, 10 predicted proteins | sample MGYA00511259_ERZ773216 | MGnify/ENA primary metagenome ERZ773216 (study PRJEB29015, sample SAMEA2737764) | human gut metagenome | biome: human gut; feature: human-associated habitat; material: faeces | place: China | collected 2012 ... | reverse complement strand
TGGGGTGGTGGATCATGGGCCTCTGCAGGATCTGGTGGACTGGAGCCAGGAACAGAATCACGATTATATTATTTAAAATCGACTATTAATAGTAGTACCTCCTTTTTTCAGTTAGTTCTATCTAACTTTTGAATAAAATAAAATGTGTATCTGCTGCTGACCTTTTAAAGTATCGCAGTCGATGCACATGAGCACAATTAGAATACACTAACTTTTATTTTTTGTCAAGAATTATCTTGCAGAACTCGGCAGCTGTTTTCCAAATGCCTATAGCTTTCCTTTGTACATGGGTGTTCTTACTTCAATCAGATTTCCATCCAAGTCATAAAACCGCACCATCTTCTGTCCCCAGCTGTACTCTGTAAGCCGATTGACATACTGAATCGACGGATATTGTGTTTCCAATTTACAGATAAAAGCTTCTATCTCCGGCTCTTCAAAATACAACTCGCAGAAATTATTTTCAGGAATAATCTCCTTTCCCAGAGCTTCTCTCCAGATTTTTTCATCCTGAAGCACAAGGCCTTCCGTTAAAATCATATTTCCTTCACTATTAAGCACGGTCTGAAGGCCAAAGAGTTTGTGATAAAATTGCCTTGATTTTTCGATATCTTTTACTGCAAGAAGAATGTTCCTCAGCTTCATGGTCGATCTTCCTTTCTTCCTGTCTACAACTGTCTACCAATTTTCAGAGAATGCAAAATGGCTGAAATTCTTGAAAAATCAAGCAATTCCAGCCAATAAAAAGAGCGCGAGACGGGATTCGAACCCCTAAAATTATGCATCCAAAAACCGCTTAAATCCAAGATTCCTTATAAATGCGTTGTTTCCTTATTATAATATATTCAATTTTTGTGGTTAATAATACAATTTGTAGCAGTATTTTAACTACTATGCAACACGAAAATGCAACACGGGAAATTTAGAAATCTCTTGAAAATCAAAAAAATAATATGATATACTATTAACATATATATGGTCGCCACAGCTAGCTTGAGGCGTGGATTTAAGTGTTTTAATTTTTGACTTTGCCCCATATGGGAATGTAAAAAGTTAAAGGAGAAGCGATTGTCTATTAGATAGCAGTCGCTTCTCCTTTTTTTGATTTAGAACTCCCCTGGTCTCTGCGCTCCATCTGCGTCTGTTACATACAACGCGCATTCAAGAGGATGGCCTGCCGTAGGTTCAAAATAATACCACTTGCCATCAATCTGATGCCAATCTGTCAAAGCGTAACCATCTTCATTAAAATAATACCTATGGTGGTTAATCGTCTGCCAACATGATCTGTAATAATTGTGCTGTGTATCTGCGTACCACCAGCCATTATTATCGTGGTGCCACCCTGTTGCATATGTGGGCTGATTTAGAACATTTTTGAAGTCTGTCCATAACTGCGGCTGATCCAGCATCTTACGGGGGCAGTGCTTGCGCTTTGCATCATAGTGCCGGATTACATGATCGGCACTGATACCTGTCTCTGCCATGATCTGGCGTACAAGTTCCACGCAGTTAGCACGGGCGGTATCATAATTAGAGTCCGGGTTGACGCAGATCTCAATGTTAATGCTATTGGTGTTGGTTACTCCCGGCACCAGAGGCGTACCGTACTGCCTACCTACTGCATAGGCCCCGTCTCTGTAATCTAAGGTCTGCACTGCTACTTTATCATCTACATACCAGTGGACTGAAGTGGACAGGTTGCCGTTTCGATGGGCTTCGGAGTGTTTAAGGGCACCTGCACCCTTACTGTAATTATCCGTCTCATGGATTACAATCCATGCAGGACGGTTTTGACCTGCGTAACAATTTATCTGCTTAATCTCTTTTCGTATCTCCATTACTCTTCCTCCGCTAATTTCCAGCCAGCCGGATACGCATCCGGCCCCCATACGCAGTTATCCATCTGGCAGATATACCGCTTGCCGTCGGTGTATGTCATCTTATCGCCTGTGTTATAGGCATCATGTGCACCTGTAGGCTGTACCCATGCAGGATACTCCTCTGTCTCTGGTGGCATCACGCTACCGCCCTCCATCTTAGTAATTTTGTCAGCCAGGCTGAGGATGGTCTTACCCATCTCGGTCATATTGGCATACAGAGTGTCAATCTGCTTCTGGAGTGGCGCATAACTGTTTTCTGGGTCTGCACTGGTGCGGGCCAGATCAATCAATTCCGTGCGCTGCTCCTCAGTGAGGGTGCCTTGGAGCCAGATAGTGTCAATCTTTTTGAGGATGTCCGTCAGCTCATAACTTCCGGACGTGATTACATTTTTGATAATATCGTACATTTATACCTCCAATACTGCGGGGCTAATTTCCGCTATTTTCTTGTCTATATAGGATTTTGTATCTACGGTGTAGGTCAGTTCCATATTACAACCGCCGGTATTTGTAATTTCGGTTTCTGGGGCGTACATCGTGAGGGTGTTGAGCTTGTCCTGCTCGGATGGGGAAAGGGGGATAGACTCCGGTGTATCTGTCCTATAATACACATCTGCCCCTGCGCTCAATTCTCCTGTTGTAGAAATATACTCTCCCGTGATGTTTTCATCTGTGTAGGACTCCACCCACCTTGACTGATACACCCAGCACCACACTCCATCCACCTTTTCCAGCTTGTCCCACTTGGTCATTGGCTTTGGTGGACTCAGGGTGATAGACTGCTGCTCTGTGCCGCCCTTTACAGTAACGGTCACAGGCTGGTCGGTTATCTCGATGGGCTGTTCCCAGTCAGGAGAGGGGGACGGGAAATTACCAGAGTATGGTTCGTAGGCAGTGGCGGAAGAGCCGTATTCAAGTTGAATATCATAGAATTCAGCCGACATAGTTCCGTTATTTATGTCAAAACGCAAATACATCATATCGCCTTCTGCAATATCAAATGTTGTCCATCCTTTGTTTCCAGTTGATGAATAATCACTCGAACCATCAGCTTTTTTAATAATAGCAAAGGCCTCGACAGTCTTACTTTCATGAGCAGTTCCAGTCGGCATATTACTTTTAAAAGAAAGTGTATATTTTCCGGGATTAAGTTTTAATAAATCATCAGTTTTATTCAAACAGAAGAAAATTACTTCCTTTGTCGTAACTCCCTTTCCTTCCAAAATTATTTTGCCATCAACAACGGATGCTTTTAAATTGTTATTGTTTATCTCATATTTTTTTAAACTGCTTATATCAAACAGATTCTTCCCACTCGTCCGCACCTGTTCCGTTTTCCCCCACATAGCGAACCGCACAACCGGCACCCTGGAACTGTCAGTTACTTTTATGCCCCCCCACCCTCCACTGATTTTCTGGCTTATCAATGCAGACTGGATATTAACCAACTTGGCATTGAGACGTTCTTCCAGATTGTGAATGTAGTTTTTGGTATCAGCCACATACGCCACTTCCATGTGTGCCCCTGCGTCATTACTGATTACCGTGGTTGGATAGTTGGTATGCAGGGCCTTGTAGGCAGCAATCTCTTCTGGGGTGAGATCCCGCTCGATGGGGGTTTCTAATTGATAATAAATCGTAGTCTGATTATCAACAAACCATTGTTTACATTCCTCAACTGTAGTTACTGTGGATGGAAGATAAAAATAGACGTCGCTATTATAAGTAAAAGAACCTCCAAGCATATGCCCAGAAGAAAGAAAAGTAAATCTGTTACTTAAAATTTCAGATCGTACTGTTTTCTTAGCAGCATCCGTTCCTATAATTTTGAATCTTAAGTTCCCAGTTGTTTTATCTGAAATCCATCGATCATAATCAGCAGGATTGATTTCTTTAACTCTCTGCACATACTTTCCGCGCTCCAGATCAATCTCATCGCACACCCACTGCTGACCGTCTGCATCTGTGTAGTTGCCATCCTTGCTGACTGGCACACCGGGGAGACCGTTAGGGGTTTGGAGAGTGAGGATCTGAGGGATACGGTAGGGTTCGTAGGTGGTTGCTTCAGAACCATACTCAAGTTGCAATAGCTCGGATTCTGTGCATTCATGGGTAGTTGTTTTTCCGTCTGTCCATTTTCCTGCTATCGCACATACCAAAACACCATTTCCGACAGCAGTGTATTTGATACTGCTCTTTTCAGTCCCTTGCTGAAACCCTATCTTATTTAAAAAGCTTTTTGCCTGTTCGAAATTTTCGTATTCTGCAATTCCAAGATACCAGTTTTTGTTTGGGTTTGTGACAGAAAAGGTATACTGCACACCAGGCTTACACGGAACAACATAACCAATTCCATGAGTCTCACTTGATGGTGCATAAGGTAAGGCAACTTCATCCTCGTTGTAAACATGCGGAATACCATTTGAATAATTTGTGAAGTACAATCTCCCTGTTAACAGGTTCTTCCCACCCACCTCCACCGTAATGTTCCCACTCTCACCAGCACTCACTATCTCCTGCGGATACTCCGGACTGGGGGATGGTTTTCCTCCAGTGTAGGGCTCCCACGGCAGAGCTGATGGGCCAGAATTTAACATAGGATATAGGGTTACGTTATATGTGGTTTGTGCTTTATACGCTATAAACATTCCCACCTTATTGCACTGTATTTTGCCCGTAGCGGTTTTGTGGAATGTTACATTAAGTAACGTTTCCCAATCACCCTTTGTTGCATCTGATACCAAACATTCGCCGTCAAAAGTACCGCCACTAACCCCTAGGCTTAATGTTACTTCATTTATGTTTAATGCATAATTTTCGATGTCTGGATCAACAATCCTAAAGTTTCCATTAGTCGTTGCAGTGCCAGTCAATGTATACGATCCATCTAGATTTCTTACAGCCTCAACACCATTTAATTTGTACGGGAATTTACCGATAGGCTTTATTAGCTGCGCCCCTGTAGTCTGCACCTGCTTCATCCGCCCAAACACCCTCAGCCCCCGGAACGGACGGCCTTCTGTGGCATCATTGATGATGATTGTGGTACCGGAAGCAACTGCCTCAATCAGCTTAGGGCCTCGGCGCATACGGTACAATCGGCCTGAATCTAAGCCAATATATCCCATTCCTACCATCATGTCTTCTCCTACCACCTGAGACATTGTACTTCAACCCCTTTTTCAGATTCCACCTTTGCTGTTATATATATAGTATCTCGCACATATAATCCCCAACCAGAGCTTTCTCCAATAATACATATCTGAGCTGCATTTTCAGGTATTAATATACCTGTCTTATCCCCCGAATCGAAAGTCACCTCTATATCTCCATCCGTAAAATTTTTCACCAAAAATTTACTTCCTTTTACAGGGAATTTATATGTTAATTTTTCTCCTTGTTTTGTCGGTTGTCTTATTATATTCATTGAATTTTCCTTTCTTAGAATTACTGAGCAAAATAGCAAATTCGTAGAGAATACGAATTGGGACAAAAAGCTTAAATTATCTCTTAGTGCAGAAGATGGTTATGCAAAAAGGTTGATTATCGTGGAAAATGATAAATGGATTGGCGATATCAATCTCACAAGTCTAGCTCCAAAAGCAACAGAGTAAATAATTATATTGATTGAAAAGGTATTTTTTTCCATCCTATCCACCCAGGAATTTCTGAATAACCATTATAAAAATTAAAGTATATTGTGCTTAAATCAGTAGGCAGAAATTCTACATAAATCCATTTATTTTCCTGATTTTTTGATATAATCGCTCGTCCATAAGCAGATAATGGAAGATTTAGAACCGCTAAATTAGTTTCATATACACCACTTTTATTTGACAGATCTAAAATATCTCTTAGGCCTGGTCGAATTGTAAATGTGATGCTTGGAATATTGCTATTTTGCTCAGTAAATCAAATACGCACTTACAATAAGGCTGCCCATATGGCAGTCTGCGGCGGCAGAGAGGATGCGGTGATATTTTTTTTCAAAAGTTACGTTTTCTTTTAAAACAAGAAGAACCTGATTTTCTGAAAGAGGGAGGATAATATCGTGTTCATCCAGAAGGTTCTGGAGCATGGAGATGGAGGTAAACTGGTCATCGGTTTTTCTCTCCATCAGGATAAGGGTCTGCTTCCCCTTTAGCTGTATACCAAAAAATTCACCTCGCTTGATAAAATTTTCTGTATAGGGGGCCTGCTGGTGGAGGCATTCGAATAAAAACTGGCTGCGTTCCTGGGATTGATTCTGGCGTTTCTGGAAGGAAAGCAGTTCTTCGTAAAGCAGTTCTATGGCATTGCCCAACAGTTCTGCCATATGAAGGTTGGCAGAGCTGCTGGGTTCTATAACAACAGCGCCTATACGGCTTCCCTGAAGGCGGAGAGGAACTGCTGTACTGGCATTCTGAAAGTATGTTCCGGGTGCTGTTGTAACCTTGGCGTTCAGATTCAGGGATTCAATGGCAAGAAGATTCATTTCTCCGATACAGGATGGCTCGGTTGAGGCAATGGTGCGGCCGCTGAGGTCGCATATGCTGATGGGGAGCGAAAATCGCTCCTGCAGTTTTTCTATAATCTGGCAGGTTATTTTATGGTTAATCACGGGTTTCCTCCAATGATTTTTCATATATTATAATAAAATGGCGCAAAAACTGCAAGATATACGGAATAAATTGTGCAAATGCATAAAAATAGCGGGAGATATTACATGGTTTGGACAATAGTAAATCTGATATGGAAATGTTAAAATAAAATCACCTTAAAAAAGTGTGAAGAAAAAGCCGGAGTGAAGTATTTCAGAAGGAAAGGAGGGAAGAGCAATAGACGAGACTGTTTTGCGGTTTATGCGTTATGTGGACTGTGCCAGTGAAACCCATAATGAAAGGGCGTTCTGTGAATATATGGAGCGGGAGCTGACAGAACTGGGCATTTCGTTTGAAAGACAGGAGCTGGATCATCAGATTGTGACAGACGGATGGAACATTCTGGCAAAAGTACCGGGGAAGCCAGATAAAAAACCGTTTCTGTTCGTATTTCATCTGGATACGGTAGTTCCGGGAAATAATGTGGAGAGCTATATTGAAAATGGACGTATTCAAAGCCGGGGCAACAGTGTTCTGGGTGCAGACGGTAAACTGGCTATAGCGGTGGTGATGGAGGCTGTCAGCAGGCTGCTTCGTGCCGGAGAGATGAACCGGCCTGTGGAGATGCTGTTTACTGTCTGCCAGGAGCTGGGGCTTCTTGGGGCAAAGTATGCGGATTATTCCAGAATTGACAGTGAAGAGGCAATTGTTATCGATCATTATGTGACAGGAGAAGTGCTGATGTGTACTCCGTCTCGGATGTATCTTCATGTGGAGCTGATCGGACAGGAGGCTCATGTGATCCGGGATCCGGAACTGGGAATCAATGCATTAAAGACAGCGGCAGAGATTATTCATCAGATTCCTACCGGTCAGGTCAGTAAAGACCAGACCATCAATGTATTTGATCTGGTTTCTCTTTCACAGTCGAATGCGATTCCAAAGTATGCAAGATTTGATGTGGAGATCCGAAGCTTTGGACAGGAGCTGCTGGATCGTACCAACGCGTTTCTTCAGAAAATCATAAAGGATACAGCGGCGCAGATGGGATGCAGATGCAGCGTGCGGGAAGAGATGGATCTGCCGGAAACGGATTACAGTGAAAATAAGGATATGCTGAAACGTCTGGAGCGTATTTATGAAATGACCGGACTGCAGATGCGGCCTGCCCGTTCCTTTGGAATTCTTGATGCAACCTGCACAAACCGGCTGGGAATCAGGACGATTCCTATTGGGATGAACATTTATTATTCACACAGCACGAGGGAATATGTAGAGGTAAAAGACATAAAGATAATGTTGGATCTGGCGGAAAATATCCTTCGGTATTTCTGACCGGAGAAAGGGGAAACAGATGAAAAATGAAAAAAAGAAAACAGGCAAGGCGCTGAATCCGTTTATACCGTTAGTATTAATGGTTCTGGCCTGTGCAATTGCATCTTATTTTGTAGTACCAGGGGCGTATGACAGGGAGACGGTAAATGGAGTAACCCGCGTTATGGCAGACAGCTACCACGCTGTGGAAAGAACCCCCATCTCTTTCTTTAATCTGTTCCGTTCAATTCCGGAGGGGTTAACGGCGACAGCCAATATGATGTTCTGCGTTATGATCATCGGCGGTATTGTAGAGATTTATAAGCGGACAGATACGGTAGGAGCAGCAATTAACAGTGTACTCCGTGTATCGGAAAAACTCAGCAGCCAGATGATTATTGCTGTAGTTATGATTGTGTTCTTCATTTTTGGAGGCATTCTGGGATGGAGTGAGCATATTATCCCCTTCGTTCCGATTATTATATCTCTGGCTATTTCACTGGGATATGATTCCCTTGTGGGAATGGCAATTTCCGGCTTTGCCTGTTTAATCAGCTTTGCGGTTGCTCCTTTTAATGTGTATACGGTAGGTATTTCTCATACAATTGCAGAGCTTCCCATGTTCTCCGGATGGGAGCTGCGTTTTGCGGCTCTGGGCTGTGTATGGGCGCTGAGTCTGTTCTGGGTAATGAGATATGCCAAAAAAGTAAAGGCAAATCCTTCTAAGAGTCTGGTGAAGGATGTAGATACCTCTTCTTTGAGAATACCGGTTGATCCCAGTTTGAAATTTGACCTTCCAAAGAAAGTTTCCTTCGTTGTTCTGGGCGTATCTATTCTTTTTACAATTTATGGAATTCTGAAGCTGAGCTGGTCTTATACTGAGATGGCAACTACCTTTATGGTGGGCGGTGTTATTGTAGCTATTATTAACAGGGTGAAAATGGAAGATGCCATCAATATGATTCTGGATGGAATGAGAGGAGCCTTCGTAGGAGCTCTGATTATCGGTGTTGCAAGAGCGGTACAGTGGACCATGACCAATGGCGGTCTGATTGATCCGCTGGTACACGGACTTTCCAGTTTGATGGGAAGTGCATCCGCATATGTGAGTACAGTCGGTATGTTTGTGGTAAACTTCTTTATCAATGCATTGATTCCATCGGGCTCCGGCCAGGCAACCGCAGTTATGCCGATTATGGTTCCTCTGGCAGATATGCTGAATATTACCCGCCAGACTGCCGTATTGGCTTTCCAGTTTGGTGATGGTATTTCTAACACATTCTGGTTTACAAACGGAACGCTGCTGATTTATCTGTCTCTGGGCAAGGTGCCGTTAAAGAGCTGGTATAAATTTATTCTGCCGCTGCATGGTATGTTCCTGGTTCTGCAGCTGGTATTCCTGTTTATTGCAGTACAGACCGGATATGGTCCGTTTTAAAAGAACGTAAAGAGGGGAGAGAGAACTTGCTGTGAACGTACTGGAAGAAGTTAAAAAATATAAAGATTATGCTGTTGCCATGCGGCGGGAATTTCACCGCCATCCGGAGCTGAGCTGGCAGGAAACAGAAACAGCGGCCCGGATACGCAGAGAGCTTGATGAAATGGGGATTCCCTATGAAGAGGTTGTGGGAACGGGAACCATAGCGACACTAAAGGGAAAAAAGGATCATCCGGTGATTGGTCTTCGCTGTGATATTGATGCGCTTCCCATAAAAGAAGTGAAGGAACTGCCGTACCGTTCTGAAAACGACGGGGTGATGCACGCCTGCGGCCATGACGGGCATATCAGTATGCTTTTGACAGCGGCTAAAGTATTGTCTGATCACAGGGATGAGCTGAACTGTACAGTAAAGCTGATTTTTCAGCCGGCTGAAGAGAAAACAAACGGCGCACTAAAAATGTTGGAGACTGGAAGAGTGGGACATCTGGATACAGTTTGTGGAATGCATATTTTCCCATTTTTGGATGCTGGAACTATTTCTGTAGATCCCGGTCCCAGATATACCTCGGCTGCGTTTATGAATATCACAATTAAGGGCAGAAGCGGTCACGGAGCAATGCCTCATTATGCAGTGGATCCCATTTATGTAGGTGCAAAAGTAGTGGATGCTCTTCAGAGCATTGCCAGCAGGGAAACGAATGCTATGGATACAGTGGTAGTAAGTATCTGTACCTTCCATTCCGGAACCATGGCCAATATTTTTGCAGAGACAGCAGAATTAAGCGGAACTGTGAGAACCTTCAATCCGGAGCTTCGCAAACAGCTGCCGGGAATGATTGAGAGAATTATAAAGTCTACCTGTGAAGCGTACAGGGCAGATTATGAATTCGATTATTACTGTGATATTCCGGCAACGATCAACGATGAGCATTGCAGTGAGATCGCGGCAGGTTCTGTAAAAAAGCTTCTGGGAGAAGAGGGGCTGATGAAATACGCTGGCACTCCGGGAGGAGAGGACTTTTCCTATTTTCTGGAACGCTTCCCCGGTGTGTATGCATTTGTGGGATGCCGCAATGAATCAAAAGGCTGCTCTTATTCACTGCATCATGAACGGTTTGATCTGGATGAGGATGCGCTGGTTAATGGAGCTGCATTTTATGTACAGTATTTATTAGATGCACAGGAACAGTTTTAGAAAGGCAGAAACTGCTGTACCGCAACGTGGTATGGCAGTTTTTTATGTACATGAAAATCAAGATATGATACAATATTGATAAAAATTAAGAAATAGGAGAAGGGCTATGAATACACGCTTTTACAATATCCGTCTTCTGACAATGGATGGAACTATGGATGTGGTGCCAGGAGAGGTTTGGGTGGAAGGAAACAGGATTTCCTATGCAGGCCCGTCCGCTTTTATGGGAGATGCCAATACGGATGCTATCACCCCTCCTGTCTGGGATCGTGAAATCGATGGAAATGGCAATCTTCTCATGCCGGGCTTTAAAAATGCCCATACTCATTCCGCTATGACGTTTCTGCGTTCCTATGCGGATGACCTGCCGCTTATGGACTGGCTCCATACTCAGGTATTTCCTATGGAAGCAAAGCTGCAGCCGGGAGATGCATTCTGGCTGTCCAGACTGGCTGTAATGGAGTATCTGACCAGCGGCATGACGGCAGCTTTTGATATGTATCCCTGGCCGGAGGAAATGGCAAGAGCCTGTGTGGAAAGTGGTTTCAGAACCGTTTTAGTAAGCGGGCTGAATGATTTTGTGTCATCTCCTGAGGGGCTGGAGGAGGATTATCTGAAATTCAATTCCTATGATCCGTTGGTAAGCTATCAGCTGGGCTTTCATGCAGAGTATACCACCAGCCGGAAGATTCTGGAGGCGGTAGCAGATCTGGCTCACAAGTATAAGGCTCCTGTGTTTACCCACAATTCAGAGACAAAGGGTGAAACAGAAGGATGTCTGGAGCGCTATGGGATGACGCCGACTGCATTTTTAGATTCTCTGGGAATGTTTGAATACGGCGGAGGCGGTTATCACTGTGTCCACATCACAGACGAGGATATGGATATCTTTAAAAAGCATGACATGACTATTGTTACCAATCCCGGTTCCAATGTGAAGCTGGCAAGCGGAATCCCCAGGCTGAACCGGATGCTTGAAAAGGGAGTTCGTCTTGCGATCGGAACAGACGGACCTGCCAGCAATAACTGTCTGGATATGTTCCGTGAAATGTTTCTGGTTACAGGCCTTACAAAGCTTCGCGAAAATGATGCTTCCGCCATGCCTGCGGAGGAAGTGCTCAAGATGGCCTGTGTGGGCGGCGCTTATGCCATGGGGCTTACAGACTGCGACTGCATCCGAAAAGGAAAACTGGCGGATCTGGTTTTGATCGATCTGCACCAGCCTAATATGCAGCCTGTCAATAATATCGTAAAAAATTTGGTTTACAGCGGCAGCAAGCAGAATGTAAAGCTGGTTATGATTGACGGAACAGTCCGGTACGAGGACGGAACCTTCTTTATAGGAGAAGATCCTGAAGAGGTATACCGCAGGGCCAATGCCATCATAGAGCGAATGAGACAGGAGGCGTAGAAGCCGGGAAAAATTATTCTGTCGAAAAATAAAAAAAGTGGTTGACAACTCTTTCAGTCTGAGCTATAATGTTTGTTGTGTTCAGGAAAACGCGCCTCTAGCTCAGCTGGTAGAGCAGTGGTCTCCAAAAC
>ERZ773216.3672-NODE-3672-length-11974-cov-5.972984_pt1 | contig 11974 bp, 10 predicted proteins | sample MGYA00511259_ERZ773216 | MGnify/ENA primary metagenome ERZ773216 (study PRJEB29015, sample SAMEA2737764) | human gut metagenome | biome: human gut; feature: human-associated habitat; material: faeces | place: China | collected 2012 ... | reverse complement strand
GGTAGCCCATCACTGGTTCTCATTTGTTTGGAACTAAGTTCAATATCAGCATACAGATCCGATATAGAAAAACTAAACAAAACGAAGAGGCATAATAATTTATATTTCATATAGTGGTTGGGGTTATTTTGATTGCTGGTTACAAAGATACATCTTTTGCACTGCAACATAGAATGTAACACTATGAAAAAGTAAAATCTCCATATAAATTTATTCTTTAATAATACACTTCCCACGATTTATCCCCTCTGCATTGATCGTCATTTGTCGACAAGTAGCATTATTATAAAAACTAACGTTCACTTTTCCATTATTATCAGTCCTCACATCAGGATTCCAATACAAAGTTCGACGAAAATCTATATCTCCCGGAACACTATTACTATGATTTACCTGATAGAATTCTCTTACAGGAGAAAAGGCTTTGAAAAAAGTATAACGCATTCCCTTCTTATACTTGTCATGCAACACATCGTTATATAAACGGACGATGAATAATACCAGCCTTTGGTTAGCCTGAAAAACAGCATCATGTAAATGTCTCATACTATAAAAATCTGATGTCGGATCACTCGGAGGATAATAGCCATAATTACTATCTATGTTTCTCACTATCCAAGCCCGAAGATTTCCATCATACACTTCTATTGTTTTTATATTCTCTATCGGATGATCGGAAGCACCGATGCCCTTTCGCGGATTAACAGAACCTCCACCATCTAAAATATAACAAATAGCACTATTAGCATACGTATACGCAGTATCTACCATGTTTACCGCAGAAATATTTCTTTCCATATATTCCCCCAATGTTCCTGGATAATCCTTCCCTTGATCCATCAGCTTACTAATATCCTTTTCCACATCACAAACCAGATCCGGAAATATCTCATTCTTTATCTGTTTTTTCTTTATCACCACTTGGGGAAGATTCTGTATCATACCTAAAACATTACTATTGGCCAGACTATCTGAAGTGTCTGCAAAAACAATAACCGTATCCTTCACCTGAAAGTCCGAAATAGAATAACTGCGGGCTTCCGGACTAAAAAGGCGGTCGAGCATAATCCTGCAATGTTTCGGTTTGCCTTTCGAAGTCACAGAAAGAGCCAGCTGCCATTCACCGTCTACTGCCGCATGATCCGGCAACAGGAAATGGAAACGCTTTTTTTTGTCAGTTTTGCAATGACCATGGAAAGAAGCACTATCCTTAACAATCCAAAATACAACATCCACATTCGCTTCCACCTTATTCTTGAGTAAAGATTTCACTACACCACTCACTGGCAAACCCTCTTCAGCATAATGTGCCACATGAAAAGGAGATACCCCCGCCATCACCTGCCAATTGTAACGGCGCCACCCCTGTACCATCATCAACAAGTCCAACTTCATACGATTACTACGGTCGTCCGTCCCGAAATATTGCATCGGGTGAGCGATGTAACCTCGTATTTCAGAAGAGAGCAACAAGTCTGTCAGGATATTCTCATGATAACCAGTATGAATTTCTGTGCCGGCATCACGCACAGACAATGAAAAACTGCCTGATACAGGATTACCGGACAAATCTTTTACAGCAAGTGATAGTCTCACCTTTTCTAAAGGTTTATAGAAAGGTTTATCCGCCTCCACTGTAACACGGCAATATTCTAACGGAGCACGATTAAAAGCCAAACGGTCTGCCAAAATTTTGCCATCCTGATTATAAAGAGTAAATTGAAGGCAACCGGCAGGAAGTTTTCCTTTATCCAATTGATAAATATAAGGTTTATCACCCAAAATTAAAGCTTCTGCTGAATAAACTGTACCACGACATGATACAGAAACGGCTAAAGTATCAGCCGGCAAGTCCGGAGATTTTTGCAGATGTACCTGATAAGTCTCTGCATCCAAATCTGTCACACGCATCACATATCCTGAAGAAATAATGTTTGAAAAAGAAAAGTCATATTTCTTTCCATCATAATCGGCTACAATTTTATATGTAGTCTTATCAGGAATCATTTCAAAAAATCCCATGCCTTGGTGATAAGTGGAGAAATATGAAACCAGTTCACCGGAAGAATCATATACCGCACCTGTTATATTCAAATCTTCTCCATTCTCTCCTGTAGCTTTGAAACCGATTCTCGAACGTAACCCAACCACAGCATTTCCTCCTTCAGGATAAAAGGAAAGGTTGACTTTCTTAGCTTTTGTGTTTTTTTTACGTTCGTCTTTCAAGCCAAAACCACTATCCATCTTCCGATCAGTATAATACCCTTCTATTTCTGGAGAATCATAAACAGGAAATACACGAGAAAAAATACAATCGTCACCAAAATTCAACATACTTCGAGTGTAAGCACGAACTTCATAGAACCCACTATGATAACGGGAACTCAAGGTAAATTCACCATGACATTCGCCATTTTCAAGCTTTAATTGGCGGTCATCCACTATTATTCCTTGTGGAGTCAACAGCTCTACATGTAACACTTTGCTTAAAGTGGTGGGACGAAGTTGCTCTGCAAATACCGCATAAGCCTTAAACCAGATAGTATCACCCAAATAATATCCAGTATTGTCAAAATGAAGATACACCTTTTCTTGAGGGTTCAGTTGATTGAATTGATTTATCGCTTTTACATAGCCAGGTAATGAACGGACACTTATAGATTGGGCGTATAATGGTGGAACTATTATAATATATAATAGTAAAATAGCGAAAATTGCTTTTATTTTAGTTATGTGTTTCATGACTTTTTAAGATTTACACAAGCAAAACTAGCCAAAAGGAATAATGAATACAAAAAACTTAGCAGGCTATTTCGAAACAAGGATTATTATCCATATTTATGTCATTTTTTCCATATACTGACCAATGATTTGCATTGGTTCATAATCGGTACGGTTATGAACAATTCAATGCTTTTCTCTATAACATGGTCAATTCTTCCATCTCCTTCACTTTCCTCTGTTTCTTCGATGAATAAGGAGTTTGCAGGTGAATAGTCGGTCTTTCACCTTCTCTTCATCGTGAATCAAATCAAATAGCTGCTTCCTGATTTAACCATTGAACAAGATTAGTAAAGCTATTTCGTAATTAGTTTCAACCCTATTTGAAACTAAAAGTTTCACGCCGAGAAACAAAGTGTTTCATGCTTTGAAACGAAGTGTTTCACACCGAGAAACGAATCGTTTCAAGCAGTGAAACTATTTTTGAAACTAATCGCCACAGGTGAAGAGGTGGTGAAGTTGTTACCCTTCACCCGCAAACTCCTTATTCATCGAAGAGACAGAGAAAAGGTGAAAGAAAACATAGAAAGATTGAAAATAAATATCCGATGAGAAAATCCATTCTATTCTGTAATAATTAAAAACCACACCGATTAATTACTAATCCGTTAATCACTATTTAATTACTTTGTGCACCATTATGAGCTTCCCAACTAAATTTCAAAAGAGCAACTACACCCAAACTTCATATTAAGAAGAGCTATTTTGATTTAGTTTTTTTAAAGAATGCTCCTTACCAATTAGTTTTCCCGTTCAATAATATATTTGTTTTAATCTCTTGATATAGTTGACTGATTCGTATCTTCTATAACCGAGTTGTCGAATTTATGTTTTTTCTTTCCAAAAGTGAAACGATAATTTACTGATAAGCTAATCACATGATCGCTGACGCGAGGTGTTCGGCTTTCACTTCTTCTTTCATAGCCAATTTGTTGAAGGTGTCCTTTAGAGACTGCCTTGTACGGTGTTCGCATATATAAATCAATATTCCAGTTGTTGATACTGTAACTAGCTCCGAATCCCAGCATTCCGGGAGAATGAGTCATAAGACCGGAAGTGATTTTGATGGTGTTGCATAAAAACATTGACAATCGCCCTTCCATCAAGATACACAACAACCTTAAAGTTGAATTTATCAACCTTTGTCCGTACTGAAAAATTAATATGTGTATTCCCTTTCCTATCTATATCCATGGTATATTTTTTGAGGGGTACCTGAAAGCGAAGTTCATTTCCTCTGCCGCTATAAGGTATATCAGATTCCTCAACAAAAAAAAGATCGGAAAAGACTGAATCATTTTTAATTTCTATCGAATTCTCGGGGTAATCTAATTCTATGTATTCCCCAGATGGAGGCATATAAGTGCCTACGTTTATCTTATAGTCTCCTGATGCAACGATCTTTTCGATAACTTCCGGATTATATTCTTTCTTGCTTTGAGCTGAAAGGATAGGAGCCCCTATCAACATTATCAAAAACAATATAAGAATTTGTTTATTTGTTTTCATAATAATTACAAATTAGAATATAGATACTTTTTCAATTTTTAATGATACGCTAAAATAGTACACTTTCCCTTGCCTCGCTCCCACTCTTCTATTCCATTTTCCAGTATCACAGCATAATTCTTCCAATTCTGATACTTTTCACGGAGAAGTGTCTACAGGTATTGCGGGTATATTTCGATCATTCTCTTCGCATATCCAATTCTCCCATATAATTTACACTTTGATTGTGTTGCATAGTGACATTGATGTTCGCACTTCCATTAGAATATACCTCAATTTTAAAATTGAAATAGTCTGCTGTCGTACGTGTTGAAAAACAGATACGAGCATTCCCTTTTTCATCTATATCCATAACATATTTTTTGATAGGAGCCTGAAAGATAAGTTGATTTCCCCTATCGCTATAAGGAATATCAGATTCCTCGAGATAAAGGAGGTCGGAAAATACCGAATCATTTTTAATTTCTATCGAATCCAAGTAATTCAATTGTTTAGGATCTCTATATGGAGGGATGTAAGTGTCCACATATATCTTATAATTCTTTGAACTGATAATATTTCTGACGACTTCTTTGCTCCTTCCTGTTTTGAGCAGAAAGAGTGAGAATTCCCGCTAACACTACAACAAGTAATATAAAGACCTGCCTTTTTGTTTTCATATCAATTACAAATTAGAATATAGATATAATTATTTCAACATTTAATGATATGCTAAATAGGATACTTACCCTTCCTTCGCTCACATTCTTCTATTCTCGCCTTTATCATTTCAGTATAGGCTTTAATACAATCTTAAATCGTTTCTTCATATTAGTAAATAATCGTTTAGCTCATTTTCCAGTTTCGTCCATATCACATAAGATAAAGAGCTCATTTTTACATAATATTAGTGCAAATAAAAGTTTATCACTCTTGTTGTAACAAAGGACGACATTTATAAATTAGAATGCAAACTTCAACCGTATACAAATGCGTATACATATATAGATTTGTCCTGGAAGGCAATACGGCTAATTTCACTACTCCATACGAATGCAAGGCTTTTACATATCATTCGGAGCACTCATGGAAAGAAACGAAACTTTTCATAATCTATTAATACCATATTTGCTTAGAATCTCGATATAAGAAGATTCGTTCGTCTTTTCCTCTACTTCGATTCTTTAATAACAGCAAAGCATTTTGCGGAACATTGTGAAATGTCAGTTCAAAATCATCTGCTATTTGTTTCTCTATTGAATGCCAACCATCTATATCCCAATAAAACAACTCATATGTATCGCCAACACATATATTATTACCATCATTGCGAATCATATAACCAATTCTTTCTACTTGCTTAGGTTCCCCCAAATCCAACCCAACCCATCCGTTTCTTACCGTTTTAGATGCAAAATATGATAATGGATTCAGATCGAAAGCAGCCTTCCGGAGATAATTTGGATTGCTACTCCGTTCTTCAGAACCGATTATTTCACCTGTCAGTTTTTTGTTTCCTACTGTATAGAATATAAGTTCAGCTATGTTACAGCGAAAGGGTCGAGGACTAAAATAGCGCCAATACCGGTACCGGGTAGTATCAGAAATAAGTATATTTCCAGAAACACTATATTCGTCAAACGTATGCAATGTTTTCGCATCACTGAAGTCTTCTTTATTAGCCGCCTGAAACATACCTCCTTTTAAACGTTGTGCCGCAATAAAAGCTTTGCGAATTAAAGGATATTTTCGTTTAACGAAGATACTTTGTGTATTCTCCTTGCCCGGTATAAGAAACTCTAATCTCCCTCTTTCATTTAACAATGCCGGATAATTAAACGGTTTAATTTTACCGTCTATATAGTATGCCGGCATATATACCGCTCCTTTTTCAACCTTTTCGAAAGTCACTTTTTTCCGACTATTTATCCGGCTAAAGCCAATAGGAGTCCAATCTACACCATTAAAAATCGTTAGATAAGCGTATTTTTCCTTTGACTCCTTTTTCTCTGATAAAACGGGAAATACGGGAGATTCTGTCGCAGCATATTCATCGGTCACATCTTTCATAAACAAGTCTTGAAATACCGGTGGAATATCTGAAGAATGTTGGTTCATTAAAACCAGATCAGGATTGGCAGAGTAAGTTCTTCTATATACTTTTCCCTTACATTCTCCGGGGCGGACACTTGCCAAGAAAGGCTCATGCCCTCCCTCACATGGAATTCTTCGGTTATGGTCTGTCAGTACACTTAACCATGAATGAGCATTGTTATTTGTCGCCCATTGTAGAATAAAATCATAGGAAACAGGAAAACCTTTACTTCTTAAAATAGCCAACGCAGTTGTAGTCCTCGTTTCGCATGAATTAGAAGGTATATTACACCAGAATGGCACTTTGTATAAATAATGCCCGTTCATATTTTTTCTCACATGTATAATTACCGTATCATGCAATTTCATATTAATGGCTTCGGCAGCCCAATAAGAGGTTTTGTTCCAAAGATCGTTGTGTTCGAAGTCTTGCAATGTATCATTGGCTATGGGACGCAAGACGGTTCGCCAATTATCAAAAGCTTGTGTCTCTGTACATTTATATGGTAATAGATATTCGCAGAACTCATTAAAAGTAATTCCTTTAGCCCAGTTTCCTCGTTGCCAATCTTCAAATGCTATGTTTATGTTCTGTATCAAATAATCTGCCGTGATAATGGAACAATCCTCTACCCTTTCAAAACATTCCGCCGGATATTGGCGTATCAGTTTGTTTAGCTTGTCAACCTTCTTGTTCATTGAGGTTTTGGAGAAAATAATTTTCTCCGATGCTTTACAATAATTTTCATAGTTTCTGCCAATAAAAGAATAATGTCCGGGCATATTCATAATCAAGAATCGAGCAGCTTTTAATTTCAAACTGTCAGTCTCATTCTGGCTATAATATTGGATTACTTTTTCCAGTTCTCCACGATTAGATTGCGCCAAATCGAGCGTCTTTTCCAATCTTCTATTATCTGTACTCTGACAAGACAGTAATACTCCCAATACTAAAAATAAAATTAATTTCTTCATTACTTTGTTACCATGTTTTTAGTTAAATGATCCCTAAGTATTTTTCTTACTTCTGTTTTGATCTTAATGGATATTGTGTTCTCTTGTTTGACAGGCTGGTGTAGTATTCGTTCTCCAATAGCAACCATTTGATTCATGTTTTTTTCTTCCCGATATAATAGAAACAGTTCATATTGGGGAACAATTAACGAAGGGTTGATATGGTATGCGAAAATGAAACACTCTTTGGCACGACTAAAAAGTTTTCGGCTTTTATACCTTCTTCCCAGCTCACACAATCCGTAAGATGAAGGATATAATTCTACATATTCTTTTAATAAATAGAATTCCTCGCAAGCAGGTAATTTATTCGCTATGGAATTATAATAATGATTCAATAAAGTAAGATCATATTTTATATCATTATAAAGTTCCTGTGAAATACGTTCATGTTTATTATAGGCTTTTTCAAGTTTGGAATAAGTAAGTATTCCACTTATTCCTACATATATTCCTGATATGATTACTCCTAAAATAATAATTTTTGTCCACAATCCGAGGTGGTTTCTTAATATCCTACTCTTTATCGGAAGTAGTGCTATTAGAAAAGGTAGCAGAATCATTAAACGATAGTGCGCCATAGGATATGAAAAACAGGCAAAAATTCCCCAGGTTAGAAGAAAAGCCCTTTGTTGTCGGACACCTTTGGAAGAAGAATGAAAGGACAAAGAATTTACAATCAAGATTAGAAAAGCTACTCCTATTAGTCCTTGCGTGACAAGTACCGACAAATATTCGTTGAAAGGATATAAAGGGTTGCCAGCATAGTCTACATTGTCAGAGTCCGGATTTTGCATAAAGAAGGCAGCCTGATAGTTGGGGAATTTCTCTCTGAACATTCCTGTCCCATGCCCGGTTATTAGTTTGTCTTTACTCATGTCCAAACAGATACCCCAAATGAACAAACGTCCATCTGCCGATGCTTTCTTATATTGATAAGCAGATATTGCTGCGATTATGGCAATACCTATTATTATACATTGGACAATAAGACTCTTTTTAATAAATGCTTTACTTCGTTGAATGACAATGCTATCCGTATGCCATAAAAGATAACATAATCCTATGATGGCAGCTATCCATCCGGCTCGTGAATGAGTCAGTACAAGAGCGTTTATCTGTAAAACACCGCTTATGAATAAGCATATTTTTTTGAAACAAATACGTGTTATTATAAGAAGATAAACGGAAATGCAGAATGAACAAGCGAGAAATCCTCCGGCAAGACTAGGATTGAAAAAAGAACCGGTACAATTAAACAACAGATGCTCGCTTTCCACCCATCCGTAGTTTTGCAAAATGACCAATACAGCTTCCAACGTTCCAATTATTGCAATGGATAGACTTCCCGTTTTCTGCTGTTTATCTGTCATCATTCGGATTGATATATAAATAAGGCAAACAGACAGAAACTTAAGTAGAAAAATATTTGTAACAGGTAGTGGGCGTATGAAAAAGCTGTTGAAAAGTATATATCCGGCATAACAGGCAATAATGATGTCCACCATTGAGATTTCTGGAAATCTTTTATTCCTTATGGCTAATCCAAATGAAACAATTACCAAACAAGCGGATATAATAGTTTCTATGGAGATTAAAATATAGTCTGATAAGATTGTTTTATATATAAAATTGATAGGTAGCAACAGTATCCCCCATAAGCATATCTGCAAAAAATAAAGCATGAAATTCATTCTTGTATTTAGCATTTTAAAGTTCATATCTTTTCACTGGTATATTTAGGGAAGTATGCCTCTATTAATTTAAGCACTAAAATACAGTTTTATAAGTAGATGACAGGGAAAGAGGACACATATATAGTTGTCCCATCTTCAATATCTATATATCCTATTCTTTCCCTATCCACATCCACTATTTATAATATTAATTCTACTTAAGTTCTAATTTTCCTTGTTTATTCAATTTATATGATTTGCCATCCTTTATAAGATAGTCTTCTGCACCACTGTCATAAGTGGCAGGAATAACGACTACCCCTTGTCGATTGATAACTCCCCATTTTCCTTTTATCACAGGAATATATTTATCCAACATACTCCAAGTCCCATTTTCGCAAAATATAGCAAAGCCATTTTCCTGAAAAGGATAAACGAACTGAAATCTTGGTTTAATAACGATTTCTCCATTCATGTTTGCAAAGCCTATTTTCCCATTCTCTATAATTCGGAACAAACCATTCGATACTATATCCGGACCTATTTCATAACTGCAAACCTGAAATAAGATTTTTTCATTTCTGTCAATTGCATAAACCCCTTTCCTATCTTTAAGAAGAACAAATGCTATTTTATCAAATTCGGCAGTAAATATATAGGGGTATTTCCCTGCGGGAATAACAACTTTCCCACTCGAATCCACATAGCCTAGAGTTGCATCAACATCCTCAAAATTTGGATAATAATAAATATACAGTTTGTCATCTTGGGCATATATATTCATTGAAATAAACAGCAAAAGTGTTGTAATTATAATATTTGTTTTCATGTCTTTCTTTTATTTGAGATTCCAAAAATATAGATTTTCACATTGGTAGTATGGATGGTCTGATGATATAGTATTTGTTCCATCCCAAATATCCACATGGCCTCCAGCACCCCATCCCTCACATTTTGTTTGTCCAATAATTCCAGTTTTTCCTTTAATATCTTCTAAAGTAACAGTTTGGTGTGTGCCATATTTTCCATCAAGATAAGGAATTATATCGGCTACTTTATAATAATACCATTCTTTCTGATTATTACGATCTGCATCTCCTGAAATTGTTTTTCATACGAAAATGGAATTTTATGACTTCCTCCACACATATTTAATGCATAACTTAATCTAACTGTGCATCCGTTCACAAAGGCTGGATTACCTTGATAATTAACAAGTACCTTTCCACCTATTAATTTTGCTACATCAATAGGCTCCATTTTAGCAACGACTTTGAATTTCTCTGTAATTGTACTAAAAGAAGGAAGACTTATGAAAGAAGGACGATCGGAAGAACTTCCCCCTGATGATCCACCACCAGGCGAACCGCCGCCTCCTCCCCAGACTCCACCACCAGAAGGAATCTCCTCTACCTCTTCATCCTCTGAACAAATATGACCATAAGGTACATACTGCGCACAAAAGCCACAAAAATAATCCTCGTCATCATCATCACCATCTTCACCATCCGGTGTTACAGTTACTTCTTCAAGCCATCCTCCGTTTATAGTATTTCGGGTGAGGCTCATCCCAATATTATGAATATTTTGAAAGATCTCTTTTTTGATTTTCCGGGATAATGCTTTATCTTTGAATGTAGCGGGTGAATATGACCATAAGCACTTTCCAGACTTTACTCTGTCTGCCACTATCATCTTACTGCTCACTATGTTGTTATACACTACATATCCGGACAAATTGCCATATAGACTTTTATCATGGATAACCTTTTCTGTGAAAGTACTTTTGTTGGCACGATAATAATTCAGAGACGGCATTATCGTCACATAAGCTGCATCATAATTACCCGTCTTATCTCTCCGTACACACAGTGTTTGCGAAATCGGAATTCTGTAGTTCTTCTTCTCTCCCTCTTTGCCTATTTTTACTCGGCGTATGTAGTTGTTTCCGGCAATAATAGGTACATATACATACTCATAATTTGCATCCTGCTTAATGTGAGCTTTATGCCAACAAGGAGTAACTTCCCCGGGGGACATATTTTTGTTTTGCACTAATTTACTTTTTTCTGCAGCTTCAGAGATCGTTTGCTCATAATAATTACACGCCTCTGATACGAATAATTGAGCTTCACTGTCAGATAAGATACCAGGTGAGTCGTCCACTTGACAAGAAGCCAGAAGAACAGTAAGCCCTAGCAAGCTTCGAATTAGTTGTGTTGAATGTTTCATAAGAAATAGTTATAAGTTAACAATAAAAATTAGTTATCTAGCTGCTAATAATAAAAAAGTATGTAAGTATAAAGGCTTACACAATGACAGCTTGTGTAAAAAAACGATATTTTAAGTTTAGATACAAAAATCAACCATATACAAATGCGTATACATAGTTAATGTATACGCATTTGTATATGGTTTTTACAAAAAAGATCATTCCAAACGCAACGATTTAATAAAATCGGTAATAGATTTACAAGAAACATTCATTTTCTTTTTCAATCTACTACGGCGTATTCGAAAAGAACTTCCTAGAATATGGAATAACTCTGAAATCTGCGCATTACTAAAATCAATACGTAACAAAAGAATGACATGTATATCATCTTCTGAAAGTACAGGGTAATAATGTCTCAACTTATAGATAAAACCATCTTGATGAAAATTTACCCAGAGTTCTAATTTATTCCAATTGCAATCGCTTATTGCGGATAAAGATGTAACATAGATTTGTACATCATAGGCAGTCTTCCACTCTTCTTCATCCATAGTTATTTTATCTATTACAACTATATCCTATTTCACCAATTCACCATTGATATAAAGGTTCTTGAAAGTTACATTTTTCGCCCCTTTAATATCATTTGCTCCTTTGGCTACATTATTAAAATGAGAATCCTCTACACTGATGTTATATACATGTT
>ERZ773216.3667-NODE-3667-length-11981-cov-3.798759_pt1 | contig 11981 bp, 12 predicted proteins | sample MGYA00511259_ERZ773216 | MGnify/ENA primary metagenome ERZ773216 (study PRJEB29015, sample SAMEA2737764) | human gut metagenome | biome: human gut; feature: human-associated habitat; material: faeces | place: China | collected 2012 ... | reverse complement strand
TTCCGTATTGGCACACGAGGGCGACGCACTGATGAACCGCCTTAATGCTTATGAAACGGAATTTAGAAAAAATCAATATTCTGTCTATCATCTGAAATCGGATTATGACAAAAAATGCGGATATAGCTTAAAGTCTGAAAGAGAAAAAGGAAATTATATAAATAAGGATATGTATGAGATTGTTCGTTCCGAACCGCTTGAACAGTATAAAACGCCTATGGAAATAGACGTAGGCTTAATGATAAATAAAGCCGCCGGCGCTGCTGTTTATCAGCCTGATTTAAGGGATATTATCGTCATAAATTATGACGGTCAACAAAAGGCATATTTCAAAGGATTAAAGGAATATACAGAAGCTCCCGAATTTACAGGGGTTCATATAACATCGGCGGCATTAAATAATTATAAAGGTCTGACGGCTTTTCTCGGAAAAGACGGTAATGTTTATTTGGGAAAAAGTGAACGCAATCTATATAATTCCGAAAAAAAATCATTGCCGTTTTATAACAATTCGGATAATTCCTTAACCTTTATTTCCGATAATAAAAAAATGTTCTCTTTCCTATGCGGTTCTGGCTGGGTATTATCTCAATCTGAAATGATAGAAAACGGAGCTTTTACAAAAAGTGATTATCAGGAATTTGCGGAATTGCAAAAAGGTGTATTATCAAAATTTGAGCCCATACGGGAAATAACCTTTAATGGTGAACCGTTCAATTATCCCGATTACAACCGTAATATTGAACAGACAGCCGAAAAACAAAAAAATGAAAAAGGAGTGTTAAAAAATATGAATGACTATAAATTTGCAGCTTTTATCGTCAACCGTTCCGAATATGACAACGGAAACAGAGAAACAAGCGGTACGGAACTGTCTTTCCCGACAGACGCGGAAACGGTAAAGCGGACATTTGCAGAAATAGGCTTACCTGAAAACGCAAGCCCTGATACATACTTTTTTGATGATTACGCTTGCGGCAATGATGATTTAAAAAAGTGTTTAACTATGTATGAAAGCGTTGACGCGCTAAATTATTTTGCTATGCGTATATCGGAATTGGAAGATACTGAAATGACCGTTTTTCAAACCGCGCTTAAAGCCGGCGAATGTAAAAATATAACGGACGCAATAAATATTACATACAATATGGAGTATTATAATATTGTTGACAATATATCTAATTGGGCAGATTACGGAAAGTATATTGCACACCGAGATATGCTTGATGAAAGAAATATGAATTATGAAGAATACGGCAAACATCACGCATACGATCATGGCGGATATTTGCTTGACGGTATTGTCTTAGAAACAGGCTGGACGGAGTTTGACAAAGTGTATGACGGTAAAAACATACCTGACGAATATCGCGTTACCGTACCTACGGAGCCGCAAAAAATGACCGTTCTAATTGTGCCGCCTATGCAGGAGCCTTATATAAAGGAAATTTCGACAGGTCTTGAAGCCCTCCAGAAAGAGGTTGGCGGCAGAATTGAAGTTGTATATCCGTTTGCGGAGCCTGTCGGTCTTATTTGTAATGACGAGGGCAAAAATGAGAGAATGGAATTAAACCGTGCGCTTTATGACGCAGAGGATAATATGTACGATATTATCGCAGGAACATTTGTATTAGCAGGATTATCTGGCGACAACTTCGGCAGCCTTGATAAAGACCAGATAAAGCAGTTTTCAGAGCGTTTTGCTAAACCTGAAATGTTTATGAGAATTAACGGAAAAATAACGGCGGTCGAGGTCAAGCCCTCAATTAAAGCAAAGTTAGACAGATTGCAAAAGGAACAAAACAATACTGATAAGCCGCAGCCGCAGAAAAAGCCGCGTGAGGAAACGCTATGAGTGATATTATACGAATGACGCCCGAACAGGCGCGGCGGAGCCGAGCATTGATAAAAAATCAATGCTGTAATTATGACAACGGGAATTGTATTTTACTTGATGACGGCGAGCCTTGCGTCTGCCCTCAAAGTATTTCATATTCACTTAATTGTAAATGGTTCAGAACAGCGGTTTTGCCGAATGATAAAGAATTGTACATAAAGCTGATGAAGCCGAAGAACAGGAAAAAATGTACGGTTTGCGGTAATGAATATACGCCGACAGGGCGCAATTCAAAATATTGTGATAAATGCCGCCGAAAGATACGATTGCGTAAAGACGCTGAACGGAAAAGAAATAAGCGGTCTATGTCCGCATTTTAAGGGAATAAAACCGCATAAAATCAAGTGTTTCAAAGCCTAAAATTGATAAAGTAATGATAGCATATCAAATACCCTTAAAATAGGATTGAAAACGCGGACATTTTATATTAAATATAGATAGGAATAACTGTTATATTAGCCGTTATTCCTGTCTTATTTTTTTGATGTAAAAAGGTATTTACAATAATAGTAATTTATGATATATTTATAAATGCGAAAACAATTTTTATATTTATAGCTTTTTTTGCATACAATTTTTTTTGGCACGAAGAAAAACATTTTTATCATATGATAAAAATGCGTACTCTTTTTAATACTTTGTGCCATATGTTACAACGTATATTGGAAAGTATAAAAATTGTTTTCGCAGACAATAGAGTATCGCATTTTTTGTGCGTTGCCTCTATTGAAGCGACGCACTTTTATTATGCAATTTTATTTAATGAAAAGAGTTGTTACATATGGATTTAAAATCTACCCTATATCAAAAATTATCAGAACAAGATAAACAAAACATAAAAGAATTAACGAATAAATATAAAACATCTGATTATACATTAGCAGAAATTTTTAATGTAAAATCCGAAATCTACAAAAACATTCCGCTCTCACAACTTTGTTTGTCTGCAAGAGTCGTGTCTGCTATTATACGATTTAAAAATACTACTAAATTTGACTTTGCCGCAAATATGGGGAATAAAGAATTTGGGTGAAATTGGGATTAACGAATTAGTATTACTTATTCAAAAATATATAAATGACCATACTCCTAAAACGAAGAATAGTGTACAAAAGCCAACAAACGAAGAAATCCAAAATTTGCTCAATGCCATACATTCACAAGGACGTAGCGTAAGAGAAGTTACCGAGTTGTTAGAAAAGAATATTATATAGTCAAAGAGAAAAAGGAAGCATAACCGCTTTGGTTATGCTTCCTTTTGTAAATCCTTTTTGCATAACTCTATTGCTGCGTCTTTTTCTGCTTGTGTAAAAGTATAATCCAACCAATGCCAATTACCGTTAAAATCCACATAATACAGTTGTTTATCATATTCGGACGATATAACATATTTGTCCTCGTCAGCGTGATATGAAATCTCTATTCCAAAACAATCCTCTTTATAATACTTTCCGTCTATTTTCTTTGCTTGGGCTACATATTTGCTTGGAACATCAGTAACCAATATTGCGAAAACCTTTATATCGTCTAAATCATCACAATTATCTATTTCTTCAATTTTCATTTTACGGCAGCCTCCAATAACAATTTCCTTGCGACTGTAAACATTTCCATTCCGACAGCGGGAATATCTCGATAACAGGTATCAAGTGAAAATTGCTCGTCATAATTAAATGACGTGTCTGCTGATTGATAGATTTTCTCATAAGCCGTTTTTGTTGCAGTGTCAATATCCATACCGTTCTGAACCGCTGTAATCACATCTGCAAGCAATACCTTTAATTCTTCCTCCGCTTTTGCGTATGCGTCAGGTCTTAACTGTTTATCCCTCATAACGCGGATTGCGTTCTGCGCGATTGGCGATAAGATACCGTAACCGTTACCGTCTGTCTGATTTGCCATTACAGCCTTGCGGATTTTTGTATTAGCATATCCGGCAGCTAATGTGTAACCGAGCTTGCCCGTCTGCACTTCATCAAGAATATCACCTACAATATTTTCAGTGATTTGGATTTGTGCTTCTGTCGCATTAAGCGGCGCGCTTTCTCTTGGAATCGGGGCGGCAAACGCTGTTGTCGCTGTCGCTGATAATGCAGCGATTAGTGTTAGTGTAATAATTTTCTTTTTCATAGTGAAAACCTCCTGAAATTAAAATATATTTTCTCTATACTAATTATATCACTTACTATATGCCGCGCCCAGCCGGAAAAGCGCACAAGGTTTTAACATCAGCCTGTATAAAACGCCGAATGACTATTCTATCTGATTTTCTCTTGTCGGTTCGCTCCTTTGCGGAGTGTGCAGCATAGCGTCAACATTAGCTTTTACAATATCAATTTCGGACACCTCTTTTTTCGCTTTTCTGTAATCGGTATATAATTTCTGCCGCTGCTCCTCTAATTCCATACGCTGAACATTTACGCTTTCAAGCGTCGGTAATTTTCTATCGGTCTGCTCCTGCGATAAATATTTATGAGAAGCCTTAAATAAAATAATTTCCCGTTGGTGTTCCTTTTCAAACTTTGCCTTGTTATTCGACTTGACATATTTATCATATACAGGACGGAGCGCCTTATATGTGCTTATATGCTTTCGTAAAATATTTATGTCGTTCAAATTCCGTTCAACTGATTTGAACTTGTCGGCGGTATCGTCAAACTGTTTGCACGTTTCATCAATACGGCTTTCCAATTCCGAATAGCTGTTTATATTATGCTCGGTCAAATAATTAAGCGTCTTTGAAGCCTGTTTAAGATTATTGATTTTAGCCCAATGCTCGTAGCCCTTGCTTTCTTGCGCCTTAATGCAATTCTGAATATCAATAATAAGGCTGATACGGTTATCACGAATAATCGGCTTGCGTTTGCGCGATTTTTCAATCCGTTTTGTAATTCCCTCAACACTGTATCTTTCGCCCAGCGTTTGAGCTTTCAGACGTATAAACCGTTCCTGCCCTTTGGCGCGGACAGATATATATTGACCTCGTTTTATCTCATAGCCCTGTAATTCCATAAGACGCAAAAAATCCTCAAAATCTTTTACTTGCGGAATTATCTTGTCAATCTCGGTTTTCAGTTTCGCCCTCCAGCTTGTCGGTTTATTCTCATACTTGGTATTTTTATTTTTCCTTTCAGCGTTTGGTTCGACAACGGATAATCCGTATTCCTTGCATAGTCTGTCATTTATGCGGCGTGAATGGTTATACCACTTTTCATTGATGTGGATATGCTTGTAATCAACAAAACTGACGTCATTACAAATTATATGATTATGAATATGTCCCTTGTCAATATGCGTTGTCAAAATGTATTCAAATTTACCGCCCAGCAGTTCATCAGCGAAACGCTTTCCGATTTCGTGAGCCTGTTCGGGTGTGGTTTCACCCGGCGAAAATGCCTGTATGATATGACGCGCGAGATGTTCTCCCTTATTATATGCGTGTTCTCTTGTGCAATCAAATTCAATATCTGCAATTTCAGGAGTACAGGCGTATGCGTGAACAAGCAGCTTTGCGTCTGTCTTATCGGGATTTAAAATATAGTCAATGGCTTTTCTTAGGGTAGTGTCAATAGTATGGTTCGTTGTAATTGCCATATTTTATTTAACCTTTCTTGAATTTCCTTTATATCTTCCTCATAAATGGAGCCGGTTTCATTTACGCGCTTTGCAATTTGATTTATATTAACGCCGATAGAATGTAATTCCTTGTTCATTTCCTTAATGTTGGTTGTGTCAGTATAAATAATTAAACCGTCAATCGCCATTTTCCGTAAATACGCGCCTATCTGTCGTGTCGGTAGCTGCGCCATTTTCTGCTCAATTAACTGTTTTTCTTCTTCTGTTACTCTGAATTTGATTTGAATATTTCTTTTTCGCTTTTCCATATATTTACCTCCGTTTTTTATCTGGGTTTGGGATTTGTTCCCAAAATATTTTTTGTGACTTTTGCAAGGCATAGACAAACAAAAAATCGCCGTTCGGGTACCCGGCGGCTTTGCTTGCTGGTAGCAAAAACCCCTTATATATGGGTAACAAATAAAAATAAGTTTTTCTGCACATCTTTAATGAAAATATAGCAAAACAGTGTAAAAATCTTGACAATTTATAGCTTTTATAATAAAATTTATTTATTGTGATTGTGTTGTAATATACATAAAGATATTACGAATTTACTGAAAAATATTTTTAATTTACATTGAAAGTGAGATGAAATAATGACACTGTGTATAGCTTTATGTGATGATGATAAAATAGCCTTAAATAATGAGTTAAGGCTTATAAAAGATGTTTTAAATGAAAAGAAAATAAAACACTCAATCGACATTTTTAGTTCACCGCAAAAGTTGTTACAGTCCGACACTGTCTATGATATTATATTTTTAGACATTGAAATGGCTGAAATGGACGGTATTAGTTTAGCTGAAAAAATAAGTATAACAAATAAAAGCTGTTTATTCTTTTTTGTAACCAATTACGAAGCATATTTTGATAATGCGTCTAATGTGCGACCGTTCAGATTTTGGACAAAACCAATAGACAGGCGCCGCTTGGTCTATGGAATTGACTCAGCTATACAGGAGCTATACAAAAATAATCAATTCATCAATGTAATGGTAAATTCGGAAAACATACAAATATTTATCAGTAATATTATTTACATATATGTTCAAAACAAGAAAACACATATTATAACGACCAAAGGTGAAATTATTGTAAGTATTCCGTATCAGACGGTTTTTGAACAAGTAAAAGATTACACAAATTTTTTTGAGCCTTTTAGGGGATATTGTATAAATTTCAGTTATATAAAAAGATATGGCAAAGATAAAATCTATTGCGGATATAGGGAGACAGAATATGAAATATATTTGTCGCGGCGTAAGCAAGAGGATTTTCAAAAAAACTTTGCTAAATGGATTGGAGAAAAATAATGCGGATTGATTTAGGAATGGTATTAGCAATAATATTTGAATATATAATTTTTATTTATTATGCTGACACTTTATTTTACAGAAAAAGAAATAAGTATCTTTGTTATGCAATAATTGCATTAGTTTATATTGCTGATTTGTTTATATGTGCACGCGGAAAGATAGTTGTAAATACTTTAACTTTTGTTGTAATACACCTTGTTATTTTTGGCGTATGTTATCGCATTAGCTGGAAAAGCGCATTGTTTCAAAGTATTTTACTCGCGGCTATAACTTCGGCGTGTGAATTTTTAGTTATATTTATTCCATATATTAGAATTATACCTGACAATACCATAGCAATGACATCTTCACAGTCGCTTATATTGACATTTGCAAGCAAACTCTTATATTTAATTGGAATAATGATAATAAGCCGCGTATTCTGCAAAAAACAGAAAAATGTACAAGCTACCTCTCTTGGACTTTTATCTATTCCTATTTTGACTGTTATTATAATTATGCTTGTGATGAAAGTCAATACAACATCACACTTATTGTCATTGGTGTGCTTCATACTAATAATAATGAATATTATTATTTTTGCAATAAATCAAAAATTGATGATAATGGAAACAGAGAAAGCAGAGTTGGAAGCTCAGCAATTAAAAGAAAAATTTGATTATGACGAATATATGATGTTAAAAGAAAATAATCAGCAAGCCTCAATACTTAATCACGATTTCAAAGAACATATAGGTGCTTTAAGCTCTTTAATCGGAGCTGATAATGAAACCGCTCAGGAATATATAAAATCTATTTGCGGCAAATTTTCTCAGCCTAAATTTATTGAATATTCAGATAATAAAATCTTAAATGTGCTTTTATCTAAGAAGAAAGAAGAATGTGAAAATCAAAATATACAATTTTTGATAGATCCCATACGAGCCGAGCTGTCGTTTTTTAACGATATGGATATTGTAACTATATTTTCTAATTTAATAAATAATGCTATGGAAAGCTGCGCCCATTCATCAGAGAAAAAAATTTATTTGAATATACATACTGAAAATCAAAATTTTATAGTTATAAAGATAGAAAATACATCAGATATAGAGCCTATTGTAATAAACGGCAGACTAAAAACTCACAAGGATAATGCGAAGCTGCACGGTATAGGAATGAACAGTATCAGCAGAGCATTATCAGCTTATAATGGTTCTTTGGATTGGAAATATAACAAAGAACAAAAGATATTTTCCACAACGATAATAATACAAAATTTAACCGCTTAGGCAAATATACGACCGCTTAGGCAATTTGGGTTGACTTAAATAACATTATTTGCTAAAATAATTTCATCAAAAGAGAAGGAGGAATTTACTATGCTATTAAGTAGAGTAAAAAAGTTGTGTCAAAAAGGAGCGTCATTTGCAATCAAGGCATTGCCTGTTATTGTACCTGCATTTCTTCTTTTTCACACAAACTCAACCTGCTGTATTGTAAACGGTCAGCCGACGCCGCCGAACAGCATAAAAAAGTACAGAAAGTTTTAAGCTATGATACATAAAATTTCAGAGAAAGCAATTATGTATGCAATCCTCAATAACTACATAAAACAGGAACAATATGACGAATATGTATATGCCCTTGAAATTATCTTAAATATATTGATTACAGATATTACTATGATAATTATAGGACTTGCTATGGGTATGATATGGGAATGTATTTTATTCTGGCTCGTATATAAAATCTTGCGTAAATATTGCGGAGGGTATCATTTCTCAACATCGCTGAAATGTTATTTATCATCTTGCATTATGTGTCCGGTTGTATTGGCAGTTGTAAGGTATGTTCCGTACAGTATGACCGTATGGGGCTTGCTTACCTTAACAGCGCTGATAATACTTTCTATTCTTTCACCTGTTGAAGCGGCGAACAAGCCGCTTGACGAAAAAGAACAGCGGATATTCGGAATAACGGCGAGAATTTTAATAATCATAAGTGCGGTATGCTGGAGTGTAACAGCCATAGTCTTTCGTCAGCTTATATTATCTAAAATCATATCGCTTAGTATTATAAGTGTTGCTGTGTTTGTTATAGCCGGTAAAATGTATTTAACTGTACGAAAACACAATTAAGAATTACCCTTATCCAAAAAAGGATAAGGGTAATTTTTTGTCAAATTTTAACCGCTGGGGCAAATATACGACCGCTTAGGCAAAAGCTATTGACATCAAAATTTTCCTGCCGTATAATGCAGATATAAGCAAAACAGCTTATTATATATCCCCTCACAACCAATCACAATATAGTATTCAATACTATGGGATATATGGTAAATTGTTTATGATTTATAAACAGGGATTGAGTACATACGAAACGGTGCATTGTCTGATACGGACAGTTTGTAAAATCTGAATATGCGCGATAAATGCTATTTCTCAATGTTAGTTTAGTGAGCTTATCACATAGGGGCAAACCCGATATTTTGATGTTGCAGAAAAGCATATATCAAGCCGGCAAAATGATACGCGTATCGGCATAGGACGGTCTTATGGATTTTCTGTATGGATAATGCAAAGTTTCAAAAACAAAAAAAAACAAATATAATGCTGATTTTATGTTAGACATAAAACAAGAGATACCCTCAATCTTAAATCTACGCACGCAAGCCTGATTAAAGATAAATAGAGTACCTCTAAATAGAAGAGAGGGTACAATTCCTCACGCTGATTCTTCTAATTGGGCTATTGGAAGGTATTTCTATCCGGCGAGCGGTTCTAATGCAGTTGCACTATGCTTAGAAGATATACAGTCTCAGGTTGAAAGTGTAAATGTAAGACTTAGAAATGAATCACTAAATTCCGACTCTTATACGACTGAAATAAACATTCAAAATAACGGTTTAACGGTAATTTTAGTTAACAATTCATTTATGGAACACGGAAATCAAGTAAAAATTAGCAGTAATTACAGATATGCCTTCTATGTTAGCACATATTCTTCACCGGGAACAGCGAAAGCTACGGTTTATACAGGTGTATATAACTAAGCATTATAAAGATGGAGTATAATCCCCATCTTTATTTCATACAATCAAAAATTTCATATAACCATTCTTTTGATAGGAGCAAATAATTATGAAAAAAATATATACATTTATATTGTTGATAAGTATATGTTGTAGTCATACTTTATCAGTGTTGGCAGATTATAATGATATAGAATATGTTAATTACAAAAAAGAAATAGATACTTTAATATCATATAATATTATGGTTGGTAATGATGATAATAAATTCAATCCGACTAAAACATTGACAAGAGCAGAAATGGCGACTATAATCACAAATTTATTAGGTAAAATAGAATATGATATAAACAATATAACCATTTTTCAAGATGTACAACCAACACATTGGGCATATTCTAATATAACACAGGTATCTTCGAGAAATATTATGACAGGTGATGGGTATGGTATATTTCGTCCTGATGACCCAATATCTTTTGGTGAAATCTTAAAAATATGTGTTGAAATAACAGGATATGACAAGTCATATACAGATGTTATATGGTATAAACCTTATGTTGAAAAGGCAAAAGATTTGAATATTTCTGAAGGCATTGAATTAGATGCAACACAATTTATTACTCGTGAACAAGCTGCAAAAATAATTTATAATACTATCAATATTCCTATTAGAGAACTTCACGGAATAAAAGATGAAAAAGGTGTTATAATTGGTGAATTTGTTATATGTGATGGAATACAAAATGAATTAAAAACTTTATTAAATCAGTTTAATAATCAATAGTAACAACTGTATTTAATATGTTATCAATTAAAATACTTTCAGGTGGTGACTGACATATGACAGAGATAATGCAAGCTGTACCGCTACAAGCGACAGAGATACTATAAACATTTTTTATGACGCTGCATATGAACAATAATAACAAGATAAGTTAAGAGAAAGGAATGTTTTACTATGAAAAAGGTAATTTTAGGTTTAATAATTGGTATAGTTATATCGACGGGCACAATATATGCAAAACAGATAAATGACACAATAGAGATTGCGTATAATAACATTAAAATATCAGTTTTCGGACAAGAGTGCATTCCGAAAGATACGGACGGAAATATTGTTGAACCATTCATATATGAGGGTACAACATATGTCCCTATTAGAGCTATTTCACAGGCCTTTGGAAAACGTGTGGATTGGAATGACGAAACAAAAACCGTTGAAATCTGCCAACCATTTTCCTATCAAGAAGTTATGAAAGCTCAAGATGTAATTAAAACATTTTTTGATGATTTTGCAGAAAATAATTATACTGAAATGAAAAAAGTTCTTAGCGAGCCATTTTCTCAATATGATATTTCTAATGGTGTATATGGTATGAAATCAGCCACATTATCGGGAATTGAGTATATAGAAGAAAGTTCAGATTGGTCTACTGATACATTGATTTTTAATTGCACTTTCGATAATGTGGAGTTTACTCCTAACGCAAGTAATAATAATGGGAATAACAAAGGAGCTTGTTATATATTAGTTCATAAAGATAGAGATACATACACTATAAGTAATTTTGTTTCTGGACTTTAAAATACTTTAAGGATAAAACCTCAATATTTTTCTTATACAGAATAACTTATTTACAAAATCAATATAATATGGTACAATATGGTTACTTTTATAATGTTTTTGTAATAAGGAGTGAACAGCGTACAGCCACAATGTGTGGATTGTCAAAAATTTATGCGCTATTATAGGATTATAGGGACTAATAAAAAGTCGGACTTGTCAAAAAAATTTGTTTGATAGGTTCGGCTTTTTTAGTTTCTAATGCGAAAAAATGACCGTTTAAGACTAAATAATATAGAAAGCGTAATATTATGTGTATTTATGACAGATAGTATTATGCTTTTTTCTTTTTATACGGCAATGCTAAATATATATCAAAATTTTTTTGGGTATCTTTACGAAAAATCGTTCATTCAATATTATAAATCGTTTTTTTGTTTTATTATATCAAAAGTGTATGAATTATATCTTTTTGTTTCGATAAATAAAATGATATGTTTTTTTATAAGACCTCCGCCCGATATGCTTGATTTTTCTTACAAACTTTTTGCTAAAATACAGAGAATTTTT
>ERZ773216.3660-NODE-3660-length-12000-cov-5.982671_pt1 | contig 12000 bp, 10 predicted proteins | sample MGYA00511259_ERZ773216 | MGnify/ENA primary metagenome ERZ773216 (study PRJEB29015, sample SAMEA2737764) | human gut metagenome | biome: human gut; feature: human-associated habitat; material: faeces | place: China | collected 2012 ... | reverse complement strand
ATATTATCGTAACAGAAAACCTGTATGGTGATGTTTTATCTGATCTGGTCAGCGGCCTCATTGGAGGTCTGGGACTTCTTCCATCCAGCAACCTGGGTAAAGATTTCGCCATGTTCGAGGCAGTTCATGGCAGTGCCCCTGATATTGCAGGACAGGGAATTGCAAACCCAACTGCATTCTTATGGTCCGCATGTATGCTGTTAGAGCATATCGGAAAGAATGATGTTGCTGCCAAGATCCGCAAGGCAGTAGACCTGGTACTGGAGGACGGAAGTGTTCTTACACCAGATATCGGCGGAACTGCTACAACCATTGAATATGAGAAGGCAATTATTGCGCATCTGTAAAATTAATTATATGTATATTCCTGTCCCCCTGCGGCTGCAGGGGGATTTTTGCGTACTAGAAAAATCATGTAAAATCCCGGACGATCTTAATATATTCCTGAGCATGATAAGACAGATAGCTTCCTTTTCTGAAGGCTGCAACAAAATCAACAGTTGTATTTGGGGTGCCAACAGAAAAAAGCACAGGTTTTTTCTTAAAAGGAATATGTTTTAAATGGGTTTCTGTTACAAAACAGGCTCCATATCCCTGGGAGGCAAGTTCCGCAGCAGCAGGAATGTTACCGGTCTGAAGGCATATTTGAGGATGGATATGGCAGGATTTAAACAATTGATCCACCGTTTGACGGGTCCTTTGATCCGGTGGCTGCAGGATAAAAGGCTCATTTTCCAAAAGCTTCAGGTCAAGCCAGGGATATTTGCAGCCTTCTTTTTTTATACCTTTATTTTTTAAAGGGTGGTCATTGCCGAGTACAAGGACAACTTCTTCATGACTGATGATCTGATAATCAATATCAGGGTTTTTTACAGGCAGGTTAAAGAATGCAAGATCAGCATCCCCATTTAAAAGCATTCCCTCTAAAAGACTGGAATGTGCTTCTCTGATCTCCAGACGTACATGGGGATATAAACTTCGGAAAATAGGAAGTGTACAGGGAAGCATATAAGTTCCACGCATGGTTGGAAAAGCAATTTTTAAAAGACCGGCATTCTGCCGTATAATGTCTCCCATCTCCTGGTCTAATTCTTTTTTCAGGTTTAAAATTTCGGTGGCTTTCGCTACATAACGTTCCCCGGCATATGTTAAAACAAAGCGGTTTCCTAATTTTTTAAACAATTTCTGTCCCATTTCCCGCTCAAGATTTTGAAGGAATTTGGTGAGAGTCGGCTGTGTCACATAAAGCATATCGGCAGCTTTTGTAATATTCTGTGTTTTGGCAATCGCTATTACATAGGACAGGTCTTTAAAATCCATAGGGTACCAGTTCCTTTCTGGGATGTATTATTTTTCTGCTTTTTATCATATCAAAAACTATTGATAAAAGGAATAGTTTTAATGAAAATAATGAATTTCAATTCCTTGCCGTGATGTGGTATGCTGAAATCATCAAAAGGTACGGTACCAGAAATAGCAGTAAGGCCAGCTGTTTAATATTACTGGGTATAAGGAGCATTTTAATTATGCAGGGAAAAGATGATCATATTTTGAAACTTCCTGTAACGCTTATGAGAGGCGGAACAAGTAAAGGCGTATATCTTCTGGAAGAGGATCTTCCGGAAGATCATAATGAATGGGACAAAATATTACTGCGTTTAATGGGAAGTCCGGATCAGAAACAGATCGATGGTTTAGGTGGTTCCCAATCTGTTACAAGTAAAGTAGCAATCATAAAGAAGTCAGACCGGTCAGATGCAGATGTAGATTATACATTTGCCCAGGTGTCTGTGGACAAACCTGTAGTAAGCTACAAAGGAAACTGCGGAAATATTTCTTCAGGAGTAGGACCATTTGCTATTGAAAAAGGTCTGGTAAATGCAAAGGAAGGAATGACTACAGTCAGGATCTTTAATACAAATACGGATAAAGTCATTGCTGCTGATGTAAAGACAGAAGGGGGCAAGGTTGTATACCAGGGAGATTTTAAGATCGCAGGGGTACCGGTATCAGCTTCTCCTATAAAGTTAAAATTTATAGATCCGGCTGGAACCCTTAAAAAGGGACTTCTTCCAACGGGAAAAGCAGTAGATGTTTTAGAAATACCTGGAATGGGATCCATAGAAGTGTCCATCATTGACGCAGCTAATCCCCTTGTATTTGTAAAGGCAGAGGATCTGGGACTTAGCGGAAAGGAACTTCCTGAAGAAATAAATGCAGATGAGGAAAAGCTGGAACTTTTGGAAACAGTAAGAGGTCTTGCTGCTGTTAAGCTGGGACTGATCAGTGACTATAAGAAATCTGCATGGGAAACACCGGGAATCCCTAAAATGACTTTCGTAGCTGAGGCAGATGATTATATTACTTCTGATGGAAAAATGATAAAAAAGGAAGAAATCGATCTTCTTTCCCGCATGATGTCTATGCAGAAAGCCCATCCAAGTTATGCAATGACCGGTGCCATGTGTACAGCTGCAGCGGCAGTAGTGCCGGGAAGTATAGTGGAACAGGTTTTGAAAAAGGGTGCAGATACACAGTATCTGCGTATTGGTCATGCAGGCGGGACCCTTGAATGTGGCGTGGATTACAGAGAAGAAAGGGGCAAAACGTTAGTGATCGAAGACACATTTGGGTTCCGCACAGCAAATCTTTTACTGGATGGCGTGGCATTAGTTAGAATTTAACTAGCGAAAAGGATGTACCAGCTCCATCGTGCCGAACTGTCCGTCAAAGCCGGGATTCCAACGAACTTTTCCCTGACGCAGGCAGGTAATAGCATCTGCAATATTTTCAGATGAAACAGCCGTAATATCAGATGTTTCAGCTTCTCTTAATAAGAAAAATTCATTTCCAAGTTCGTTTAAAAGTGTTTCATAGATCCGGGTCACTTTTACGCTGGAAGGAGAGAAACCTTCTGCAGCAGCGATCAGTTCCGGCAACGGGGAAATGCTTTCAAAGGGGAGGTGTATGGCAGATGTTTGGTCGGATCCTTTGGAAACAGAAAAAGGAGTGTCTGTCAGCGGTTTTGCAGAGGCAGTCTGCGTATTGGAAAACAGGTCAGGTGCAGGCAGTGCCGCCAGATCCTGTACCCTGTGCAATACTCCGGTGGTAAGCTTTTTGCCACATACCGGGCAGATGCCATTTAATTTGATGGCCTCTTCAGGTGACAGGCATACACCGCATTTTCTGTGGCCGTCCATAAAATATTTCCCTTCCTGTGGGAAGAATTCCAGTGTACCGGCGAGTCCTTTGCCGGTCTGGATGGCAGTGTACAGATTTTTATAGGACAAACTGATATCCAGTAAGGTTGCTTCTCTTCCAAGCTTGGAAGGAGAGTGGGCATCTGAGTTGGAGATCAGCTGATAGCGGCTTAAAGATGGCACGCTCCAGTTCATTGGCGGATCAGAGGAAAGACCGGTTTCTACAGCATGGATATGGGGTGTTAATTCCTCGAAACATTCTTCCATACTGTTAAAGCCGGAAAATGCCCCGAACACAGAGAAATGAGGGGTCCAGATATGAGCGGGAATGTACATGGCATCCGGGCATACAGAAAGGGTCATATCTAACAGGTCATGGCAGTCCAGTCCTAAAATAGGGCGTCCGTCAGAATGAATATTTCCAATTTTTTCCAGTTCTCCTGAAAGACGGTCTGCAGCCTCAAGTCCTGGAAGCAGAATCAGGCTGTGCACTTTCCGTGTACGGCCGTTTTTCTTATAAATGGTGCTGATCTCACCGCTGACCACAAAACGGGGATCAAAGGAACCGGAAGGAATCTCAGAAAGGCGCAATTCTGGTTTCAGCTTATAAAGCCCTGGCTCTGCCGATTCTAATTTTTCTTTTAACTCCTGCCGCCACAAAGGATGGGTAAAATCCCCTGTTCCAAGGATATGGATGCCCTTTTTTCTGGCCCACAGATCCAGGTATTCCGGTGTGAGGAACTTGCTGGTAGCCATAGAGTAACGGGAATGTATGTGAAGATCTGCAATGTACATGATAAAAATCCTCCTGTTTTTCTTGTGAACCCATACATTATACCATTGCCTTTCAAGAGGGGATAGGTTAAAATAATTTTCGAAAGTATTATGGGGTGATGTCCTCTCGGAGTCTTTCATGCACCTGCTTTTGTGGCCGATTTTCCGCCAGCTGCACCCGAATTTCATCAACGTACGCACCGCGTACGCCTCAGAAATTTGGGCACAACTGACAAAAAATCTTCTCACAAAATCAGGCACAAAAAGATTCCGAGAGAACATTGAATTTTACAGGAGGATGAGAACATGACACTTTATAATAAAAAGGGAAAAGCAGCTGCTTATATAGAAAACGATGTGATCTGGACCTTTGATGGAAGAGCCATCGCCTATCTGTTCCAGGATGCAGTATACAATTTCCCGGGAAAGCAGTTAGGCTGGTTTGAAAAAGGCTGGCTTCGTGATATGGGCGGATATTGTGTTTTATTTACCCCTCAGGCATTTGCAGGACCTGCAAGACCATCCATGGAGACAACTCCTGCAAAGTATGCAAAAAAGGCCCTGCCATCTAAGGGTTCAAGGGAAATGAGAAAGGCAAAAATGGCTTACCAGGCTCATTGGAGCGAAAAAGAGGGTATTGACACTGATGTGTAAATATGCTAAATTATGGTTTAGTGCAAATGCAGTGATATGGAAGTAGTAAACACTTTTTAAGCCCCACAGAGAGCCGGGAAAAGATGAGAACCGGTGACTGGAAAGTGCCGAACTGATCCATGAGCAGCTTTTCAGAAAGAGATGAGATCATTACAGGATCTTCATTTTCAGTAAGAAAAGACGGAGGCCTTACCGTTATAAGAGGAATTGAGTGCATGCGACTTCGCATGAATCAGAGTGGTACCGCGTGGAAATGATATCTGCGTCTCTTGGAAACAGGAGACGCAGTTTTTTTATCTCATTACGTCACCCACGGCAATATTTACGGAGGAATGAATTATGGCATCACAGTATAATCACTCCGCCATTGAGAAAAAATGGCGTGAGAACTGGGAAAAGAACCCCATCAATGTAAATGATGGAAAGAAAGAGAAATATTACTGCCTGGATATGTTCCCATATCCATCAGGAAATGGTCTTCATGTAGGACATTGGAGAGGCTATGTTATCTCTGATGTATGGAGCAGATATCAGCTGTTAAAGGGCAAATATGTGATCCATCCTATGGGCTGGGACGCATTTGGTCTGCCTGCAGAAAACTACGCGATTAAGATGGGTGTACATCCTGCAAAATCTACAGCAGCTAACATTGCAAATATCAAACGTCAGATCAAGCAGATCGCTGCGATCTATGACTGGGATATGGAAGTAAATACCACAGATCCTGAATTCTACAAGTGGACCCAGTGGATCTTCGTTCAGATGTTCAAGAAGGGTCTTGCATACGAGAAGGAATTCCCAATCAACTGGTGCCCATCCTGTAAGACAGGTCTGGCTAACGAGGAAGTTGTAAATGGCTGCTGCGAGCGCTGCGGCACTCCTGTTACCAAGAAGAACCTGCGTCAGTGGATGTTAAAAATCACTGCCTATGCAGAAAGACTGTTAAATGACCTGGATAAGCTTGACTGGCCTGAAAAGGTTAAGAAGATGCAGACTGACTGGATCGGAAAATCTTATGGTGCAGAGGTTGAGTTCCCAATCGAAGGCAGAGATGAAAAAATCACTGTTTACACCACAAGACCTGATACCCTGTATGGTGCAACCTTCATGGTACTGGCTCCAGAGCACAAGCTGGCTAAGAGCCTTGCTACAGATGAGACCAGAGAAGAAGTTGAGAAGTACATCTTCGATTCTTCCATGCGTTCTAACGTAGACCGTATGCAGGCAAAGGAAAAGACCGGCGTATTTACCGGAAGCTATGCTATCAACCCATTAAATGGCGCAAAGACACCAATCTGGCTGTCTGACTATGTATTAGCTGATTACGGTACCGGCGCTATCATGTGCGTACCTGCTCATGATGACAGAGACTTTGAATTTGCTAAGAAATTTAATCTTCCGATCATCCAGGTTATTGCCAAGGATGGCAAGGAAATTGAAAATATGACCGAAGCTTATACAGAAGCAAGTGGAACCATGATCAACTCCGGCGACTGGAACGGCATGGAATCTTCTGTATTAAAGAAGGAAGCTCCACACATCATCGAGGAGAAGGGCTTCGGCCGCAAGACTGTAAACTACAAGCTGCGTGACTGGGTATTCTCCCGTCAGCGTTACTGGGGCGAGCCGATCCCGATCATCCACTGCCCGAAGTGCGGCTGTGTACCGGTACCGGAAGATCAGCTTCCATTAAAGCTGCCTGAGGTAGAAAGCTATCAGCCTACAGGAACCGGTGAGTCACCACTGGCTGCAATTGATGAGTGGGTAAATACCACCTGCCCAGTCTGCGGTGCTCCTTCTAAGAGAGAGACCAATACCATGCCTCAGTGGGCTGGTTCTTCCTGGTACTTCCTGCGTTATGTGGACAACCACAACGACAAAGAACTGGTTTCCAGAGAGAAGGCTGACAAATATCTGCCGGTTGATATGTACATCGGCGGCGTAGAGCACGCAGTCCTGCATCTTCTGTACTCCCGTTTTTACACGAAGTTCCTGCACGATATCGGAGTGGTAGACTTTGATGAGCCGTTCAAGAAGCTGTTCAACCAGGGCATGATCAATGGCAAGAACGGCATCAAGATGAGTAAATCCAAAGGAAACGTGGTTTCCCCGGATGACCTTGTAAGAGATTATGGCTGTGATGCTCTGAGAATGTATGAGCTGTTTGTAGGACCGCCGGAGCTGGACGCAGAGTGGGATGACCGCGGCATTGAAGGCGTTTCCCGCTTCTTAAGCCGTTTCTGGAACCTGGTTCAGGATAGCAAGGACAAAGATATCGCAGAGACAAAAGAAATGGTCCGCCTGCGCCACAAGCTGGTATTTGACATTGAGCAGCGCTTCAACCAGTTCAGCTTAAATACCGTTGTATCCGGCTTCATGGAGTACAACAACAAGCTGATCGAGCTGGCTAAGAAGACCGGCGGCATCGACAAAGAGACCTTAAAAACCTTTACCGTCCTGCTTGCTCCGTTCGCACCGCATATCGGTGAGGAAATCTGGCAGCAGCTTGGCGGAACCGGCAGTGTGTTCCATACCCAGTGGCCGGAGTGCGATGAAGAAGCCATGAAGGACGATGAGATCCAGATCGGTGTTCAGGTCAACGGCAAGGCAAGAGGCGTTGTGACCATCCCGGCAGATGCCTCCAGGGATGTTGCCCTTGCAGCAGCAAAAGAGGCTGTGGCTGACAAGATCACCGGAACGATCGTGAAAGAGATTTATGTACCGGGCAAGATCATCAACATTGTCTGCAAGTAATATATGAATATGGCTGGCTGTCAGGAAGACCTGGCAGCCAGCTTTTTTGCGAAAAAATGAAGCATTTCTACCTTTTTCTTTTCATCCGGCGGCATGCCGGAGGTGATGATGGAGATCAGGAGAGCTGTTTCCTGGTCAGTGAAGGTGATATGATTTTTCCGGGCATCGGCCTGAAGAGAGAGCAGGGCAGGCAGCAATTCGGATTTCGACCGGGCAGAAATCTGTGCCGCGATTTTTTCTATGTACTGAAGTTTGACCGGATCCATCCCGGCCAGTCTCGGATCATTTTTCCATTCGTCTGGATTCATAATACCTCCTTCATGATCTGAAAGTTTTCCAGCATCTCAATCATTTCCCGTTCTCTTGGACCGGCATAGGGCTTGATAATCTGCAGAAGCTGTATGGGGGTAGCGGGCTTTGGCGTGGAGGGAGAAAGACCCATGGCAGAAATCTCCTCGCCGTCAAAGAGAGACTGGGCACGCTGCAGCTCCTGTATCTTAACCAGGAGAGAGACTGCACGCTGCTGGGAAACCGGAAGATAGGGGATTGCTGCTTTCAGCATCTGAAGCTTCGGATCAGCAGTCAGATAATCAAAGTCCGTCAGCTTGAACTGGTTTTCATTCTTTTCCTTCATGGAAGGGATCCTTGTTCTTTTTGAAACAGTATATGCGGGGGCGGTTCATATCATGCTGCGGTTGGCGCGCATAGTATAAAGTGTAAGACGAAATGCCGTAAAGAAGGCTGCGTGTTACTGTCTGCATAGCGGCCTCAAAGAAAAACGGCGACAGGAGCGAGGTAACATGAAAACAAGACTGGTCATAGATGGGAATGCGGTATATGAGATCGATGAGGAATGTGAGGCATGTCTCTGCCGGGAAAGCTCACACGCGGAAACGGATAAGCGGATTGGAAAAATGGAAAAGCGAGAAACGGAGGAGGCAGACTCCTGAAATCGGATACTATAGATAGAAAAAACTCCCCCTCAGTCTGTGAGGGGGAGTTTTGCGTATCTGCACTGTTTAACAGAAGCTGCCGCATCCACTGTTGCCGCCGCAGCAGCATAATAGCAGAATGATCCAGATCCAGTTACAGCTGTTATTATGTTCGCATCCACATCCGGAACCAAAACCGTTGCCGCCGCAGCAGCACAAAATCAGGATCAGCCAGATGATGTTGCAGCCGTTTCCTCCTGAATTGCAGTCACATCCGCATCCGCAGTTTGTAGCAGCCAGATCGCTCATATGAAAAACCTCCGAAAAGATATTTACAATCCATCATATGAACGGCGGCCTGTCAGTGTTTCCGCTTTTTGAAAAAAAATGTTCCGTGGAATATCCCGGCGGAAAAATTATTCACCCTGATACATGTATTTGATCAGGCGCTCAATGTCGTCCTTATCCTGTGCTACGATATCAAGCTCCTTAATGAAACCGTTGGAGAACATGGTAGCCATGGAAAGGTACTGGGACAGCTTGGATTTTAAGTTGATGCGGTCGCCCTCCGGAGATACCAGCTCAACCGGTCCCTTGCACTGATCTACAATCTTAAAGAAGCTTTCTACATCGTTGATATTCTGAATTTTCATTTAGGATTCCTCCTTTGTTTGATGAATGACTTGGTTATCTTTTTGACAAATAAAAGTATAGCAAAAGTTTAACAATCCTGCAAGCGCCAGAATTTCCAAAAAATGTATGAGATAAAATACAGATTCAATGCAGAAATACAAGGGCGGGACAGAGGACAATGAAAAAACATCGTCAAAAAACATAATAAAAATTTCACTGTTTTTTCAAAAAATTAGTGGTTCTTTTTTTGAATGGATATGCTATACTGTTTTAGTGCATATTTGCGATGAGATTAATAATATAGAAGAAACACAGGTGAAATCATGAATCAGTATGAGAATGGCAGAAATTCCGGAACAGGGCGCTCCAGGGCCAGGAGTACATCTTATTCCGGCAGCGGAAGAAGCACTTCTGCTGGGAGACAGACAAGAACAGCGGCCGGAAGCGGGAAAGGCAGCGCCTCATCTTCCCGGAGTACTTCCACAAGGAGCACTGCCGGCAGAGGCAGTTCAGGAAGCAGTGTAAGGCGGACTTCAGGAAACAGCAGGTCTGCTTCCTCACGCTCCGGATATTATTATAATGAAGCAAGGCCTTCTTCTTCCGGCCGGCATGGAGGAAGACGCGGCGGTCCGGATTTTGGAAAACTCGCGATTGGCGGCGTGATCCTGATCCTGGCAATTTTCTGCGTTACATTCCTTATAAAGAAAGCAGCCGGTTCCGGAAAAGCGGATACAGAACAAGAAACGGAAATCACGGTTCCGGAGACAGAGCTGGAAAAAGAGGTTACGGTAGACGGCATCAACATCACCGGCATGTCCAGAGATGAGGCCAAAGCAGCAATCCTTAAGGATTTCCCGTGGGGCATGAAGGTTACCTGGCAGGATCAGAGCTATGATGTGAATGATCTTATGGCAGAAAAGGTGGATTCCCTGCTGCAGGAAATTTACACCGGTGAGCCGAAGGAAAGCTATACGCTGGATACGGCAGGCCTGGAAGATGCGGCAGCAAAGGAAGCGGAAACGGTTGCCGGTCTCTGGAATAAGAAAGCAAAGAACGGCAGTATTTCCGAGTATGATGCATCCTCTGACAAGTTCTTATTTAAGGGAGCAGAGAACGGACTGGCCGTAGATCAGGAAAAGTTAAAGACAGATATTATTGCAGCTTTAAGCCGCAAGGACTTTACGGCAACCATTGCCGCAACGGTTAATGAGGTGGAGCCGGAGTTTTCTGAGGCAGCTGCAAGAGAAAAATACAAGACCATCGGAACCTTTACTACCAATACTACTTCTAATCAGAAGCGAAACACCAATGTGAAGCTGGCGGCTAAGGCTATCAATGGAATTGTACTTCAGCCGGGTGAAGAATTTTCGTTTAATAACCGTGTCGGCGAGCGTACAGAGGCAAAGGGCTATCAGGCAGCTGCTGCATATAACAATGGTGAGGTTGTACAGGAAATCGGCGGCGGTGTATGCCAGGTTTCTTCCACGATGTACAATGCAGTAGTAAAGGCAGGACTGAAAACGACCATGCGCCGGTCCCATACCTTTGAACCATCCTATGTAACTCCGGGAACAGATGCAACGGTAAGCTGGGGTGGTCCGGACTACAAGTTTGTGAACAATTCCAGTGCAGCCATCGGTATCCGCGCAAGCTATTACAACCAGACCTGTACCGTATCCATTTATGGAATTCCGGTTCTGGAAGACGGTGTGACTCATTCCCTGAAGTCCACCAAACTCAGCGAGACGGACCCGCCTGCCCCGACTTACGAGGAAGATCCGACACTGGCTCCGGGAGCAGAGAAGGTAAAGAGCAACGGCAGCAAGGGCAGCAAGTGGGAAACCCGCCTGATCGTTGCCAAGAATGGTGAGGTGGTAAGCCAGGATGTGGATCACAACGTTACTTATAAGGGACATACCCCTGTTATCTTAAGAAACAGTAGCGGAACCACTGCGGCAGGAACTACCATGGAAGGAGATAGTTCTGCTGTATCCTCCGCAGAACTGACAGGAGAAACTACGGTGGCTGAGAATCACAAGACAAGTGAGTCTGCGACTACGGCAGTTTCTCATGGCGCAGCAGCTGATAAGACCACGGCAGCAGAGACGACTGCAGCGGCAGCTACAACAGCTTCCCAGCAGCCTGTTTCCCATCCGACCGCTGCAGATTCCGGCAACAGCTCAGGCAATGCACCGACTGCTGCAAACAGCGGAAACGCGCCTACCATCGCACCAAATCCGGGTGCCTGAAATCGAAATCAGGCTTATTGAGAAAATGTAAATTATTTCACAAAACAGGAGTGCTTTTCGCAGGCGCTCCTGTTTCTTTTTCTGACAAAAGCAGCACAAATAAGCGCTTGCTAACTTACATTTTGTGCGGATTGTATGCAAAATAATACGCGGATTTTCTGTTTTCGTGTTTGCAAAACGATAAAAAGTTGCTATAATAAACACAGGTCAGTCTCCTTATGCGGGGAGACTTCACTTTCCGGCGCAATTTTTGCCTGGAAACTTCCTGGCTTTTTGCCGGGTTAAAAGCATATTCACATTTGTAGGAGGATAATCAAATGGCAAGAAAAATGAAAACCATGGATGGTAATCAGGCCGCTGCTCATGCTTCATATGCATATACTGAAGTAGCAGCTATTTACCCAATTACACCATCATCTGTTATGCCGGAGCATGTAGATGAGTGGGCTACAGAAGGCAGAAAGAATATATTTGGAGAGACTGTTCAGGTAACAGAGATGCAGTCAGAGGCTGGTGCAGCAGGAGCCGTTCATGGATCCCTGGCAGCAGGAGCACTTACAACAACATTTACAGCATCTCAGGGATTGCTGTTGATGATTCCTAACTTATATAAAGTTGCAGGTGAGCAGCTTCCTGGAGTATTCCATGTATCAGCTCGTGCACTTGCAAGTCATGCACTTTCAATTTTTGGAGATCACTCTGATGTTTACGCCTGTCGTCAGACTGGTGCAGCTATGCTGTGTGAGTCCAGCGTACAGGAAGTTATGGATCTGACACCAGTTGCACATTGTGCAGCATTAAAGA